>VOFK01001015.1_pt1 | contig 37692 bp, 44 predicted proteins | sample 5384121 | NCBI WGS metagenome assembly VOFK01 (sample SAMN12384730, study PRJNA508395) | human gut metagenome | isolation source: healthy gut J | host: Homo sapiens | reverse complement strand
ACCGTGGGCGGGGCACGGCGGTCGCGGGGACCAAGTAGAGTCATCATGCTCGCACAGCGGCTCATAAGGGCCGAAGCAGAAAAGAACGCGCTACCGCAGGCGCAGCACGTTAAGCGCATATGTCGCAGGTGGTCATCGGCGTCGGAGTTGTGTTTGGGGTTTCGTTTCAGGCGCGCGCGACGCGCGCATCGACGGCTTCGAAGCCGTCCTCGACGTAAATCCACGTGCGCCACGGACGGAAAGACCTGGCGAAACGGGGTCACGGTCTCGCCTTCGAGGTCGACCTGTTCCGAACATAGGCGTAGAGGCGGTTGGGTGCGATCGACCACGACCACCATCAGGGTCTGTAAAGCGGAACCCCCCGCCAGCCCCAGCAAGCCGAGAACTCGGCGTGAGCGGGCCAGAAGACGCCGTCATCGCCGTGATCTTGCCCGACACACGGCATCGTCATGCGGGCGATGTACAACACGCACGTGTCGGCGGCATAGGCAAACCCTTCAAGTTGAATATCTCCGAGGCACCGCCTCCCTCGCCCGAAGCGGGATGATCAAGCAGTGGCGGGAGGCAATAGAACTCGTAAGAAACCAACTGCCGTACAGGAAAAAGCCACCTAGGCCCGAAAATCAGCGACACATAGAAGTCCGGAAGGTTCACGTCAGAATTCACTCGCTGCGTATAGGCATAAACCCTGCTACCGTATCGACAGCCGACCATCTTCGTATCGTCCGAAAGCGGCATCTGCACTAACGGTCCCCTTCCGCACGCAGGCAACCCGGCGCGACCAGAGAGAGCGATCCGTTCGAAAGGTCGCCCTTCGAGCAACGACGCCCCTAGCGCATCGTAGAAGCCACGAGCGCAAAGCCGTATCTGGCGTCAGAAAGCATAAAGCCTTCCACCCCTCGAAAGGCACGACAGGATCGACCGACAACTCCTGCACAAGGGCTTGATCACATCGTCTTGTACGACACGTCGCGAAACACCCTCAACAGCGCCGCGGCCCAGAAAGCAAAATCGTTTGCCTTCCATACCCTTCTATTTGTTTCAGCGCATCCGAGCATCCCGACACTCCCGTCACGGGATGCCGCCGCGGCACACGATCTCCGCAAAAGCGGCACCACCATGCGAACCCCGCTCGGCGAGCAGCGAATGGGGGAACCGTAAGGCGCTCGTCGCGATCCACTAAATCGTCGTAGAAAGATGTCGATGTCGATCCGGCCGCGAGGTGTACGTGGGCAGCACCCGTACGACGCTTCTCACGACCGCCTCGGCCGCGCGGTTGCGGCGAGTTCCCGCTTCGATCCGCCTGGCAGGCCTCGAGCGCCTCGTCGCAGCGTTGCAGGTCGGTGGAACCTCAAAGCGCTGGGTTCGACGCTGCTCGGCAGCCGGGAGCACGGCTCTGCTTTCGTAACGGTGCGGAACAGCGCAGCACGGCGCCCACGCGGGTGCGTTGACGAGCTGCTGCGCCGCCTGCAGCTCCGTTTCACGTCGCCCGATTGCCGCTAGAGTACCACACGTGCCATAAATCGTCAAGTTTTATCATCTTGCTCACCGAGAGAGGCAAAATGGGTGAAAGCGATCGTCGGGTTGCCGTTCTGCGCGATCTGCGCGGAGGCGCTCTCGACTCGGCGATCAACGGCTCGTGTTCTGCGAACCACCGACGAAAGGGGCGAATTTCGAACAGAAGGCCAACTCCTCGCCCCATAGGTAACTGGTTTGCGGATGCCCGCATGGAGCATGTAACTTCGCAAAGAGGCGGCATCCAGAAAAGCATCGCTTGCCGGTTCGCGCGAAAGCTGTGCGGCATACTTCGGCCCAGGCAGTTCCCAGATGCTTGTCGTTAGTAGCTTAGCCGCATAAGCCCGCAGAAGAGGTCGAAATTCTTTCCGCAAAGGCATCGCTTCGCCGGCCACGAGATGTTTCAGTTCCAGCAGATCGCCCCCTGCAAGACGGGCCATGTTACGGGCTTTTCACCGGATCGGCGATCCCCCGCTCGCGGGCCACACGCCCAGAACGTCGGGTGATGGCGGCACGGCGACCTCCTGTGTACGCGAGAGGATCGTCGGCAACAGGCGGTCGGGCTGCTTCGGAAACCAGCAGGAAAAGCGTCTTTTCCCAAGGCTCCTCCAAGATCTTGAGGATCTTGTTAGCCGCCTCCTCGTTCATCGCTTCCGGGAGCCAGATCAGCATTGTCTTATAGTCGGCCTCGAAACTCTTGAACGAGAGTTTGCGGATGATTTCGTCGGCCTCACGGGCTGCGATCATGCCTTTTGAGCGTCTTGCCCCAGGTCGAGGCGTTCGTACCAGTCCTGCGTGCCGAGAATAGCCGCCATTTTCTCCGAAAAACGGCGCGGAACAGCGGCAGGAATTCATCGCTGCGCATCACCTCTCCCCCACTTCTTGCCCTGTTTGCTGACCGGGAAAACCAGATGCAGGTCGGGGGAATTTGCGCCAGCGCCGCGATTGTCGGCAGTCAGGACATTCGCCGCAACGAGTCGCCGCCCCGAGCGGTGGCGGCAGCAGAGATACTTTGGACATAGCCACGGCCGGCCAGCGCCCCGGAACCCGCCGTACCCGTGTGAAGAGCTGGGCGCCGGCGACCGGCATCGACAAACTGCGTCGAATGCGTTTCAAATCTGTCCTGTAATGTCCGCAAAACGTTTTATAACCTTATTTTCGCCGCGGAAGGTCTGCACCCCGGCAATCGTCAACCAAACCCGCGAAAACCACCGCGAGGATCACGGTCCACGCGCCGTGCCGCGCTCCAGCTGGAGCGCCCCGGCCCCACAGAGGAAAAAGCGCAAAGCTTGGCGCCCATCACGGCGATTTTTCCGGTCGTCTTCTTCATGTTCAGTCTATTTTTCGAACGCCGCTTCGGCCACGGATGATCCGCCGTCCTCCAGCGGCCGGTCGGCCGAATCGGTCGCCACGCCCTGAATGGCCTCCACGATCTCAAGCCCCTCGGTCACACGGCCGAAGCGGTGTACTTTTTGTCCGTCGAGGGCGGCGGTCGCGCGCCGGTGGTTTCAAGATCGTCCGCAGGGAATCGGGGATCGATCTCCCCGTTCGTCGCGCGGTCACGCTCTGCTGAATCCGGTCAGTCGCGCCGTCGAAGGGCTTGCTGAACGATGTAGAACTGGCTGCCGAGGATTTCCGTTCGGGGTTCACCTCGTCGGAAGTCGGGCCGCGGCCAGCGCCCGCGCGCATGCGCCAGCGCGGATATGAACGATCTCGGCGGGAATCAGGTAGCCCGCATCGGTTTCGCCCGGCATCGTGCCCGCCGGGGCTGGCGCGAGGCAGGATCGCCCACCTGGATCATAAAATCGGCGATCCACACGGTGGAACAGCACCGAATCGAAATCCTTCGCGAGCAGTTTCCGGGAAGTTGTCCCGGTGAAAGCGTCCGCCCGTCGACTTCGATGCGAGAATGTCGCCCGCCGTGGTATGCAACGCACCTTTCTCGGCCGGGCCTTCCGGACGGGAACATGACTGGCCTGCAGGCGGCGAGCAGGAAGGGCCGAGCCGCGGCTGCGGTACAGAAAAGTCGTTTTCTGCATACTCCGATTCACTTTTTACCTGTGCAGGAATGCGCGCGCAGCATCGCCCCGACATCGATCCGCTCACGGCGGACGAGGTGAACAACAAACCGCAAACAGCACTATATTAAACGCATAGGTTATCAATTTGATTGCCGTCGAAGGCCGTTACTGCTTCGCAGGCCGCAAAAAGACCGCAAGCGCCACGGCCACATTACTCGCCGATGCGCCGCCAGTCGTAGGGCGTCGGGTAAAACGGCGGTTGAGCCACCAGCTCACACCCACCATCGCCGACTCGCTCGCCAGCCGGGCCCAGGCAGCCCCCCGTAGTATCCCCACAGCGGGATGAACCAGAAACCGAAGGCCATCATGGCGACGAGCCCGGCTCCCGTAACGACGATCGCCAGCGAGGTTTTCTCTTCGCGTTTATACCAGAACGAGGTTGAGCCACACGCCCGTCAGCACGTTGGCCCCGAGCACGACCGGGAGGATGAAGAACCCTTCGCGGGAAATCGCGTCCCACGATCAGCGCGAACAGGTCGCGGAACAGGGCGATGCCCAGGAAGATCAGCATCGAGGCCATGACGTAATATTTCAACGCCGCGGCGTTCATCTGCACGAAATCCGACTTTTTGAAGTTCGAGAGGAAGAACGGCTCGGCGGCGAGGCGGTACATCTGGTAGAAGAGCATCATCACCACGGCGATCTTGGTGATAGCGCCGTAAACCCCCCAGCTCCGCCATGGCGCCCTCGGGCACGAGGTACTTTATCATCTGGCGGTCGATGAACTCGTTGGCCGTACCCGCAATGCCACCGATGAGCAGCGGCAGCGAGTAGGCGAAAAACGGCGGCCAGCAAGGGCCCAGTTGATCTTGGGCACGGTACGATCGACGGTGGCGAGGATTACCAGCCACGTCAGGGCACTGGCGACAAGGTTGGCGACGAAGACCCACCCCACGCCAAACCCGGTGGAAAAAAGCCCGGCGAGGCCGAATGCCACGGCCAGGACGACATTGAGCACGACGCCCAGCGCCTTGAGTCCGACGAACAGCAACGCCCGTCCCTGCTCGCGCAGCCGTGAGAAGGGGATGCATGACCAGACGTCGAACAGTATGATGGCCCTACCCAGACGATGTATTCGGTGTGCCACATAAGCCTCGCCCATCAGGGTGCGAAATCCCGTCGCGGAAAAAGGCGAGGGACGACAAAGAAAAACGGCCGCGGCAAGCGACGTGACGCCCCATGTCGTGGCGAAAAGCCGCCGCTTGGCCGCCTTCACATCGCCGCCCGCCTCGGCCTTGGCCGAAAAGCAGGGAAATAGCTCGACTCCATGCCCATCGTCAGCAGCGTGAGCGCCAGCGGGATCAGGGCGTAGATATCCGTGACGATACCATAGGGTCTCCTGCCCGAAAATGCGGGTATAGTAAGGCGTGAGCAGATAGCTCAGGAACCTTACGGCAATAGTACTGATGCCGTAGATGGCAGTCTGTTTTGCAAGTTTTCGAGCATGGACACAGCTTATAGCCTGCAAAAATATACGAAATTTGCGGGGAAAAGGCCCACATTCTCTTTCTTTCTTAAGAAAGAAGAGAAAACCCGAGCGGGAAAGCGTGGAACGGGGAGCGCCGGAAAACGGATGCGCGAGGAGGCAAACGGAAGGGGCGAAAAGGACAGAAAAAGCGTGCCCCCGGAAACGGAAAAAGGGAACCGGAGCCGAGAGGAGGGAAGGGAAGAAACTGGATGCCGGAATGGAATACCAAGCATGGAATGCCGGCAGCATTCCCGCAAGAAACCACCGAAAAACCACCGGAACTCCGGCCGTACCGATTACGAGGACAGCGCTCCGGCCAGTTGTATTACAGCCACTTTTTATATTTGAAATACCAGATGGTCAGCGCCGAGCAGAAGATCATCAGGCCGATGGCAAAGATATAGCCCAGGGGGATGTTCCAGCCGTTTCCGAGCGTCAGCGTCCAGTCCAGCTCGGGCATGAATTTGAAGTTCATGCCATAGATCGACGCAATGAGCGTCGCGGGCATGAAGATCACCGCGGCCACGGAGAAAATTTTGACGATCTCGTTCTGCTCGATGTTGATAAGACCCAGCGCGGCGTCCTGGATATAGTCCAGTCGCTGGAAGCTGAAATCGGCATGGTTGATCAGCGAGTTGACGTCCTTGATCATCAGCTGCAGGCGGGGGTAGATATCGTTCGGGAAGCGCTCGGAACGCAGGATGCCCGACAACACGCGCTGGCGGTCGAAGATATTCTCGCGCAGCGACATCGTGCTCTCCTGCAAGGCGCTGATGCGGTGCAGCACCTCCTTGTCGATCGAATCCTCGGAGTTGATGTCCTTCGAGAGCGCCGCGACCTGCTTGGCGATCAGCTCCACGAGGTCGGCGTCGAAGTCGATGCGCACCTCCAGCAGCGAAATGAAGAGGTGGTAACCCGTCGAATAGCTGCGGTAGTTCATCTGGAGCCGTTTTTCCGTCTCGCGGAAGGTCCGGAACTCGGCGCTGCGCACCGAGACCAGCACACCCTCGTTCGAGATGATGAACGACACGGGTTCGACGATGAACGTATCGCCCGTCGGCACGAAGAAGTTGGAGTTGGAGATGATGGAGTTCTCGTTCTCGGAGTATTTCGACGTCGACTCGATCTCCTCGACCTGCTGTTTGGTCTGGAGGCTGATCTCCATGAAGTTCTCGACGGCCTTCTGCTCCTTTAATGGTCGGCAGGAGCATGTCAATCCACAGAATGTCGTCGTAACCCAGCTCGTCGAAGAGCTTCGTATCGGCATTCCGGATAATCTTGTTGTACTGCTTGAGGTAAATTGTAATCATAAAACGCTCTCCTTCTTAAAGTTAAAAATCCTGTTCGGCAGAGAGGCGGATCGGCTGTCCGCTAAGCTCTTCAGCCGGGATTGGCCCTCGGGGTTACCTTGATACCCGAGTCCCAGAACTTTTGCAGCGCTTTTTATGCTTCTGATTGTCGAAAATATAGTCGATATTCTGCGTAAGGTAGGCATACGCATCGTACGGTTTGTTGTCGAAACCATGTTCGAGAATTGCTTCGTAGGTGTGCTCGATACCGAAAGTCAGCGCATGCTGCAACCCCTCCGTGAGGTCGGGGGCGGTACCCTTGCGGGCGACCCAGACGGCGAACGCAAAGGCAGCCGCGTGGCCTTTTTCCACTCGGCGGCCAGGTCGTACGAGTATGCGAAACGTCCTTCGTGGTCGAAGACCTTGTCGCCGATCAGCAGAAAGGCGTCGCCCGGCAGGGCGTGCCCCAGCTGCGCATAATCTTCGAGCGTATAGTATTCGGGGTGACTTTCCAGTGCTTCGCCAGCAGGTAGCCGGCCAGTTGCACCGAAGTGAGCGAATGAGCATCGAGAAATACGCGGCGCGCCTTTTCGATCGGCTCATTGCTCAGGAGCACCACCGTCCGCACGGGGCCGGCGGCCCGATGCAGTATTCGGTCACTCACCTGCGCATCCGCCAGCGACGGCACGGCTGCGGCCGGCACCAGTGCGATGTCGGCTTTGTGTTCGGCGAAATTCTTTTGCACAGAGGGAAGGCGGAGACAACAGCAGTTCGGCGCGGAGATTATCTTCGTGCTCGATACCATAGATGAACGGTATCGTATTGAGATACGACACGGCCGCTATACGTGGAACTATGACCATCATCCATAAGGGTAAAACTGTTGGTTCGATGTTGCAAAGGTAATCAAAATTCGGGAGTTTTTCCACAAATTTTTAGAGAAAAAGTGCTTCCGCCTCTTGACAAGGGGGTATACGCCGTCGTATATTTGCCACAATTCACACCGCACGGTGCACAGTGCACAAAGTTATCGACATCAGGACAGAACTCACTGCCAGTCGTTTACGAATTGTTATTCTCGTTTTTCAACAACCTTTCAACCTGTTTATCAACAATGAATCGCACCCACCTCGAGGGTGCGGCGGAAAAGCTCACGGCACAACGGGGTTACACCTTCTACACCGGGCCGGAGGGCGACATGGGCCACACCGTGCGGAATTACCCCGCGGCATGGCTGGCACCCCCGGAACTGCACGCCGTCGAAGGGCGTACTCACGGACGGGCGACCTATGACATGACGCTGCACCTGCTCCGCCCCGGAGCACGCATCTCCCCTGCGGAGCGGCGCACGGCACTGGCCGAAATGGAGACGCAGATGCTCGAAATCTTCGCGGAGCTCTCGCTCTACGAACGCATCCTCGCCGTCGAAGGGCTCTCCGTCCGCCCGCGTCGTTTCGCTTCCACCCCGCACGGCGAAATTTCGCAAACCGCCACCGCCCGCATCGTAACGTGGTTTTAGCACGGCGTACCGTCGCCGTCCGCACGGCCGCAACCCGGCCCGGGTTACGGGCACGCAACAGAAACGCCGGCACGCTGCAGCCGGCGACGGACACCCTCCTGCAATCCGCCGCAACAACACCCCAAACATCCATCCAAATGACATTCACATCACCCCGCCAGTACGCCCCCGCTCAGCGGGGAACCCGTTACACCGTCACCACGCAGGAAACCGCCACCTCGACCCAGCATCGCGGATGGGGGAACGGCACGCTGATCGGCGCCAAACGCTTCGCCGGAGTCACGTCCGCCTCGTTGATGCCGCCCCCTACCTGCGGCGCACCGTCGCGTTCGTCCCGACGACCGGAAGCACGGGATTCCGCATGGCAGACGGGCGTACCGTGACGGCCTACATCGAGGCCCAAGCGGCACAGGCAACCGGAACGGCCCCGACCGTCCACTCCCCGCTGCGGACGTTCCTCCCCTGCCGGACAAACGTAACGGCATTCGCCCTGCTGACCTCAATGCCGCTCGTCCGCCTGATCTCGCACGGCGAGAGCGACGAACTGACGCTCTTCTCGGACGAAGCCGTCACGGTAACCGTCACGGCACAATCGGGGACGACCACGACCGCCGAAAGCTACCGCACGGCCACGGGAGGATTGCATGTCTTCCGGCTCGACACGCGCGAATTCCCCGAAGCCGAAACACTGACCGTAGACGCCGGAGCCTGCGGCTCGGTAGCCTACACGGTCATCTCCGCCCCCACCGGAGCCCGGCGGCTGGCCTGGCGCAGCAGCGCGGGAGGGATCGAACATTACACCTTCCCGGTCGAAAAGTCGGAGTCCGTCGAAACAATCAGGCAACGGGCATACGGAGCCGAAGGGCATCTGGTCGCCCGAACCCGTGCCGAACGGCGGACGGTACTCGTGTCGGCCTACGAACCCCGGGCGACCCTCGAAGGGCTTTCCGAAGTCCTCTCCTCGCCCGACGTCTGGCTGGCGGAGGACGACGGCTACACGGCGGTCGACGTCGTTACGGAAAAGAGCGTCCTGCACCGGCATGGCGCCGTGACCTGCCTCGAAATCGAAATCCGTCCCAAACGTAAAACCGGGATGCCATGGAACTGACGATCGACTCGAAGCCCTGCGACCTGGCCGGGGAGCCCATCGCCGTCGGGGGTTACGCCGCCGCGGAACTCGCGGACGTGGAGGCCGCACGGGAAGGCCGGTCGCAGGAGTTCACGCTCCCCGCGACGCCCCGTAACGAGGCGCTTCTGGGATTCGCCCGCGACCCGCATACCTCAGGGCGGTTCAACGCCTCGCTCCACAGGGCTGTGCTCTCGGCCGAAGGGGCGAAGTTGCTGGCCGAGACGGTACGGCTGCTCAAGGTTTCGGACGAAGGGTACCGGATCGAAATTCGCGAAGGCGGTGCCCGCTGGGCGAAAAAAAATGCCGCCCGACGGGTGTTCAGCGCCCTGGGCATCGATTATCATGCGCGCCTGCTCCCGTCGACCGTCCCGGCCAGCTGGACGGACGATTCGCCCGTAAAGTTTTTCCCGATCCGCCGCGACGAATACCCGCAACAAAAACAGCCCGTCGGATCTGCTGCCGGCCGAAAGGATCCTCTCGGTGGACGACTACCATCCCTTCCTGCACGTGGCGACGCTCGTCGAGACGATCTTCGCAGAGGCCGGCTACCGCATCGAAAGCAATTTCACGAGCAGTCCGGAGTTCCGCTCGCTTTACATGAGCGGTGCCTACCCGTCGCGCGACACGGCGGCGCTTGCTGCGCGGATGGGCTTCTACGCCCGCAGGCTGGCTCCGGCCACCGCACAGGGCAACCACCTGGGGCGGGTGTCGGCCAACCCGAGCACAACGGCCAACAGCGTGGGCAACATCGTCGAAACGGCTACGCCGCAGACGCTCGACACCGACGGGGAGCCGATTCCCGAACTTTGCAACAACGGCAACTGCTTCGGGTTCGACAAGGGGCGCATCGTCTTCACCCCCACGACCGAAGTGAGTGCGGGCTTCGAATACTACCTGAAATACACCACCGACCACCGTATCCTGACGCGTGAGCGGCTCCGGGGATTCGACTCGGTTTACCTCGGGACGGGCGCCGACATGCCCTTCACGCTGGCGAACCGATATGAAGACCGCCGGCCGGACATCTCTCCCGGGCACCGTTACCTGGCTATCGTGTTCGACCACACCGACGGGGCGCAGTACCGCCTGGCCTACACGAAGGATGGAGTGGCAGAGGCTCTCTGGACGGAGTTTTCGGCGCGCACGGCGCAGGTCACGACCCCGGCCTCGGGCACCGTCGCCGACCCCGTGTTGCTCATCCGCAGCGGCACCCGCTGGGTACGCTATGCGGGCGACTGGGCGCTGTACGACGGATACGTCACCGAATCGGGACGGACGACCGTCGGGCTGCGGGTACGAACCGCCCCGGAACGCATCGCCCCCGCATCGCCCAAATTCTTCGACCGGATTTATTTCTACGGCGCAGAGGAGGGAATGTCGCTCACGCTCCACAAGCGAGTGTTCACCCGACCGCGGTTCTCGTCGGCACCGGGCTACGGCCCGCAATCACTTTCGCCGACGTCGCCCGGCATCCTATCCGGCAGTCGGCACTGCTCGAAGCGCTGCAACACCTCTTCAACCTGAGGTTCCACACCGAGGAGGAGACCAAGACCGTCCGCATCGAACCCGCCGACGAATTTTTTCGGCAGCGGAACCACGGCCGACTGGCGCGACAGGAGCGATTTCTCGCAGCCTGTGGTGCTGGCCGACATCGCCCCCGAAATACACGAAAGCCGCACATGGGGCTACCAGGAAAGCGACGGCGCCGTGAACCGTTTCAATGCCGGAGCCGGAGCCCCTTCGGGAGTGGAGCGTCCGCACCGATTCCCTATGCCGCACGAGAGGGCGACCAAGTATTGCGCAACCCCTCTTCCGGCCCACGCTCAGCGAGGCTGGGCACTATGCCAACGCCCCCTCGGCGCAGATCATGCAGGTCGGCGACCGGGATGACGTGCAGGAGGACGGCACCAACTTCACGCCCCGTATCGTGCGCTTCGCCGGGCTGCACCCGCTGCCCGCGGGCGAACGCTGGGGGTATCCGTCGGGGCTGGCGGAATACCCGCTCGCGGCATTCCACTTCACGGGGGACGCAGCGACGGAGGGCTTCACGCCTGTTTCGAAGACCGCGACGGCATCCGCGGCCTGCACCATCGCTACGACCGCCAGGCAGCACAGGAAGCCACCTGCCAGCGCATCACCCTCTCGCTGCGGCTCGCGCCGCACGAATTCGAAAGCCTCTTCACGCCCGGCACCGGGATGCCCGACCTGCGTTCGGTATTCCGGCTCGACACCGGGGGCGAGGAAATCCGCGCCACGCTCCATGCCATCGAAAGCTACGACCCGCAGGCGGCATCGGCCAGATGCACCTTCACACGCCTGAGCGAAGGGATGATGACACGGCACGAAAACGGCTCGCCGAAGTGTTGCTCGACGCAATAGGCGGCCTGGAAGGGGAACAGGCCGTCGAACGGCTGTTCGGATTGGGACTGGTCAACCTGCGGGCCTGCGAACAGCGGGCCGTACGGGCACGGATCGACCGGCTGGCAGAGGAAGGCGTACCCCGCTGCGAGGCCATGCACGTCACGGCCGACGAATTCTGCTGCTCCTACGAAAAGGTGCGCAGCTACTATTACAACACGTACAAATCCTGAAACATGAAATCGGAAATCCAAATCAAAAACAGCGCCGGCGTCTGCCGCATCGAGATCGAAGGTACCATCGGCGTACCGGAAGAGTGGCAGTTCGACCAGCCCGAAGCGCGCGTCGCAACCTACGAGAAGTTCCGCGACACGGTGCGGCGCATCGCCGGGATCGACGCCCGCAGATCGTGGTCGACATCCGCTCGACGGGCGGCGACGTCAACGACGCACTCCTGATTCACGACGCACTATGCTCGCTCGATGCGCACATCACCACCCGCTGTTACGGTTACACGGCTTCGGCGGCGACGATCATCGCACAGGCCGCATCGCCCGGCTGCCGCGAAATCTCGGCCAACGCCCTCTACCTGATCCACACGGCCATCTGTGCCGCCGAAGGAAACGCCGCAGAAATAGCGGGGAAACTCGACCTGCTCCGCCAGACCGACACGCGCATCGCCGCGGTCTATGCCGCCCGTTCCGGCCGCCCGGCCGGGGAGTTCGAGGCGCTGATGGCCGAAAACAACGGCAACGGCCGCTGGCTGTCGCCCGAAGAGGCCGTTGCGGCGGGGCTCGCCGACACGGTGACCGACAACGAGGAGCGCACGGCACCCCGCTGGCGGGGAATATCGCCCGCGGCTGGGAGCGGCTGCTCGCAGGTATCGGGCTCAACCGCCGCGAGGAGCTACCCGCCGACCGCAATGTACTGCTCACCGCGGGAGAACGGCAGGAGTTGCTGCGCCGCTCGGCCACGGCCATACGGCAGGCGCAGCAGAACGCCTCGCCCACCTGCACCAAACCGCGCGAAGACCCGTCGTACGGCGATACGGTACGGACGGCGAACCAACGCGCCTACGCCGAAGACGTCAAACGCTTCAAAGGCATCTGACATTCACACACGACATAACCCAACACCAAAAACAAATCAGCCATGAGTTTCTTAGAAAGTGCAAAACAGTACACCGGTTCCGACCTCGAAACCATCTTTTTCCGCCCGATCCTGAGCGGCGACTCCGCCCGCGAACTGGGCGTGCGGGTACTCTATAACATGCCCGTACCCACGACCATCCAGCTCTGGGACGGACAGCGCAACGTCCTCCAGAAATACTCCGCCGCCGGATGGACGGGCGGCAACGCAGCGACCAAGCTGCAAAAGACCATCAGCCTGGGACGCGTGAAGGCCGAACTGGGATTTTCGGCCGCCGACTATTTCTCGCTGGTCTATGAAAAGATCGCCGCACGCGCCGACGTCAACATGGACGACCTGACGGGTACCGAACTCGAACAGGCCGAAACGGCGCTTTTCAAACAGGCCCTCGCCGAGAATATCCGCGTCACGATGTGGATCGGCGACACCTCCGCGGCGTCGGGTTACAACACCTTCGACGGGTTCCTCAAGACCGTGAAGGCCGGAGCCATGCAGGAGAAGTTCTACAACTCGATCTGCCAGGCTGAGGATTTCTCCGATCCCGAGAAGGTAGTCGCCGTCCTCGACGACCTCTGGATGAACGCCGACGAGCGTGTCAAGGACATGAAGGCCGACGGGCAGCCGCCTTCTTCGTCACGTCCGACATCTACTACGCTTTCGAGAAATACCTCGACGGCAAGAGTGCCGATGCCGCCTACATGGCGACCACAGAAGGCCGTCCGAGCCTCGCCTACCACGGCATACCGCTCGTGGACGTGCGTCTGCTCCCTACCTCACCGGCACGTCGCTGCACAAGTCGTTTCCCTGCCTGCTGACCGACCGCCGCAACCTGGTACTGGCGGTCAACACGGCCGATTTCCCGGCAACGAAGTGCGCATGTGGTACAACCCCGACCTGATGGAAAAACCGCCAGCGTGCCGTCTTCATGGCCGGGTGCGACGTACTCGACGAGACGCTGATGACCTACGCCTACAACCCGGCATAACAATGGCAGCCTCCACACCCCGCAAACCGGCTGGGGGCGTCGCAGCCGTCACGGTCACCCCCCGCAGGAAACCTCCTGCGGGCGGCGGTGGCGGCGGACGGGCGCGCCGAAGCGATTTTCCGTGACGCGACGCAGCTCACCGCCCTGCCGCTCGCCGAACAACGCTCGTCCTATGCCGAACGGCTCGACACCGACGCCGGGCCGCAGCGCGTGCGCCACACGCTCACGCTGGTCGTGGGCCGCGAGGCGTTCCGCAAGGCTTTCACCCCGGCACTCCGCCGTGCAGCCGAGACCGAAGGGCTCATAGCCCTGGTCACGATGGCCTCGGGCGAGCGGCTGCTGGCGGGATGGTCGGCACGCTGGCACCTCGCAACCCCTGCGCCCGGACTCCTTCGCCATGGAGTCGGGCATCAAACCCCTCGACGGCACGCCGGCCGTCCTGACGCTTGCGAGCGAGGACACCGACCCGGCCGCCGAGCTCAAAGAACAAGAAGCATGAGCAGAAAACAGAAATTCAAGCCAGCCGTAGCGGTCGCCAACCGTGCGGACGACCCATATATCACATCGGGCGCGGGGAGCGTCCAAAGCGACAAGTTCTGGCGCTGGGGCGACGACAATCTCTTTTCCCCAATGCCCTGGCGCTGATGGCCCGGCGTTCGGTCACGCACCGCCGCATCATCAACGACAAGGCCGACTTTACATCTCGGGCAAGGGGTTCTCCTGCGACGAGGGGCATGAACCCCTGCTCGCAGCCTTCATCCGACGTGAACAGCGACGGGGAGAGCCTACGGCAGGTGCTCAACAAGCTGGCCTTCGACAAGGCCCTGTTCGGCAACGCCTTCCTCGAAATAGTGACCGACGCGGAACACTCGTTCCTCGCGTTCCACCACCAGGACGCTTCGCGCTGCCGTGTGGCCCGCGATTCGGCGCACATCCTCCTGCACCACGACTGGGCGGCCTTCAACGCCGCCGAGGCACGGACGCTGCCCCTCTACCCGGCCTTCAAACGGCAGGAGGACGGCACGCTGCGGGCCATGATCCACTACAAGGACTATGAACCGATGTTCGAGCACTACGGCGTACCGCCCTATATCGCCGGGTTCAACGTCTCGGCCATCGCCTACAAGACCGACAAATGGAACATCTCGCGGCTCGACAACTCGTTCCAGCTCTCGGGCGTGATGATGCTCGACAGCACCGTGGACAACGAATCCGAAGCCGAGCGCATCGTGCGGCTCGCCGAACAGAAGTTCGCCGGGAACCCCGGGCAGGTGATGTTCGTCATCCGCGACGGCGGCGAGGACGACAATTCGCGCTTCATCCCCATTGCCGCGCAGAACGAGGGCGACTGGCAGGCGCTGCACGAACAGGCCGTCTGCGACATCGTCGTGGCACACTCGTGGTTCCGGACGCTGAGCGGACTGGACTACGCTTCGGGATTCAGCGCCGAGCGTATCCTGCACGAGTACGAAGTGGCGCTCAACACGGTCATCCTCGGCGAGCAGGCCGAACTGACGGAGCCGTGCGCGAGGCGATCACGTCCATCCTGGGGATAGACGCCTCGACGTTGCAGGTCATCAACCGTCCGCCGACGCGCTCCAAACCCATCTACATGAAGGTCTGGGAAGCCCGCAAGGCCGACGGGCTGGATTACGACCCCGATGACGAGCGCCAACAGGCGTTCCTGTCGGAGATCACGAAATACAACATACGAAGCATAGAATAAGGCCGGTTCTTCGGGCCTTTCGAAACTTGCCGTTCGCCGCCTCCGGCGGCACTCGAACACTCATTTCAACCACGACAATCATGAACACACTGATCACCCCTGCACAAGCCGTCGCATCGGCCTTTACGGACGGGGAGTACCTTGCGCCGGAAGCCATCGGCGAAGGCGACATCGCGGCGGCCGAACAACGCGCTACATCGTGCCCGTCATCGGACGGGCATTCCACGAAAAACTGCTCGCAGGCCTCCATGCCGGCTTCACGGCCGAATACCTCGCAGCCCCGGTAGCGCTCTTCACCCGCATCGCCGTACAGCCGCGGCTCGACATCCGCGCACCGGACAGTGCGGCACCGTAGCCCCCAAATCGGGCTCCTACCAGCCGGCCGACGCCCAGTCGCTGCGCGAACTGCAACGCAGCCTGCGCCGCCAGGCCCGCACGCTCCTGCGCCGCGCTGCGGAACACCTCGAAGCACATGCCGCGGAGTTTCCCGAATACGATCCCGGCAACAACATCCTCAAACGCTGCACGATCGATGGAAACCTTATACAGACTCGTTAGCGGGCTCACGGCAGGCTTCATCGCCCTGTTCGCCCCCATAGGCCCGCTGGTGGCATGTGCCATGGCATTCATCGGCATCGACTTCCTCTCGGGCGTAGCCGCCAGCCGCGCCGCTGCCCGCCGCAAAGGGCACACCTGGTATTTCGAAAGCTGCGAGGCCTGGCGCACGGTGCTCAAACTGGGACTTACGGTCACGGCCATCGCCATGGCCTGGCTGATCGACAGCTGTATCCTCGACTTCATGCAGCTGAACGTGGCCCGGCTCTTCACGGGCTTCACCTGCGGCGTGGAGCTGTGGTCGTTCCTCGAAAATGCCGCACAGCTCTCCGATGCACCGCTGTTCCATTGGCTGCGCCGCTATGTCCGCCGCCGTATCCGAAAGGAGGCGGGCGATGAGTAGGGGGCTGCAAAACTGCAACCCGGGCAATATCCGCCAGTCGAAGGTGCGCTACAAAGGCGAAGTGCGCCCCTCGCGCGACCCGGCGTTCAAACAGTTCGAGTCCCTTTGCATGGGGCTACCGCGCGATATTCGTACTGCTTGACACCTACCGGATACGCTACGGGCTCGACACGATCCGGGCATGATTTCGCGGTGGGCGCCGCCTTCGGAAAACCACACCGAAACCTACATCCGCACCGTGGCCGACGCCGTCGGAATCCCGGACAGGCAACCGCTCGACACCCGTGACCGCACGACGATGCTACGCATGGCAGCCGCTATTTCACGCGTGGAAAACGGCGCCGCGGCCGATATGGGCGCGAGGTGGAACTGGGGTGGGGAACTGTTCGTCCGCGACAAGCCCGCATCCGGCTGACCTGCCCGGCAAGCGACGAAAGGAAACGGTAAAAGGAGGCGGGTTGCGTGGATCCGCAAAAAAGCCGGCAGCCAACAAAAACCGGGACACCCACCCGAATATCGCACGAAACAATCCGAATTTACTATATTTGCAGAGATGAAAGCCGCCTCCCTGTCCGCACGACTCGACCGTATGCCGATGGTAAAAGCCGTCGCACCGTTCGCCGCGGGGATTCTCGCCGCGGACTGCTTCACGCTGCCCCTGTGGTTCCTCGCAGGGGCTTTTTTGCTGTCCGGGACGCTGGCGCTGCTACTGCGCTCACAGTCCGGCGCATTTGTAATGCTGCTCACCGCCGGGTTCGCCGCCTCACAGCTCCGCGACACGGCGCACACGCTGCCCCGCGGTATATACACAACTTACGAACTCACGGTCGAGGGTATCCCCTCCGACCGCGGACGTTACACCTCGGCCGAAGCGACGGCCGTAGCGTGGCGCGATCCTTCACACGGAACCTGGCACGCCTCGGGTGACCGCATAATGCTCTATGCCGACAGCCTTACGGCCCTCTACTCCGGCGAGAGAATCCGCTGCCGGGGTTCGGTGCGGCCGTTTCGCGGCGGAGCGGAAAGTTACCGCCGGCTGATGGCACGCCGGGGGTTCGCCGGAACGTTGTGGCTGTCGGAGCGCACCCCTCATCGAGCGCCTGCCCCTGGACGAAGCAGCGCCCTGCACCTGCACGCCGTCGAGCGGATGCAACGGATCGGATTGCAGAGCGATGCGGGCGCCGTCTGCCGCGCCATGGTCACGGGCGACCGGAGCGGCATCACGCAGGAGCTGCGCACGGTCTATTCGCGCAGCGGGCTGTCGCACCTGCTGGCCGTCTCGGGACTGCACACGGGCATCGTCTTCGCACTGGTCAACCTCATGCTGTGGTGGCTGCCGCTGCTGCACCGCGGGCACTTGGTGCGCAACCTGCTCGCAACGGTCTGCATCTGGCTGTTCGTCGCGGCGGCCGGATTCTCGCCCAGCGCCGTGCGGGCGGCCGTGATGTGCACGATGCTCCAGTTCGCACTGGCTCGGCGTCGGGATGAACGCACTCAACGCACTGGCGGCCGCCGGCTTCGGGATGCTGCTGTGGAACCCCGCCTGGCTGGGCGACATCAGTTTCCAGCTCTCGTTCATCGCCGTCGCGGCCATCCTCGCCTGGGGCGTGCCGCTATGCCGACTGCTCCATACCCGCCGGCGGGCGCTCAACCTGCTCACGAACGCCCTCGTCATCAGCCTCGTGGCGGGCATCGCCACGGCACCCCTCGTATCGCACACCTTCGGCACAGTCCCGCTGGCGGGGCTGCTCGTCAATCCCGTGGCGATCCTCGTGGGAAGTATCGTCGTACTGGGCGGCACCGTCTGGATGATCCTTCCGTAAACTGGCTCGCCCGGCCTTCGACGCCGTGCTTTCAGGCACGGCCGGCCGTACTCAACACGCTGGCCCGAGCGGCCGCGGCGCTCCCGGGCGGATATGCCGAATACACCCTCGGCGGCGGGGCGACGGCGGGCATCTACCTGTTTTTTCTGCTCACCACCCTGGCTGCATGGTCTTTCGAGCCGAAAAAAAGCGTACATTTTGCCGGCATGATAACCCCCGGGGAATATACGGTGCTGCTCACGGACGAAGTGCGGCGCGCCGTCGCCGCCGAACGCGGCCGCGACCCGCTGGAGGTGGCCTTAGACCGCAACACACCCCACGCCCGGCTGGTCGCCACGCAGGTCAAGTACCTCGCGCGGGCAGAGGCGAAACTCCCCTCGTACGCCGCCGCGCAGTGCATCCTGCCGCCGCTGGCGTTCGAACAGGCATCGAGCGAAGCCTGCGCCGCCCACAAGCAGATCGCGGGCGGGGCCGTTCTCGACCTCACCTGCGGGCTGGGCGCCGACGCCTTTTTCCTGGCGCGCCGTTTCCGCCGTGTGGTGGCACTCGAACGCGACCAGACGCTCGCCCGCATCGCCGCGGAGAACTTCCGGCGGCTCGGCGCCGCGAACATCGAGGTCGTCAACACCTCCGCCGAAGCATACCTCGCACAGCCCGGACTGCATTTCGACTGGGTCTACGCCGACCCCGACCGCCGCTCGGCCGAGGGCCGCAAGCTGGTACGGCTCGAGGATTGTTCGCCCGACATACTCTCCCTGATGCCGCTCATCGGCAGGGGCTTCGGGACGACTGTGCGTCAAAAACTCCCCGCTGTTCGACATCGGCGAGGCGCTGCGGCTCTTCCCCGGCGCCCGCGTAGAGGCCGTATCGCTCGGCGACGAATGCAAGGAGGTCGTGGTCTATGACGACGGCACGGGCCCCGGCATTACCGCGACCGCCCTCGGGCGCGGCTCGTTCCACGGCAACGCCCGCCCAAGCCGGCGCTCCCCGCACCGGGGGCGTTCGAACCGGATCGTTACCGGTGGCTCGTGGTACCCGACGTGGCGTTGCAGAAAGCGCGGCTGGCACGGCTGCACCTGCGCGGCAAAGCCGACATATGGAGCGAAAACGGGTATGGTTTCGCCACGGAGCGGCCAGGGGATAATTGGCAAAGTATTCGCAATCGAACGTATCGAGCCCTACGACCCTCGGCGGCTGAAACGCGCGTTCAAAGGCCGCGGCGCGGAGTTGATGAAACGGGACTTCCGTTCGCCGCAGAAGAGCTGGCACGGCGGCTGGGCGTACATGCCGGCAACGACGTACGGCTGGCCTTCACGAAAATCGGGAGCGGTTTTTGGGTTGTACGGCTGGAATAGCTATATTTGCACGACTGGGACAGCGTCCGCCCCGACGGCACACGGGCTCGGCACGGCGCCTCCGGGTTACGGGAACGGAAACGGCTTATGAAAATCAGCGAGATATTCACCTACTTCACCGACACGATCTTCCGGCGCGACATCAACGAATGGCGCAACCCGGTCATCCGGTGGCTCGTACAGCAGTACCGCCTGCTGTTCTACACGGCGCGGGGCCTGCTCGAACACGGGACCATCGTCCGCTCGGCGGCGCTCACATTCTACACGCTGATGTCGCTGGTGCCGATCGTCGCCGTGGTCTTCGCCGTCGTCAAGGGGCTTCGGGCTGGCCGACGGGCTGGGTGGAAAACCTCTACGCCCCTCTTCCCGCAGAATCCCGAGATCGTAGACTACATCGTCACGTTCGCCGAAAAGGCGCTCGCCCGTACACAGGGCGGCGTGGTGGCCGCCGTGGCGCTGGTCATGCTCTTCTGGGCGGTGATCCGGGTCTTCGGCTCGATCGAAAGCGCCTTCAACAACATCTGGGAGGTCAAGGTCGAACGCAGCCTCACCCGCCAGTATACCGACTACATCGCCGTGGTGATGATCGTCCCTGTGTTGTGGATCGTCGCCAATGCCGTCGGCAGCTACGCCCAGCAGATGCTGGGCTTCGACGGCAGTTGGTATTTCACCCTGCTCTCGCACCTGGCGTCGATGGTCATCATCTGGATCATGTTCACCATCCTGTATATCATCATCCCCAATACGAAGGTCAAATTCAGGAGCGCCCTGATGGCGGGCATCGTCGCCGGCACGCTTTTCCTGCTTTTCCAGTGGGGTTATCTCTATATCCAGCGGTGGATGACCTCCTACAACGCCATCTACGGCAGTTTCGCAGCGCTGCCGCTGTTGCTCATCTGGCTCCAGACCTCGTGGCAGATACTGCTGTTCGGCGGCGAATTGTCGTTCGCCTACCAGAACATCGCCCGCTTCGACGAGGAGCGCGAGTCGCTGCTCATCAGCTACGACCAGCGGCGCAAGGTGCTGCTGGCCGTGATGCTCACCGTCGTGCGGCACTTCCGCGGCCAGGGCGGCGCCACCCCGGCCGACGAGATCCGGGCACAACTGGATCTGCCCACGCGCATCGTCAACGACGTCCTCTACCAGCTCGTGCAGGCCGGACAACTGATCGCCGTGCCCTCGGGCGACGGCGGCGCGAAGTGGCCTTCGCCCCGGCGCACGACCCCCAGTCAATGACCGTTTACGGCATACTCGAAGCGGTCGAAAAAATCGGGGCAAACGACCGTCGACCTGACCCAGAGCGCCGAACTGACCCGCATCGACCAGGAGCTGGAAGCGCTCAAAGAGACCGCCCGCAAATCGCAGGACAACGTCCGGCTGGTAGATTTACTGTAAAACGATATGGAGAGGACCTTTTGGAACGCGCAGTGATCATCGGAAGCGGCAACCTCGCCGAAGCATTGGCGCAGGCCGTCGCCCGAAGCGGCCTGCAACTGGTACAGTTGTTCGCCCGCAACGCCGCACGGGGGGAGGCTGTCGCCGCACTCGTCGGAACGCAGTGGACGGCAGACCCGGCACGGCTGGCCGACGCGGACATATACCTGATCTCGGTGAGCGACAAGGCCGTCGGGGAGGTAGCCACGGCGCTGCCCCTGCCTGCAGGAGCCGTCGTCGCCCACACCGCGGGGAGCGTGCCGCTCGATGCGCTTCCCGCCCACGCACGCCGCGCCGTTTTCTATCCGCTGCAAACCTTCACCAAGGGGCGCAGCGTGGATTTTTCGCAAATCCCCTCTTCCTCGAAACCGATGACTCCCCCCCGTCCCGCACTCGAAGCCTTCGCCCGCCGTCTTTCGCACACGGTGGTGTGGGCCGACTCGGCCTGCCGCGCCAAGGTGCACCTCGCGGCGGTTTTCGCCTGCAACTTCGTCAACCACATGTACGCCGTCGGCGAAGGCATCGTCCGCAGCGCGGGCCTGCCCTTCGACGTACTCAAACCGCTCCTGGCCGAGACCGCTGCCAAGGCGCTCGACGCCGCCTCCCGGCCGACGTGCAGACAGGCCCGCCGTGCGCAACGACTTGCCCACGATGGCACGCCACCGTGCACTGCTCGCCGCCGACCCCCGACTCGAAAACATCTACTCGATAATAAGTAACAACATATGGGAAATTTCAAAGAAGATATAGCCCGCTGCGAGGCGTTCGTCTTCGACGTCGACGGCGTGATGACCGACGGTGGCATCATCCCCACGCCCGACGGCGACTTCATCCGCCGCTACAACGCCAAGGACGGCTATGCGCTGGCCTACGCGATCAAGATCGGCTACAAGGTCTGCATCATCACCGGCGGCCGGGGCCGGACGCTCGAAAACCGCCTTCGGATGCTCGGTATCGACCATTTCTACGTCGACTGCATGGACAAGATCACGGCCATGCGGGGAATATTTCGCCGACGAGGGCATCGACCCCGCGCACGCGATCTACATGGGCGACGACATCCCCGATCTGGATTGCATGCGCGAAGTGGGCCTTCCGGTCTGCCCGGCGGACGCGGCGGCGGAGGTGATCGAGGCGTCGCGTTACGTCTCGGGTTCCGGGGCGGCGAAGGGGCCGTGCGCGACATTGTCGAGCAGGTGCTCCGCGCCCGCGGCGACTGGGCGAAAAACTCCGAGGGCGTCACCCCGTCGTCGCTGGCGGCATCGCGGTAAACCCGCCCCGGAACGGCCACGGAAAAGCCGGGCTTCGCGAACGAAGCCCGGCTTTTTTCATAATACCCTGAAGGCACCTATTGCATCCACTCGACATCCGTCGCATCGCGGAACAGGATGTTGAGCGGCCGCACAAGGCTCGCGGCATCGGCGGCGAAGATGAACCGCACCTTGTCGACGGGTACCGTCAGGAAGACCGTCGAGGGGTAGCCGCCGATCATGTCGACGCGATCGATGAGCGACCAGACGAATATTTCGAAAGGCATCTGGCCCGGCAGCAGCGTCAGCCCGGGGAATTCCGTTTCATACCCCGCCGAAGTGGTATCGGCAGGATGGGGTTTGAAGAACACGTCGTACTGCGCGCCGTACTGCTCCATGATCCGTGCTACATAATCGCGCTGCAAGCGGGCGCTGGCATCGTCGGCATGGCTCGTGCCGATGATGATGAGGTTTTTCTTCGGGGAGGCGTCGAACAGCGCCGCAAAATTGTCGTAATCGAATCCCGCCATGTCGTAGAACCGCTTGCGCGAGGACTCGGGCAGCGCCGAAAGCATCTCGTAAGGCTGGATGCTTTCGATCTCCATCTCCCCGAGCTTTTCGGTGATGAACGGACAGGAACTTTCCAGCAGCGAACCGTCCTGCACCACCAGCCGGTAATCGGGGCGGGTAGAAAGGTAATAAGGCCACGTATAGCTTTCGAACTCGGGCAGCGAACGGGTTTCGGGATAACGGCCGCCGTGGTTCCAGTCCAGGGCTTCGACTTCCGACGGCGTAGCTCTCCCAGTTCTGCTCGGCCGTGGCCGCGTCGCCGAAATAGTTGTAAAAGTTATTGTAGGTTCCCGTACCGTCGGAGAGCATGCGTCACCTTGACCCGTGCCGAGTCGATCCCCTGCGCCACGAACCAGTCGTAACCGATCCGGCAGCGCAGGTCGTCCACATAGAGGCCGAAGACGGCCGTCGGGTCGGCACTGTTGATCTCCAGGATACGGCGCTTCATTTCGCGCGCCATAGCCTCCATTTCGGCCTGCGTGGCATCGGCCGTTCGGTCTGCGGCGGTCGTAACCTCGGCACGCGCCGGGAACTCCGCCGGGTCGAACGTCTTGGAGCGCGAATAGAACACGTAGCCGGGCTTGTCGTGCGAGAGCAGGTGAATGCCCGCATACAAGGTAGGCATCGTCCCGAACGTCACGTAGAAATAATAGTCGGGGGAGTCGTAGCCGGCCGACAGGGCCCCCTGCGACAGGCGGAAAGGCACGATCGCATCCCCGCATGCAAAGGCGAGCTGGGCGCTGCGTGCGGCACCCGGATTCTCGTCGAGGCTCAGTTCGACCTCGGAATATCCCGCAGGGCCCTCGGTCGCGGAAAGCCTGAACCACGTATCCCCCGCAGCCTTCGTCACACGCCACGGGGCGGGAGCCAGCACGGAAATCTTGCCCGCACGGGCCAGTCCGTCGAGCGACAGGAAATGTTCCCCGCCGTTGATTACGATCAGGTTCTGCGATACTTCGTCATCGCTGCACGCCGCAGGTGCCCGAGCAGCGCCAGGCAAAGGAAGACGGAAATAATCTTTTCATAAAGCGAATTGTTTTTTCGATACTGCATATATAAACGCCGCGAATCCCGTTTTACTGCGTTGCCGCAAAAAATAACGGTAAAATTTAAGCCGCACGGTTGTCCGTGCGGCCGTTGATCGAAAAAACGAGGTTTTCAGGCGTTTTTTTTTTCTTGATCCGGTCGAAATGCCCGCGGATGTGCTCGCGGAATAACTCCCGCCGGTATTTCAGATCGGCCTGCCAACCCAGCCAGCGGGTATAGCGCACGCGTTTTTCAGGATAGATGTCGCGGATCGTCACCAGGATGCCCGTCTCCTCCACACCGCCGAAATCGGGGTTCGACACCGTGTCGAAGACCCGCATCGTGGGCGAAAGGTTCATGTAGGCATTGATCAGCGGCGGGATGTTCTCGTTGAACTTGCGGATCTGCTGGATCAGTATCCGGTAGTTCTCCATGATAGGTTCGCCCGAAGAGCAGTTCCTCGTAATAGGGGTCGTCGAGGTCGAGCTTCAACGGATGGATACCCTCCACGAGGTTGTCGCGGTCGGGGAAATAGCGGCGCAGGAACCAGATCAGCGCATTGCGCGCCACGGCCTTGTAGGTCGTGTACATGGTGACTTTGCCGAAAAGGTATTTGGCCTTGGGATTCAATACGATCAGCGCGCCCAGTCCGTCCCAGAGGTTATCCAGCGCATAGATGCTCTTGGCGTTGCCGCGGGCCTGGTAGGAGGGCTGCACGAACGAACGCCCCAGTTCGATGGTCCGGGGCAGGAACTTCCGGCGGAAACGCTCGCTGAAACGGAAATAGTGTTCGGTCGAGAGGTGGCGGGGATATTCGTCCGTACAGATGATGAAACGGTAGCCTCCGACGATCTCCCCGGCCGCCGGATCCCAGACGATCAGCTGGTAATACCCGTCCTCGGCCAGGTCTTCGGCATCGATATCCACCTTCCGGCCCGTACCGCCGCCGGCGCCGCGGAACGCGATCTCGCGCAGCCGTCCGATTTCACGCATCAGCGCCGGGCACTCCGACGCCGGGAAGATATAGATCTCGTTCCCGGCCTTCTTCGTGTCGCGCGCTTTGCGCTCGGGCGTAAGCTCGGCGCGGAGCAATTCCCGGTCGACGGGAGGTATGATAGGTTCCATTTCTCGTGCTTGCATAACTTGGGACAAAAATACCGATTTACCCGTTATTTTCCGCCGGGAGGAGCATATTTTCCAAAAAATACGCTTTTTTACGTACGTAGTCCGCCTGGTCGCGGAGGGCGCCGTAGCGTTGCAGCTCGGCGACGGGGATGGGGTCGCCCACGAGGATGCGGAAATGCTTGCCCTTCTGCGAAAACATCTCGTCGGACAACCACAGCATCTCGATATTGAATTTCACGCCCAGCATCCGGCGGATACGGTCGACGCGGTAAAAGAAGTTCGACAACCGCCCCTCGACGAACACCGGCACGATCTGGCGCTGCGAGGCATAGGCTTTCTTCAGGAAATTGGTCTTCCACGGCAGGGTCGGTCACCTCGCCCCGATGCAGCGCGAGCACAGCCCGGCGGGAAGGTGAGGATGGGCAGCTCGCCAAAGAACTCCTCGTCGAACTTGCGGGCGTAAAGGCTGTTCTGCGAACCGTGTTTGTTGACCGGGATCCACAGCGGCCGCAGCGGTTCGAGGTGCATCAGCAGGTCGTTGACCACCACGCGCGCATCGCCGAAGCGGTCGATCAGCTTGTCGGCCAGCATCATGCCGTCCATCCCCGAACGGGTGGTTCGATGCGAAAAGATAACGGCCTTTGGGATCGAGTTTTTCGAGCCCTTCGACCGAATAGGTCACCTGCCATTCGCGGAAACAGGCGCGGATGAACTCCTGCGGCGGCAGGTTCCAGTAATGCTCGAGGATGTAATTGATTTCCGGCTCATGGATCGTACGGCGGAGCCAGCGGAGGACGAACCCGGGAACCCAGCGGGCCAACCGCGGGGCTTTCTCGGCAAGTACCGCTCCGATATCTATTCTGGGCATAGGGATGTTCAAAAAATTATATCCGCAAATATAGGTATTGTTTTTCGAAAAATCCCTAACTTTACACCCAAATCGACCTCATCGGCAACGAATATGTCTCAGTACCATACACCTGTGCTTTTGGAAGAGTCCGTCGGTCTGCTCGGCATCGACCCCGCAGGCACCTACGTCGACCTCACTTTCGGCGGGGGCGGCCACTCACGCCGTATCCTCGAAGAACTGGGGCCCGAAGGGCGGCTCTATGCCTTCGACCAGGATCGCGACACGCTCGCCAACGCCCCCACCGACGGACGGTTCCACTACGTCGAAAAGCAATTTCCGGTTCCTGCGCGGAGCCCTCAGGCTGCGCGGGGTAACCGAGGCAGACGGCATACTGGCCGACCTGGGAGTCTCGTCGCACCATTTCGACGCCGTGGAACGGGGTTTTTCGTTCCGGGGCGAGGCGCCGCTGGACATGCGCATGAACCAGCGGGGCGGGCTGACGGCGGCGAAGGTCGTCAACAGCTACCCGGCCCAGACGCTGACGCAGCTGCTGGGGACTGGGGCGAACTGGACACCCCGTGGAAGGTCGCCAACTGCATCGTCCGGGCGCGGGAAACGGCACCGATTCAAACCACGGCGCAGCTGGTCGAGGCCGTCCGTCCCTGCACGCCGAAGAAAGACGAGTCGAAATTCCTGACCAAGCTCTTCCAGGCACTCCGCATCGAGGTCAACGGCGAGATGGAGGCACTCAAGATGGCACTCGAACAGAGCCTCAGGGTATTGCGCCCCGGCGGACGGCTGGTCGTCATCTCCTACCACTCGCTCGAAGACCGGCTGGTAAAGAATTTCCTGCGCAGCGGCAATTTCGCGGGCGCGGTGGAAAAGGATTTCTACGGCCGCGCCCTCACGCCATTCGAAATCCTCACGCGCAAGGCGGTCGTCCCCTCGGACGAAGAACTGGAACGCAACCCCCGGTCGCGCTCGGCGAAGCTGCGCGCCGCCGTAAAACGATGACCCGGCCATGTATCCCGACCACGAATTCGACCCCATAACCCCCGAAGAGGAGGCGCAGCGCGCACAGGAAGCGGAATTCGCCCGCCGCGTGCGGCGCGAGGTACTGCGCATCGAACGGGGCGAGGCCGAGGAGGAGATCCGCGCCGACCTGGAACGCGAGGCAGCAGAAAAGGCCGAAGCCGAGGAGCGCGAACGCAGGGAGCGCCGCCGCAGGGCCAGCACCTTCTGGCAGCTTTTCTCGGGCACGATCCTCGTACGCGAAGGCATATCGAAATATTACCCCTACATGCTCTCGATCGCGGGCATGTTCTTCCTGAGCATTGCCGTCATGTTCACGGCGCTGCACCTCGACATGAAATACACGCGCCTCGAACGCGAAGTCCAGATCCTGCGCGAACGGTCGATCCGCCTGCAGGAGCAGCGTTACAGCCGTACGACCCACTCGGCCATCGTCGAGCGGCTGCGCGAACGCGGCATCGACCTGGCGACCCTCCGCCCCGGGCGAGATCATCGAAAACTAAACGGCGATGAAGCAGGAGCGTTCGAAGATCAAAAGCGACATTCTGCTGCGGGTACGGCTGCTTTACGTGCTGTTCATACTCGCGGGGCTCACCGTGTTCGCACGCCTGGTCTGGGTACAGCTTTTCAGCGCCGAAGTGGCCTACAACGCCGACCGGCTCGCCAGCCGCATCTTCACCGAAGAGACCATCCCGGCCCAGCGGGGCAGCATCCTCGCGCGCAACGGGGCACCCTGGCGACCTCGATCTTCCGCTATCAGGCCGCCTTCGACTTCGCGTCGCCGGGGCTGGATTCGCTCAAGACCTTCCGCGAACAGGGCGACTCGCTCGCGAAGCTGCTGGCTGCCTTCTTTCTTCGGACAAAAACCTGCCCTCGGCCTATGCCAAACGCTTCCGCGAGGAGCACGCCCGCCGCTACCGGCTGGTCAACGGCCGCGACACCTCCTACCTGCGCTCCGAAGGGTGGCTGTCGCGCATGATGGATCGCCTGCGGGGCGAAGAGTACGTCACCCGGAAAATCTACGACACGATCCGCGACCACACGCCCGTGAATATCTTCCCCCGCGAGGTGGACTTTGCCGAGTGGGAGACCCCTGCGGCGTTACCCGATGCTGAACTGGAACATGGGCATGGTCTACCGCCTCGTCGAAACGCGACCAGCGCATCTACCCGCAGGGCGAACTGGCGCGCCGTACGATCGGGCTCACGGGCGACAAGGGCAACTACGGCATCGAGGAGGCCTACCGTGAGGAGCTGGCGGGCCAGCGACGGCAAGGCGCTGCGGCAGCGCATCGCCCGGGGCTTCTACGGCCGCGGCGGGAGCGGGCATGAAGACCCGGTGGACGGGTACGACATCGTGACGACACTGACCTCGACCTGCAGGATGGGGCCGACAAGTGTTGCGGCGCCAGTTGGAAGCCCAGAACGCCATCTGGGGCACGACCATCGTCATGGAGGTGGAGACCGGCGAGATACTCGCCGATGGCCAACCTGGGCCGCTCGGGTTCCTCGGGCGGCAGCTATTACGAAAGGGAGAACTACGCGCTGGGGCGCAGCATGGAGCCCGGATCGACCTTCAAGCTGGCGACGATGCTCACGCTGCTCGACGACGCCGGCATGTCGCCCGAGACGACCTTTACGACACGCACAACGGCGACCCCGTGACGGTCGGCCCGGCCCGGAATATCCGCGACTCGCACCGGGGCGACCATGTCATCGGCTTCCGCCGCGCCGTAGCCTCGTCGTCGAATGTCTATTTCGCCAAGGCGATCTGGGATCGCTACGGCATCACGGGCAAAAAACAGGAATACAGCGACTTTCTGCACGAAAAACTCCACCTGGGCAAGACCGTCGGGGCTGGAACGGCTCGGCGAACGCGCCCCGTCGATCACCGCCGACTGGAAAGTACCGACCCGGGCGTCATGCTCGTCAAGATGAGCTACGGCTACCGCGTGCGGCTGGCGCCGATCCAGATGATCACGTTCTACAACGCCATCGCCAACGGCGGGAAGATGATCTCGCCCGTGCTGATCCGCGAACTGCGGCGCGGTGACCGCGTCGAGGAGCGGTTCGAGACGCAGACCATCGCCTCGTCGATCGGCTCGCGCGCGGCATTGCGCGAGGTGCAGCGCTGCCTCGAACTGGTCTGCACGCAAGGTACCGCAAGCCTCTATTTCAAGGACTCCACGCGCCTGCGGGTGGCGGCCAAGACCGGTACGGCGCAGATCACCGACGCCCGCAGCCGCGAGGGCCGTTACTACCTGGGTTCGATGGTGGCCTACTTCCCGGCCGACGCGCCCCGCTACACGGTGCTCACGACCATCGAAACCCGGGCGCAACCGGGCAAAGCCTACTACGGCGGGCCGCTGGCGGGCCCCGTGGTCAAACGGATGGTCGATTACATTTACAACCGCAACCGCGACTGGTACGGCCGCGTGGAGCGGCACGGCGACCGCTGCTACCCGGGGCACGTCAAGGGCGGCGACATCGCCCAGATCCGCCGCGTGGCCGACAAGTTCTCGCCCCGCGCCTCGTTCGGACCAGCGTACGGGCTGGGGGCGCGCCCGGGTCGACAGCCTCTCGAACGTAATCATCACGAGCCCCCGCCCGAAACAGGGACGATGCCCGACGTGCGCGGCATGGGGCTCAAGGATGCATCGCTGTTCGTACTCGAAAGCCGCGGGCTGAAAGTCCGTTTTTCGGGCGCGGGCGCCGTAACACAGCAAAGTATCCCCGCCGGAGCCCGCATCACGCCTGGCTCGACGGTCGGCATAACACTGAAATAAGATGAAAACACTGAAAGACCTACTCAAAGATACGCCCGTCACGGCGCTGCACGGCGACGGTTCCCGACGGTGGCCGCCCTGGCCTACGATTCGCGGGCCGTGACGCGGGGCGACTGTTTTTTCGCCACCCGCGGCACGCAGTCCGACGGGCACGACTTCATCCCCGACGCCGTCGCAAAAGGCGCCTCGGCCGTCGTCTGCGAGCAGTTGCCTGCCGAAACGGCCCACGGGTGGCCTACGTCGTCGTCCCCGACGCCGGCAGGAGCGCTGGCCGACATGGCCGCAGCCTTCTACGGCCATCCGAGCCGCGAACTAAAACTCGTGGGCATCACCGGCACCAACGGCAAGACCACGACCGCAACATTGCTCTACGACCTGGTGCGGGCACTGGGCTACAAGGCCGGGCTGGTCTCGACGGTCGTCTACAAGGTCGGCGAACGCATCGTCGAGGCGACCCACACCACGCCCGACCCCGTGCGGCTGAACGCCATGCTGCGCGAGATGGTCGATGCGGGGTGCGAATACTGCTTCATGGAGTGTTCGTCGCACGCCATCGTGCAGGAACGCACACGGGGGCTGCATTTCGCAGGCGGCATCTTCTCGAACATCACCCACGACCACCTCGACTACCACAAGACCTTCGCCGAATACATCCGCGCCAAAAAACTCTTCTTCGACTCCCTCGCCAAGGATGCCTTCGCCCTGACGAACGCCGACGACAAGAACGGCCGCGTCATGGTGCAAAACACCGCAGCCGGGATACACACCTATTCGCTGCGCACGATGGCCGATTTCCGCTGCAAGATCGTCGAGATGCACGTCGACGGCATGCTGCTGCGCATCGACGGGCAGGAAGTATGGGTTGGGCTCGTAGGACGCTTCAACGCCTATAACCTGCTGGCCGTCTACGGCGCCGCGGTGCTGCTGGGACTCGACCGCGCCGAAGTGCTGCGCGCGATGAGCATGCTCCATGCCGTGAGCGGGCGCTTCGAATTCGTGCGGGCGGAGAATGGAACCACGGCCATCGTCGACTATGCGCATACGCCCGATGCACTGGAGAACGTGATTCAGACCATCGAGGAGATCCGCACCCCGAGCAGCAGCTGATCGTGGTGTGCGGCTGCGGCGGCGACCGCGACCGCACCAAGCGGCCCGAGATGGCGCAGATCGCGGTGAAATACGCCGATACGGCCATCTTCACCTCGGACAACCCGCGCCACGAGTCGCCCGGGGCGATCCTCGACGAGATGGCCGCGGCCTCGACCCCGGCGCCCTACCTGCGCATCGCCGACCGCGCCGAGGCGATCCGCACCGCCGCAATGCTCTCGCGGCCGGGCGACATCATCCTCGTGGCGGGCAAAGGGCACGAAACCTATCAGATTATCGGCGACGTAAAACATCCCTTCGACGACCGGGAAGAGATAAAGAAGCGCTTTGCGCTTCTCAATTAAAAAATGAAAAATTAAAAATTGTTTTTCATTTGTTCCTTGTCGTAATGCCACCGTATGGTAATTTTAATTTTTCATTCTTAATTTTTAATTGAAACCATGCTTTACCATCTATTCAGGTACCTGGACGAGGCCTACGACCTCCCCCGGCTCGGGTATGTTCCAGTATATCTCCTTCCGCGCGGCGGCGGCCATCATCCTCGCGCTGCTGATCGTCATCATCTTCGGCCGCAAGATCATCGACTTCCTGCGCCGCAAGCAGATCGGCGAGGACATCCGCGACCTCGGGCTTCAGGGCCAGTTGCAGAAGAAAGGCACGCCCACGATGGGCGGCGTGATCATTCTCGTCGCCATCCTCGTCCCGATCCTGCTCTTCGGCAAGCTGGACAACATCTACATCCAGCTGATGATCGTCTCGACCGTATGGCTGGGGCTGATCGGCGGACTGGACGACTACATCAAGGTTTTCCGCCACAAGAAGGAGGGCCTCAAGGGCCGCTTCAAGATCGTGGGCCAGGTGGGCCTGGGCGTCATCGTCGGCACGACCATGTGGCTCTCGCCCCAGATCATCGTCCGCGAGAAGGTCACGCAGCCCGTGCAGACCGTCTATCTGAACGAGGACGGCACGGTGCTCGAAACGGTTCAGCGCCACGTGGTCGTCAGCTCCGAGCCTCAAGACCACCAGACGACCATCCCCTTCGTCAAGGACAACGAGTTCGACTACGGATGGCTGACGGGCGGAAACCCGTTGCCACATGGATTCTCTACGTGCTGGTCGCGATTTTCGTGGTGACGGCCGTCTCGAACGGCGCCAACCTCACCGACGGTCTGGACGGTCTGGCGACGGGTGTTTCGGTCCCGATCGTCGCCGTGCTGGGGTGCTGGCCTATCTCGGGCCACATCATCTATGCCGACTACCTCAACATAATGTACATACCGGACGCGTCGAAGCTGGTGGTCTTCGCGGCGGCCTTCGGCGGCGCGCTGCTCGGATTCCTGTGGTACAACTCGTTCCCGGCGCAGATATTCATGGGGGACACGGGCTCCCTGTCGATCGGCGGCATCATCGCCGTCTTCGCCCTCTGCATACGCAAGGAGCTGCTGCTGCCGCTGTTGTGCGGCGTGTTCCTGGTCGAGAGTTTCTCGGTGATGATGCAGGTCGGCTAGTTCAAGTACACCAAACGCCGCTACGGCGAAGGGCGCGCCTGTTGCTAATGTCGCCCGCTGCACCACCATTTCCAGAAGAAGGGCCTGTTCGAGACCAAGATCGTGCTCCGCTTCTGGATCGTCTCGCCTGCTGCTGGCCGCCCATCACCCTGGTAACGTTAAATGATCGCGGTAATCATGAAAAAGATAGCAGTCCTGGGCGGAGGCATCAGCGGTTACGGCTCCGCGATCCTCGCCAAAAAAGAAAGGGTTCGACGTATTCCTCTCGATATGGGGAGATCGCCGACCGCTACAAAGCCAAGTGCTAGACGAGTGGCAGGTTCCCTACGAGGAAGGCGGCCACACCGAGGAACGCATCCTTGCGGCCGACACGAGGTCGTCAAGTCGCCAGGATACCCGAGAACGGCCCCCGTAGTGCGGAAAATCCGTGCGACAGGGCATTCCCGTCATCTCGGAGATCGAGTTCGCGGGCCGTTACCTGGGCAAGTCGAAATGCATCTGCATCACCGGCTCGAACGGCAAGACCACGACCACGTCGCTCATCTACCGCATCATGTGCGACGCCGGGCTGCGCGCCGCCCTGGGCGGCAACATAGGCGAGAGTTTCGCCTACTCGGTGGCCACGGGCAACTACGACTGGTACGTGCTGGAGCTAAGCTCTTTCCAGTTGGACGGCATGTATAAGTTCCGGGCCCATATCGGCGTGCTGATGAACATCACGCCCGACCACCTCGACCGCTACGGACACTGTTTCCAAAACTACGTCGATTCGAAAATGCGCATCACGCAGAACCAGAACTCGCGCGATTATTTCGTCTATTCGGGCGACGACGAGGTGATCTGGCAGCAGCTTCCCAGGTACGACCTGCGCATGAAGCAACTTCCCTTCGCCGCAAAAGAATGCCGTGGCGAGCGGTGCCGGCGACGCCTTCGACGACGGGCAAATTCACGGCGGCCGTCGGCGAAGGCCTTGCGGTCGAGATCGACACGGATGCAGCTCAAAGGGCTGCACAATGCCTATAACGCCATGGCCGCGGCTCTGCGACCCTTGCGGTAGGCGTGCGCCGGCCTCCCGATCCGCCGCTCGATCTACGGCTTCGCCCCCGTCTGCCACCGTCTCGAACCCGTCCGGGAAAGCGCGGCGGCGTACTGTGGATCAACGATTCCAAGGCCACCAATGTCGACTCGGTATACTATGCGCTCGAAAGCATGACGCGCCCCGTGGTATGGATCGCCGGGGGCACGGACAAAGGCAACGACTACGAACCGCTGAAGGCTTTCGCCCGTACGAAGGTACATACGCTCGTCTGCATGGGCGCGGACAACACCAAGCTGATCGAAGAGTTCACGGGTGTGGTGCCCGATGTGGTCTCCACCGGCGTCGCTCGACGCCGCGATGGAGGCCGCCAAAGCCGCCGCACAGCCCGGTGACGCAGTGCTGCTCTCGCCCGCCTGCGCGAGTTTCGACCTCTTCAAAAACTACGAAAACCGCGGCGAGCTGTTCAAGGCGTGGGTAAACGAAAAGGCATAGCACGATGAAGCTCGGCGAACGGAAATACACGCAGGACGAAGGGCCGACGCAGGAGCCCTGGACGGAAGCGCCCGGAAAATCCCCCCGCGCAGCGGACGGAAGCATTTCGGGCGCAGGACGCGCCCCCGCCGCGGCGTTGCGCGCGGCACCGATACCGGCGGAGAGCGCCTGCGAAACCCCCGAAGCCCCCGAAAAACACAAGTTCCGGCTCTTTACCGGCGACCGCGTCCTGTGGATCATCGTCGCGGCGCTGGCGGTGATTTCCGTGCTGGTGGTCTACTCGTCGACGGCCAAGATGGCCTACGACGCCCACACGGCGCGTACCACAGCCCATTTCCTGCGCCAGCAACTCATCATCCTCGTCGTCAGCCTCATCATCATGGTCGCCGTGCAGAAGATCAACTGCCGGATTTACAATCTGTTCTCCCGGCCCGTCTATTTCCTTTCGGTGGCGCTGACCGTCGCCGTCTATTTCATCGGAGCCACGACCAACGGCGCCGCCCGCTGGATACCCCTCGGGCCGTTCCAGTTCCAGCCCTCCGAGGCGCTGAAGGTCGCCACGGTACTGTTCCTGGCCCGGCAACTGGCCGGACGGCAGTCGAAGATCGACAAAATACGCATCGTCCCGTCGCTCAAATTCTGGACGTGGCGTTCGTCGCGCGAACAGCGCCGCATCTGGCGCGAGGGGACATGGCCGCCTGATGCCCGTCGTGGTTTCGTGCGCGGTGATCTTCCCGGCCCACACCTCCTCGGCCGTACTGGTTTTCATGGCCTCGTGGGTCATGATGCTCATCGGGCGCGTCCGGCTGGGCGAACTGGTGAAACTCATCGGGCTGGCCTGCATCGGCATCGTCTTCATCATGACCCTCAACCTCGGGCGCAGCGAGACTGCCGAAGGGCGCGTCTCGACATGGATCCATCTCTGGACACGCTCGCAGACCGAAAAACCGATCGAGCACCTCACCGACACCGAGCGGTCGATGATCGCCATCTACAACGGCGGGGTCTTCGGCCGCGGCGCGGGACAGAGTGCCGTGCGTGTCGAGATGACGCACCCCGAGAGCGACTACGCCTTCGCCTTCTTCGTCGAGGAGTACGGCATCGTACTGGCACTGGCCCTGCTGATGCTCTACCTGTGGATCTTCTTCCGGGGGATCGAGATATTCCGCCGCTGCGGAACGGCTTTCCCGGGGCTACTGGTACTAGGGCTCGCCCTGCTGATAACCTGCCAGGCGCTGTTGCATATCATGGTGACGGTGAACATCATCCCCGAAACGGGACAGACGCTGCCGATGATCTCGCGCGGCGGCTCGTCGCTGATCTTCACCTCCATCGGCTGGGCATGATCCTCAGCGTGAGCCGCCAGAACGACGAACAGTCGCACGATACGCCCCGCAGCGAATCCATTTACGAAAAATAACACGGCCATGGACGACATAAGACTTGACAAATATCTGTGGGCGGTGCGCGTGTTCAAGACGCGCAGCGACGCGGCCGAGGCCATACGCAACAACAAAGTCCGGTAAACGGCTCCGCCGCCAAACCCTCGCGCGAGTGAAGATCGGCGACGTGATCGCCGTGCGCAATGCAGGTGACCTAGATACCGGGTGCTGGGGCTGATGTCGAGCCGCCAGCCGGCGAAGAACGTGCCGCCTGTACTGCCTCAACATCACCCGACAGGAGGAGCTCGGCGGCTCAGCATCCGCGCGAGACCATCTTCGTCTTCCGCGACCGCGGACGGGACGCCCACGAAGAAGCGAGCGCCGCGAACTGGACCTCGCTCATGGACGGACTCCAGCAAGATGACCGACCCAGCCGGAGCTCGCATGAGCCTGCCCCGTGCCCGAACTGCCTCGCTGGCATCGGGCTTTGTGCGCGTTGAAAGAATCTTGTTCGCGCGGGACGGCAGGCCCGCAGGGTGCCGATCCGTCACGACCGGCCGGATGGCGCACCGTTCTGCGGCGGCCACGGTCCCGCTCTTCGGCATGCAAAGGCCGGCGGATGGCCTGCAGCGGCCGCGGCGGTGGCCGGGAGCAGTCGCACGTCTGTTCCGGAAACGCCGTTGTATGCTCGGGCAAGTGTCTGAACGACGTATTGTTGCGCTTTTTGCCGGGCAGTGGTAAATAGCTACTTTTAGAGAATACGGTCGCAAGGGATGCATCCCTCCCGCCGAGCCGGTCGGAAACCTCGCTGCGGCCGATCCGATGTTCAACCTAAAAAGTAGTATCTATGTGGAAATTCGCTAAGAAGATGCTCCGGGGCGGCTGCCTGTTTGCGGTTGCCTGCCTGCTGGAGGGAGTCTCGGCGCTGCCGTCCCGTGCGCAGGAGGGGGCAGTTGCAAGGGTGTCGTGACGGATGCCTCGGGTCCGCTGGTCGGGGCCACTGCCGTGGTCGTGGGAACCCAGCGGGGCGCCACCACCAACGTGGACGGGGAGTTCTTCCTCGACGGGCTGCACCCGGGGATGTCATCCAGGTCTCCTATGTGGGCTATGATCCGCAGGAGGTTACCTGGCAGGGGTCAGACCGAAGTGCGCGTGCGCCTCGAAGAGGCCTCCACCCGCATGAACGCCGTCGTCGTGACGGCCATGGGTATCAAGCGCCAGTCGAAGACGCTCACCTATGCGGCCGAGACGGTCGGCGGCGAGGATGTCGCCGACATCAAGTCGATCAACATGATCAACTCGCTGCAGGGCAAGTCGGCGGGTCTGCAGATCACCCCCAACTCGACCGGTGCCGGCGGTTCGTCGAAGATTCTCTTCCGCGGCAACAAGTCGATCAGCGGATCGAACCAGCCGCTGGTAGTGGTCGATGGCGTACCGCTGATGATGAACACCTCGACGGATCAGGTGGCCAGCTCGATCGGTAACGGCACGCGTGACGGCGGGGATGCCCTCTCGACGATCAATCCCGACGACATCGCCTCGATCTCGCTGCTCAAGGGAGCCTCGGCCGCTGCGCTCTACGGTGCGGTCGCCGCCAACGGCGCCATCATGATCACCACGAAGTCGGCCTCGGCCGGGCGCATCTCGGTGAGCGTTTCGAGCAACACGACCATCGAGACGCCCCTCTCGCTGCCCGAATTCCAGACCTCCTACGGTTCGGCCGACAACACCTACAGCTGGGGTGCTCGGCTCGACGGCCGGGCGAAGAACTATGCCGAGGAGTTTTTCCGTACGGGTTGGACGACCAACAACTCGGTGTCGATCAACGGAGGTGCGGAGAACCTCCGGGCCTCACTCTCCTACGGGAATGTCACCTCGGAGGGCATCACGCCCGAGAACGACTACGCGCAGCACACGCTCAATTCGAAGGTGGGCTTCGACCTGTTCGGCGACCACGTGAAGGTCGATTTCTCGGCCAAGTATGTCAATCAGCATGTCTCGAACCAGCCGGCCGCCGGATGGCTCATCAACCCGCTCACGGGCGCCTACCTCTTCCCGCGGGGCGGTGACTGGGACTACTACCGAGACAACTACGAGATCTACGACCCGAACCTCAACGCGAATGTCCACAACTGGGTGAATACCTCGCTCGAGCAGTTCGACAACCCCTACTGGATTCTCAACCGCCAGAAACCCATCTCGGAGCGCAACCGCTATGAGTTCGGCGGACAGGTGCGCTACGACATCATCGAGGGGCTCTCCGTCACGGGCCGCATGCGCTACGAGCGGGCCGACGACAAGCATAACTTCCACGCCTCCTCGACGGCCAACCGTTATCCGATGGGCCGCATGAAGGACAACCGCTACTTCAGCGAAAGCAGCTTTTTATGCCGATGCGCTCGTGCAGTACAACCACGTCTGGGGCGACTATTCGCTCCAGACCACGGCCGGTGCGAGAGCATGACGCGCACGCAGTCGAACGACGTGGGCACTGTGGGCCGAGGGTACGAAGTTCTCGATGACCGACAGCAAACCCAACGGCAACGTGATGTGGAACCTCTTCATCCCGGAGAACTACTATGCGAACATGGCCTCGCAGGGCTGACGCGCAAGCGGCTCAATTCGCTCTTCGCCACGGCGACGTTCGGCTTCCGCGAGGGGCTGTTCCTCGACGTCACGGCGCGCAACGACTGGTCGTCGGCGCTGGCCTACGCAGCTACTCGTTCTTCTATCCGTC
>VOFK01002821.1_pt1 | contig 37693 bp, 52 predicted proteins | sample 5384121 | NCBI WGS metagenome assembly VOFK01 (sample SAMN12384730, study PRJNA508395) | human gut metagenome | isolation source: healthy gut J | host: Homo sapiens | reverse complement strand
CGGCTGGCCTGCGCAAAAACATCACGATGCTTCTGCATAAGGTCTCTCCTTTCTCAATGTTGGTTAAAGCTGACGGGCGGCGGCTGCTTTTTTTCAAAAGCCCTTCCCCTGCCGGTTCAGTGCCTGCAGGGGAGCCGTGCAGGCAGCTTATGGCCGCCAGCACACCAGCGGCCACGCCGACCGCCACAACCCAGCCGCCCAGCGCGAACTGCCTTTTCAGCCAGACAGCACCCAGTATGCAGAGCACCGGCGGAATGACCACGCTGAACCCGAACTGGGTAAGCCAGACAAGATGCCGGGCAACGTCATAAATTCCCTTCATCTTCTGCCTCCCCTGCCTTTGCCGTATGTTCACAGTATACAACAGTTTGCACAAAAATTCAACAGTTATTTTTCACGTGTATGGCCGTTTTTGTACAGATTGAGTGCTATATGCTGTGTTTTAAAAAGTGGAGCTGGCCTGCTTCCTCCGGCGTGGGAAGGCTGAAAATTTCCAATGCCAGCAGCACCGGATAGAGATAGCTTGCCCCATAGCAGCCGATTTTCTTTGGGCCCGTGATGGCAATACCGTCCGCCTGCAGCCGGCCAATTTTTTCCAGCGCTTTCTCCACCGTGGAGATTGTGATGGATTTCTGCCGCCGGTCAACAAAGAGCTCCCCACCGCGAATGGTGTAGGTGAAGGGCAGGCCCTTGGCCGTGTAGAAGGTCTCCTGCTGATGCTGCTGCAGAAGCGCCCAAACGTTTTCGATGGAAATAGTCAATTCACATCACCTACTTAGTATATCGTATAAACAGAGTAAGACTCAATGTACAAAAAACACCGCATGACCAAAATCATACGGTGTAAATGGGACAGGTTATTTCTTTTGTCCAAAACGATATTCGGTGCCGTTTTTCAGGCGCTCGATGTTGGAACGATGCAGCCAGATGACCATAGCGGCCATAATGACACAACAAATTGTGCTGAACAGAATGGTGGGCAGATTGGCGCGCTTTGCAATCAGATGAAGCAAAGTGCCCACCGGGTACAGTGCGGCAATGATGATGCTGCCCAGCGAGACAATGCGGGTAACAGCAACCTCAATAAGGAAGATAACCAGCAGCACCAGGCAGACCAGCGGCTCGGTGGCAAGGGCTGCGCCCGCACCGACCAGAACGCCCTTGCCGCCCTTGAAGCCAAAGAAAAGGGGACGGCTGTGGCCAATCATACAGAAGATGGCGGCCAGATACGCACCGCAAACCGGGTCCAGCGGGTTCTGCCAGCCTGCCCCCGTGCCGGAAAGCAGGGCATCAAAGAAGAAGCGGCCCAGATTGACAGCCACCACGCTTTTGCCCACATCGCCGATGGTGGTCAGCACCGCGGGCAGCTTGCCGTAGGTGCGCAGCACGTTCGTCATACCGGCATTGCCGCTGCCATGGTTGCGCACGTCATCATTGTACATGACCTTGGAGATCAGCACGCCGAACAGGAGGCTGCCCAGCAGATAGGCACTGCCCGCCGTCAGCAGGCAGGCCTCTACAATGTGAAGAAACATAGTTACACCTTTCCTGCCTTGACCGCGCCGTCACCGTGCTCGCGGGTAATCATCTTGATGGGGGTGCCGGTCAGACCGAAGGTCTCCCGAATCTGGTTTTCCAGATAGCGCTGATACGAGAAATGGAACAATACCTTCTGGTTGACAAAGCAGACGAATGTCGGCGGGCGGGTCGAGATCTGGGTGATATAGAACACCTTGAGCCGCTTGCCCTTGTCAGACGGCGGCTGGACCTTGGCGGTGGCACGGGCCAGCATCTCATTCAGCGCGCCGGTGGGCACACGGGTGCCGTTCTGGACATCCACAAAGTGGATGGTCTCAAACAGCTTGTCGACGCGCTGGCCAGTCTTGGCGCTAATGAAGATGATGGGGGCATAGGACATGAAGCTGAAGTCCTCCTCCAGCTTCTTGCGCATAGCGTCCATCGTGTAGCTGTCCTTCTCGACAGCGTCCCACTTGTTGACGGCGATGATGCATGCCTTGCCCTGCTCATGCGCGTAGCCCGCGACCTTGGAGTCCTGCTCGGTGAAGCCGACCGTGGCGTCAATCATAATAACGCAGACGCGGCTGCGCTCCACAGCGGCCAGGCTGCGCAGGACGCTGTAGCGCTCAACACCGCTTTCCACCTTGCCGCGCTTACGCAGACCGGCGGTATCGGTAAAGATAAACTTGCCGTACTTGTTCTCGACCATTGTGTCGATGGCATCGCGGGTGGTACCTGCCTCGTTGGCAACGATGAGGCGGTTCTCGCCGAGGATGTGGTTAATCAGGCTGGACTTGCCGACATTGGGGCGGCCGATGACAGCAACGGTGATGCGGTCATCGGTGTCCTCCTCCTCCTCCTCAAAATTCAGATGCGCACAGACGGCATCCAGCAGGTCACCGGTGCCGTGGCCGTGTACGCCGGAGACCGGGATGAGCTCGCCGAGACCGAGGCTGTAAAAATCATACAGCTCCATCGGGGGCTCGCCGACCTTGTCGCACTTGTTGACGGCCAGCACAACCGGCTTGCCGCTGCGCATAAGCATACCGGCAACGTCCTGATCCTGCGGCGTCACACCGGCGGACAGCTCAGTCACCATGACGATGCAGTCTGCGGAGTCGATGGCCAACTGGGCCTGCTCACGCATGTGGGCCAGCAGGCCGTCATCAATGCGGGTTCGATACCGCCGGTGTCCACCAGCAGGAACTTGTGGCCGGACCATTCGCAATCGCAGAAGATACGGTCGCGGGTAACGCCCGGCGTGTCCTCCACAATGGCGAGGCGCTGGCCGGTCAGCTTATTGAAAATAGTGGATTTGCCCACATTGGGGCGGCCCACGATGGCTACGATCGGTTTTGCCATATCTGCCTTCCTCCCTCTGTTCGTTCAGATTATCAAAGATTATCGTTTCAGCTTGATTTTTCGCTTATGGGTGCTCAGCCACGCCTTGCAGCAGCCGCCGCCATCGGTGGGGATGCTGACAGCGCGGCAGCCGAGCGCTTTGCCGAGCTGCATCCAAGCGTGATATCATCGAGAAACTGGCCCTTTTCGTCGCGCACCATAACCTCGGGCACGGTCAGTAAATCGCTGTGCAGGCGGCCTGTACACTGCTTGATGATGTCTGTGCCGGTGATCAGCCCGGCCACGCTGACATTGCCGCCGAAGTACTCATTTTTTATCTGGTGTACCGTGATTTTTACCTGCGGGTATTTCTGCATCAGCGCGTTGGCGCAGTCCTGGATCAACGGCCCCTGCCAACGTGCCGGTCACGGCGTCCACGCTGTGGGGCAGCAACCAGACCGGAGTAATTTTCCAGTTCTTCCAGAAGGTGTCATGGTAGAGCCGCCACATGCCGACCCCGTCCTCCAGCTGGGCAAATTCATCGTAAAATTCTGCCGGGGGGATCGGGCGCTCCGCTGTCAGATACCATTCATCGCTGGGATAGACAATGCTGCGGCCGTACTCATCGCGGCATTTGTAGGCAAACTTCTTCCAGAATATCGAGCGTGGCAGCGGCGCTTTCCTTATCATACGCGGTAAGCTTGTACAGGCCCTTGCGGTAATCGGTCACGCCGGCCGGCACAGCGGCGATACTGCCCACCCGGGGGTGCAGGGCCAGCAGATCCTGCAGGGTGCGGCGCAGTTCCTCGCCATCGTTGATGCCGCGGCAGAGCACAAGCTGACAGTTCAGTTCAATGCCGCCCTGCCAGCTTGGGAAGATACTGCAACACCTCCCCGCCGCGCTTGTTGGCCAGCATCCGCACCCGCAGCGGCGGGTTGGTGGTGTGGACTGATACAAAGATGGGGCTGATGTGCATCTGGAATGATGCGGTCGATTTCATGCTCTGACAGGTTTGTCAGTGTGATATAGTTGCCGAACAGGAAGCTCAGGCGTTCATCATCATCCTTAAAATACAACGGCTCGCGCATACCGGGAGGCAGCTGATCGATAGCAGAACATACAGTGATTGGCACAGCTGTGCTTTTCATCGCCCAGATAGGTCTTGAAGTTGCAGCCAAGGGGCTCATACTCCCCTTTTGCTACCTGCACGGTGCGGTGCTGCTCCTTCTCGCAGATTGCAAGTGAAGGCTGAGCCGGTGTTGTATAGAACTGGTAATCCAGTGCATCGTTCAGGGGGTGGCCGTCGATGGCCAGCAGGGCGCAGCCCACGGAAATACCCAGCCTTTCTGCGGGGGAATTTTCATCTACTGCCGTCACATACAGGGCCATTCGTCACACTCCTCTTCCGAATCCAACAAAAAATGGGGAAGGCATCGCCCTCCCCACGCAAGAGACTTACGCCTCTTTCTTGATGACTTCCTGGCCTTTGTAGTAGCCACACTTGCCGCAAACCTTATGGGGAACCTTCAGTTCGCCACACTGCGGGCACTTCACCAGCGTAGGCGCCTCCAGTTTCCAGACATTAGAGCGACGTTTATCGCGGCGGGCTTGAGAATGCTTTCTCTTGGGTACGATAGCCATAATCGGACACCTCCTTGGTGAAATTCAACTTAATAGTTGTTTTAATATGCTAAGCCTTGCATCTACAGGGGCAGCATTGTCTGCCGGTTGGCAGGAACATCCCTGCCGCCTTCTTCTTGCCGCAGATGGGGCATAGACCTTGACAATCAGCACTGCACAGCAGCACTGCGGGGACCTCAAAGATCAGTTCCTGATAGGCCAGCTTCCTTGAGGTCGAGACAGTCCTTTCTCATTGCACGGCAGTTCAAAATCAGGGTCATCCAAATCACGATCCCGCACGAAATACTCGCGCTGGAAATCATAATCGCGGGTCAGGGGCTCCAGGCAACGTGCACACTCAGCATCTATATGGGCCTTTACATGCAACAGCAACGCTGCGCCTTCCTCGGTGAGCGTCGCTGTAAAGTCACATACTGCCGGGGTGTTCACTTGATAGCCCCCGAAGTCCGCCTGTGAAAAGTCAGCCTCATAATGCGCCGCATAGGGCTTGCGGCCGCTTTCCAGAAATGAACGAAGATCAAATTGCATAGTACACCTCAAAAGGTTGCTTAAATAGTATACACAAGCTGAGGGGTCTTGTCAACACATAAAACACAAAAACTTGATATTTTTTAAGATTTTCCGCACAAAATCAGGGCGGGAAGCACTTCCCCGCCCTGAAATCTCAAAAAATTGCGGTGACTCAGGTTCAGATAATGAACTTCTTCAAATCCTCCGGCAGGTCGGCTGCGTCAGCGGAAACGGTGACAACAACCTCAATGTTGGGGGTGATCTTGTCAATTGCGTTCAGAACCTTGACAGCAGCGTCCATATCGTGGTCGATGATGCGCAGGATGCCATCGATGAACAGCTCGGTAATATCGTAGTTGCCGGCCAGCACGCCTGCCACAAAGCCGTACAGCATATCAGCACCGGCAACGCCATACTCGTCAACGTCTACCAGACGGGCAGAGTGGTTGATCTCAGTGGTGAGCTTCATGCACTTTTCAATGACAACAATGTTGCCGGAGGTGGTCTTGACGGCCTTGTCGATCATGTCGATCATGGTCTTGGTCTTACCGGAGCCTTTGGTTCCAACAATCAGTTTCAGCATAGGGGGTTACCTCCTTATATTCGTCAGCGCGTATAGCGCGTAGTTCCTTTAGTCTTTCAGGGCAGCTTCCAGCTCTGCCTTACGGTCCTCATAGCCGGGCTTGCCAAGCAGGGCAAACATATTCTTCTTGTAGCTTTCCACGCCGGGCTGGTCAAACGGGTTGACGCTCAGCAGATAGCCGGAGACTGCGCAGGCCTTCCAGAAGAAGTAGATCAGCTCGCCGACATCGTGGGCGGAAAGGCTGTCGATCTCAATCAAGCCCAGCGGCACGCCGCCATCGGTATGGGCAAGGATCGTGCCCTCCATAGCCTTGCGGTTGACAACGCTCATATTCTGATTTGCGAGGAAGTTCAGGCCGTCAAAGTTGCCCTCCAACTCCTCAATGTAGAAGTCCTCGCGGGTGTTCTTCACATCTACATAAGTTTCAAACATCACGCGGGCACCGTCCTGTAGGAACTGGCCCATAGAGTGCAGATCGGTGGAGAAGATGCAGGAGGTAGGCATCAGGCCCTTCTGATCCTTGCCCTCGCTCTCGCCGAAGAGCTGCTTGTACCACTCGTTCATCATGGTGAAGTCAGGCTCAAAGCAGGCCAGCGTCTCCACGCTCTTGCCCTTGCGGTACAGGATGTTGCGGGTCATGGCGTAGCGGTAAGCGTCGTTGTCGGGGCTGAGCTTGCCAAACTTCTCGCGGCCGTCTGCAGCGCCCTGCATCAGCTCATCAATGTCAATGCCTGCGCAGGCGATGGGCAGCAGACCCACAGCCGTCAGAACGGAATAACGGCCGCCGACATCATCGGGAACCACGAAGGTGGGCCAGCCCTGCTCGGTGGCCAGCTGCTTCAGCGTGCCCTTGGCACGGTCGGTGGTGGCATAAATGCGCTTGTTGGCTTCCTCTACGCCGACGGAATCCTCCAGCAGCTTGCGCAGCACGCGGAAGGCCAGTGCCGTCTCGGTGGTGGTGCCGGACTTGGAGATAACGTTGATGGAGAAGCGCTTGCCCTTCGTCAGCTTGATGATATCATTCAGCGCAGTGGGGCTGATGGTATTGCCGCAGAAGTAAATCTTCAGGCCGTCATCGGTCTCGTTGTGGAACTGGCCCTTGACAGCCTCAACCACAGCGCGGGCGCCCAGATAGGAGCCGCCGATACCGGCCACCAGCAGCACGTCGGAGTCGGAACGAATCTTCTGTGCGGCTCCTTGATGCGGGCAAACTCCTCCTTGTCATAAGTAACAGGCAGGTCAAGCCAACCCAAGAAGTCATTACCGGCACCCGTTTTGGTTTCCAGCTGCTTATGGGCCAACTCGACCTGCGGATAGATTGCCTCATATTCTTCAGGACGGATGAATTTTGTAAGATGCTTACCGTTATAAGTAACAGCCATCTTTACTCCTCCTTTGTTATTTTTATATCCCAATGATACCGTTTTATGTCGGTATTGTCAAGCAAAACCAGCGGTATTTTTTCGACTTTTTCATTAAATTTGCACAAATTCAGCTTGTCAGCAGCAATCCTTTCGGCCAGTCGATGCAGGCAGTAAGTGAAACTTAACGCATCAACGTCCTGCGCCGCCGTAACCGGATAGGACGCAAGTTCGGCGCTTCCGTTGGAGATTTTCACCGTGCCAACCGTCTCCCCCTGCGCGGATGGGTGCGGCCAGCTTCCGGCAGATCCAGCGCCTGCAGGGTGCCGCCGCTCTCTCCCCCTTCGGCATCAGGCAGCGCTCCGGCGCGGTGTAGGTAAGGGCCACGCTTTCGGCTGTGCCGCGCTTCACCGGCAGGGACAGCGGTGCATCGGCGGGTAGCTCGGCGGCGGCACTTTCAAAGTGGGAAAAGCCGTAATCCAGCAGGGTGCTGGCCGCCTGAAAGCGTTCCTTGCCGGAGGCTGCACCCAGCACCACCGCAATCAGCCGCAGGCCGTCGCGCTCGGCGGAGGCCGAAATGCAGACGCCCGCCTTGCCGGTTGTGCCGGTTTTCAGCCCGGTGATGCCGCTGTAGCTTTTCAGCAGCTTATTTGTGTTGACAAGCTGGGTTGCGCCGCCGCGCAGGGTGTCCATCCAGATGGAGCAGTAGTCGCGCACCTCGGTGTGGTGCAGCAGCATTTCCCGGCTCATTGCAGCAACATCACGGGCGGTGGATAGGTGTTCGGGTTCATCAAGGCCGCAGGCGTTGACAAAATGGGTGTTCGTCATACCCAGCTCGGCAGCGCGGGCGTTCATCATTTCGGCAAAGGCAGCCTCACTGCCGCCGATATATTCAGCCACCGCCACGGCGGCATCATTGGCGCTGGAAATGCAGATGGCCTTGAGCATATCATTCAGTGTCATTTCCTCGCCGGGCTCCAGCCATATCTGGCTGCCGCCCATATGGTAGGCGTGCTCACTGACCGGGACAAAATCATCCAGACTGATTTTGCCGGCCTCCAACGCTTCAAAGGTAAGCAGCAGCGTCATAACCTTGGTGATGGAGGCAATCGGGCGGCGGGCATCGGCGTTTTTCTCGTACAGAACCGTGCCGGAATCCTCATCCACCAGAATAGCCGCCGCGCAAGGTACGTCAAAATCCGCCGTAGTTGCGGGGTGAACTCCGCCGCCGAGGCGGTGAACCCGCGCAGAATGGACAACGCTGCCAGCATCAGGCAGAGCAGCAGGGTCACGGCACGTTTATTCATGGGTAGCACACCTCCGGCGCAAATCACTTTGCTAAAGGCTATGCGGCCAGTCTGCGAAATAGTATTGCACTTTCGTTGATTTTCTATTATAATAGGAAAGCTATTTTATTTGTAAAGGAATCAGAGACCATGCGGGTGACTTTTTATACCTTGGGATGCAAAGTGAACCAGAACGAAACCGGCGCGCTGGCGCAGCTGTTTGAGGAAAACGGCTACACCGTTGTTTCCTACGAGGAAGGCGCGGACGTCTATATCGTCAACAGCTGTACGGTGACGAACTTCGGCGACCAGAAGAGCCGCAAGTGGCTGCGCCGTGCCAAGCGGGAAAATCCCGGCGCTGTGACCGTGCTGACTGGGTGCTACCCGCAGGCCTTCCCCGAGGAAGCTGCCAAAATCACCGAGGCCGATGTTGTCACCGGCTCCGGCAACCGCCACGCTATTCTGGCCGATGTGCAGAAGGTGCTTGACGGTGAGCAGACGCGGGTGGTGGATATCCGCCCCCATGAAAAAGGCGAGCAGTTTGAAGAGCTGCCGATGGACAAATTTGCCGAGCACACCCGCGCCTTTGTCAAGGTGGAGGACGGCTGCAACCGCCGCTGCGCCTACTGCGTGATTCCCCGCGCCCGCGGGCCGGTGCGCAGCCGTGATGAAGCCAGCGTGCTGGAGGAGCTGCGCCGTCTGGCCGAGGCCGGCTACAAGGAGGTTGTGCTGACAGCCATCAGCCTGCCCAGCTACGGCACCGACAGCGGTACGAGCTTGGTGGAGCTGATCGAAAAAGCCGCCGAGGTAGAAGGCATCGAGCGCATCCGCCTGGGCAGCCTTGACCCCGACATGCTGCACGCAGAGGATATCCGCCGGATGGCTGCGGTGAAGAAGCTCTGCCCGCAGTTCCACCTGAGCCTGCAAAGCGGTTGTGACAAGACCCTGCGCACCATGCGCCGCCCCTACACCACGGCCCAGTATGCTGACATTGCCGCCCAGCTGCGGCAGGCATTTGGTGCGGAAAATGTCAGCTTCACCACGGACGTGATTGTGGGCTTTCCCGGCGAGACCGAGGAGGATTTTGAGGCCAGCATGGCCTTTGTGACTGGTATGCGGTTCCTCAAGGTGCACGTTTTTCCCTATTCCCGCCGCGAGGGCACGGCTGCGTTTGATTTTCCCGACCAGCTGCCGGAGCACGAAAAGGAGGCCCGCAGCCACCGTATGACCGCCGCCGTAGAGAAGGTCCGCGCCGCGGAGGTTGCCGCCATGCAAGGCCGCACCGCCAGTGTGCTGCTGGAGACGCCGCTGTCCAACACGCTGTTCACCGGCTATACAAAGCAGTATCTGCCGGTTTTGGTCAGTGCGCCGGGGCATAAGACCGGCGACATTGTGGAGGTTGTGCTGGGTGCATGGGACGGCAAGCGCTGCCGTGCCGAGCTTCTTTAATATACTAGATTCATCGTGGCAGGCTTCGGCCTGCCTTTTTTTGCATAATCAGGGCAAGAATTGTGCTTATTTTCCTGTTTTTGTTGCCTGCCCTCTTGCAATAAGTATGAATTTTTGGTAAAATTTTAACAGGGCGGGTATGCCCGCCGACAAGTCACTTTTGTAGCAAACGGAGCAATTAAAAAGGAGCAAAAACAATGAGAGGCATTTATACACCCGTAACGGATATCCGTCGTAAGGTGTTCACTGAGGTTGCCCGCATGGCCTATGAGGTCAACGAGCTTTCCGATTACGAAAAGCTGATGCGTGAGCTGCCCTTCAAGATTATTCCCGGCGAGGAGAAATCCCTGCGCAGCAGCATCTTCCTGGAGAGAGCTATTATCTCTGAGCGCGTCCGTCTGGCCATGGGTATGTCCCTGCGCCCGCTGGATGAGAGTGTCCCCGCCACCGAAGGCCTGGAGCACAGCGTCATTGCGGATAAATACTATGAGCCGCCGCTGATCAACGTCATCAAGTTTGCCTGCAATGCCTGCCCGGAGAAGGTCATCAAGGTTACGGCCATGTGCCAGGGCTGCCTGGCGCATCCCTGCCAGGAGGTCTGCCCGAAGCACGCCATCAGCTTCCGCAACGGCAAGAGCCACATTGACCAGAGCCTCTGCGTCAAGTGCGGCCGCTGCGTCAACAGCTGCCCCTACAGCGCCATCGTCAAGACCGAGCGCCCCTGCGCGGCCGCCTGCGGCATGGGTGCCATCCATTCCGATGAGCACGGCCGTGCCGAGATTGATTACGATAAGTGCGTTTCCTGCGGCATGTGCCTTGTCAACTGCCCCTTCGGCGCCATTGTTGATAAGGGCCAGATTTTCCAGCTGATTCAGTCCATCAAGCGTGGTGATGAAGTTGTGGCCATCGTTGCTCCCGCTTTCATCAACCAGTTCCCCGGTATGACCCCCTCCAAGCTGAAGGAAGCTATGCGCCAGCTGGGCTTTGCCGATGTGGCCGAGGTCGCTATCGGTGCTGACCTGTGCACCATCGACGAGGCAAAGGACTTCATGGAGGAAGTTCCCACCAAGATTCCGTTCATGGGCACTTCCTGCTGCCCGGCATGGAGCGTTATGGCGAAGAAGCTGTTCCCCCAGCAGGCCGAGTGCATCAGCATGGCCATGACCCCGATGGTTCTGACCGCCCGTCTCATCAAGAAGGAAAAGCCCAACGCCCGCATCTGCTTCGTTGGCCCCTGCGCCGCCAAGAAGCTGGAGGCCAGCCGCCGTTCCGTCCGCAGTGAGGTCGACTTTGTGCTGCCCTTTGAGGAGCTGATGGGCCTGTTTGAAGCAAAGTCCGTCGACTTTGCTTCCCTGCCGGACAATCCGGAGGATTCCTTCAACAGCGCTTCTGCAGACGCCCGTGGTTTCGCTGCTTCCGGCGGCGTTGCACAGGCCGTTGTGAACGCCATCAAGAAGATGGACCCCGACCGCGAGGTCAAGGTTGCAAGCGCACAGGGTCTGGCAGACTGCAAGAAGATGATGATGATGGCCAAGGCCGGCAAGTACAACGGCTACCTGCTGGAGGGCATGGCCTGCCCCGGCGGCTGCATTGCCGGTGCCGGTACGCTGGCTGACCCCGCCAAGAGCGTTGCCATGCTGAACAAGTACAAGAACGAGGCCACCATGAAGGTTGCCACCGAGACCCCCTATCAGGATTCTCTTAATCTGCTGCACTACTAATCTCTGAATAAATAACATCCCCTTGCGGAGCGATTCCGCAAGGGGATGTTGTGTTTATACTCGTCGGTTTGCAGGGGTCGGGCACGCCGCCGCGGGCGAAGCAGAGCCCGGCCCCCTACAGCGGTTACACATTTTATTTATGATATTTCATACCGGCGTTGATGGTGCAGGCGCGGTAGAGCTGCTCTGTCAGCACCAGGCGGGCCAGCTGATGGGGCAATGTGATGCGCCCCATGCTGATGCGTGCCTGCGCGGCGCGCTTGACGGAATCATCCAGCCCGTGGGAGGAGCCGATGACAAAGGCTATATCCCCCCCGCCCCACTAATGGCACGGTCTGCCAGCATGGCCGCCAGCTCCTCACTGGAAATCTGCTTGCCTTCCACACAGAGGGCCACAAGGTACGCACCCTTGCGCACACTGGCAAGAATCGCCTCGCCTTCCTTTTGCAGGGCTTTGGCAATCTGCTTGTCACTGGCGTTTTTGTCGGCAATCTGTACCTCCGGCAGCTCAATGATGCGAAAATTGCAGAAGCCGCCAAGGCGCCTCTGGTACTCGGCCACGCCCTGCGCAAAATACGAGGCGTTCATCTTGCCAATACAAATCAAATCAATATTCTGCATAGCTGTCCCGCCTTAAAACTCAATGTAAGGGCTGACCGTGTTGCGCTCCTGCGTCTGGATGAGCACATCGCGCCCGGGCTGGATGCCTGCAGCCAGCAGCACATTATACACGGTTGTTTTTACCAGCTCCGGCGAGTTGTTGGTCTGGCTGAGGTGGCAGAGCGCAAATTTCTTGCAGCCATCTTGAATCAAATCCAGAATTTCCGCAGCGCAGGCCTTGTTGTCAAGATGGCCGCGGTCACTGGCAATGCGCACCTTGAGATAATAGGGATACGGCCCACCGTGCAGGCTGAAGGCGTCATAGTTGGCTTCCAGTGCGACTAAGTCACAGTCGGTCAGGCTGTCCTGCACAACAGGCGTGAGGTACCCAAGGTCGGTGGCCAATGCCATAACCTTGCCGTCCGGCGTGCGAATCCGATAGCCGCAGCAGGGCACATCGTGGCTGGTGGGAAAGCTCGTCACGGTAAAGCCGCCGATTTCCAGCGTCTGGCCATCTACCGGGGTAGCCTCCACAGCCGGCGGAATCGTACCACGGGAATCCAGTGCATCCAGCGTGTCCGCGCAGGCATACAGCGGAATCGGGTGCTTTTTCAGGAAGGTATCCAGCCCGGAAACATGGTCGGAGTGCTCATGCGTTACAAGGATACCGGCGCAGTCACTGACGGCCAAATCAGCGATTTCAGCGCCGTCAGCGTGGTGCGGCAGCTTTTTGCCCATATCAATCAGCAGATACTGCTGTCCGCTGCGAAACGAGCGCACAGTTGCCCGAGGAGCCGGAATACAGGGTGGTAAAATATGCCATTTGTTGTTCCTAACGCTTTCCAGAAAAATTGGGCCGCTGGCTGGCGGCCCAGAAGTATTTTTACATAGCCCGGCTTACAGCGTTAGCCGGAATTTCCACGCGGCGGATATCCGCACCCAGCAGTTGCAGCTTCTCTACAATGTTCTCATAGCCGCGCTCAATATGGATGGTCTCATCCACCTCGCTGGTGCCGTCAGCGGCCAGCGCCGCCATAACCATCGCCGCGCCTGCGCGCAAATCCGTTGCCCGCAGCGGCGCAGGGTGCAACGCACTGACGCCCTCGATTACAGCAACCTGACCATCCACCTGAATGTTGGCCCCCATGCGGATAAGCTCATCCACATAGCGGAAGCGGTTTTCCCAGATGCCCTCGGTCACAATGGAGGTACCGTTGGCCAGCGTCAGCAGTGCCGTCATAAGCGGCTGCATATCCGTGGGGAAACCGGGATGCGGCATGGTCTTGAGCTTCAGCGGGCGCAGCTCCCCTGTGCGGCTGATGCGCAGGGCATCGTCAAATTCCTCAACCGTACAGCCGGCTGCACGCAGCTTTGCCGTGATGGGCTCCATATGCTTCGGAATCACGTTGTGCAGCGTGATGTCCCCTTTTGTGATGGCGGCGGCCACCATATAGCTGCCCGCCTCAATCTGGTCGGGGATGATGGAATAGTTGCAGCCGTGCAGAGACTTCACGCCGTGAATCTTGATGACATCAGTGCCTGCGCCGTGAACGTCTGCACCCATCATATTCAGAAAGTTGGCAAGGTCCACAATGTGCGGCTCACGCGCAACGTTTTCCAGCACGGTGGTACCCTCGGCCAGCACGGCGGCCAACATAGCGTTCATCGTTGCACCGACAGAAACCGTGTCAAAAAAGACATGGCCGCCCGAAAGGTGCTCCGCACGGACATGAATCTGGCCGTACTCCACCGAATCCTGCGCACCGAGGGCGGTAAAAGCCTTCAGATGCTGGTCAATGGGGCGCGGGCCCAGATTGCAGCCGCCCGGCATGGCCACCTGACCGGAGCCGAAACGCCCCAGCAGTGCGCCCAGAAAGTAGTAGCTGGCGCGCATCTGGCGGGACAGCTCGTTGGAGACCTCGGTGCTGTCGATATGGGTTGTATCAATTTCATAGGTACTGCGGCTGACCATGCGGATATTCGCACCCAGCTCGCTCAAAATCTGCAGGGACGCCATAACGTCACTGATACAGGGCAGATTTTCAATCAGACATTTCCCACCCGCCAGAATTGTGGCAGGCAGAATAGCAACCGCGGCGTTCTTTGCGCCGCCAATGTTGACATCGCCAACAAGCGGCTTCCCCCGCGAATAACGTATTTTTCCAAGTGTAACTCTCCCTTTGTGCAGCGGCCCGCCCGCAGCTTTCTTAGCGGCAGGCAGACCTATAGTACACACTTTATCTGATTATACAACATTTTGCGTTGATTGAAAAAGTCCTGTTTGATAGAACTGCAAAATATTTGTGAAATCGCACAAGATGTGTTGACACTGTGCTGTGATTTCAAAAACATATCACATACCGGCAAACAGCGTGTAGGCACTGAACAGTGCGCCATTGTAGGACATCTCGAAGTGGCAATGGTTACCGGTGGAGTTGCCAGTGGAGCCGACATAGCCGATGGTCTGCCCCTGCGACACAGCCTGCCCCTGCGTTACGGCAATGCTGGACATATGACCATACAGTGTCCTGTAACCGTTGCCGTGGTCGATTTCGACATAGTTGCCGTAGGAATAGTGCCAGCCTGCAGCAATAATCGTGCCGGAGTCAGAAGCGATAATCGGGGTGCCGTAGGCGGCGCAGATATCCGCACCGCGGTGGCCGTTGCCCATCCAGCGGCTGACGTACTTGTAGCCGGGCACCGGCCAGACAAAGGAGCCGGAGCCGACCTTGGCCACCATGCCGTTCTTCAGCTTGGTGCCGGTGACGGTAATCTTCGGTGTGGGGGCCTGCAGCACGTTATAGGCCACCGCCTGACGGTCGGTAACGGTGCCGTCAATCATCGTGGTCTCGTAGGTAATCTCCTCCGAGCCCTCTACACCATCCTGCAGGGTCACTACCTTGCCGAAGTCATACTGGTCGGATTCAGAGTTCTGGGTATCATACGGAATAGCGACCGTCTCGGTGTCGCGGCGGACAACCTTGACCTTGATAAGCTCAGCCGAGGATGCACCGGTCAGCACCACTGTGCCCTCCGGGATTTCCTGATCCAGCGTCAGCAGGTCGGGGTTCATCTGGGCCAGAGAGTCAAAGCTCACGCCGGTGGTGTCCACAACGCTCTGCACGGTATCGCCCTCGACAGCGGTGTAGCTGTGGATGCCGCCGCCCTCGTTCAAGGCCTGAATCACGTCCGCGTAGGAGCTGACGGATTCCTGCAGATAGACGCCGTCCACAAGGCGGATATCGTGGGCAAAGGCCGTATACACGTTGCTGTCCATGGCATCCTCAAAGGGTGCCTTGATGTTTTCCAGATATCGGCGCAGATGGTCGCCCTCAGTCGTGACGTAGAGCAGCTGGTCATCGACATAGACAGCGGTACCGTTGATAATCTCATCACTGGCGGTGCGCAGGATGGCGTTGGCAATCTCGCTCTCGGTCATGGTCTGGTTGCCTATAGAGAGCGAATAGGTCGGGTAGACGTCCCACTGGGTATCGGGCACAGCCGTGCCGGACGCCTGCAGCATACGCTTAGCCGTGTTGATACGGGACTGCACATCCTCGCGGGCGTTTTCAAACACCTGCTCGCTCTCCACGTAACCGACGTTTGTACCGTTCACCTGGACATTCAGCACAAAATGCAGGCCGAGGGCGCTGCGCACCATGACCACAAGGGCCGCTGCGGCAACCGCCGGAAGTATGTAGGTGATGGCGTTCCAGAGAACAATACCGTATTTTTTGATGCCGCTTGCCAGATATTTGGCCTTGGCCGCACGGATTTCACCGGCCTCGGGGTGCTCCAGTGTTTCCGGCAGGGCGTGAATATGCCGGATGCCGGAAATCATACGCACAAACGGCCCGGTCAAATCCTCAATCAGCGTGATGATGCCCAGCAAAATCGGGCGCAGCACGATGAGCAGCAGATTCACTACGGTGTCGCTGATGCCGCGCCCGACAGCGCTCAGCTTACGGCCGATGCAGACAAAGACATACTCGACCCAGAAACCGACCATATACAGCATATCGCCAATGGCGTTGCGGCGGTTCAGGTCTTTCATATAATTTGCAGCCTTGCGGCGGTTTTCATTGCGTTTCTTTTCCTGAGAGGTATGCGCAAAGCGCGTTTCCCCTGTCATTTCCGGCGCTTCGGGCCTGCTCTCGGTCTTGGGCGTCGGGTCAATCTGGGTAGGGTTCAAAATACGGAAGCTCCTTTCCGTGGTAAGCATAGTCAGGTTTCATCGGGCGCGCCGCAGGGCAGCGCGGACAGTTGCCAGCCATCCAAAAGCTGCTCCGCCTGCGCCAGTGCGGCCATATCGGCGGGCAGAGGGCTCTCCACGCGGAGGGCTTGCCCTGTCAGCGGGTGGCTGAAGCACAGGATGCCGCAGTGCAGCGCGTGGCGGTGGATGACTGCATCCGACCCGCCGTAGAGCGTATCCCCCGCCAATGGGTGGCCAATGTAGGCCATATGGACACGTATCTGGTGGGTGCGCCCGGTGCGCGGGTAGCAGGCAGCCAGACTGTGGCTGTGGCCGACAGCCAGCACGGTATATTCCGTCAGGCTGTACTTGCCGTCCTCCCGCACGCAGCGGCCAATAATGGAATCCCCGCGGCGGGCAATGGGCGCTTCCACCCGGCCGGGCCCCAAGGGCAGCGTGCCCTGCACAATGGCAAGGTAGCATTTATGGGCGCTGGCAGCCAGCAGCGGCGCGGCAAAGGCGTTCTGCGCGCAGAGCACCAGACCGCTTGTGTTTTTATCAATGCGATTGATAGGACGAAAAACGCCGGTCCTGCCCTGCGCTTGCAGATAGTGCAGCCAGCCGTTGGCCAGTGTTCCATCCGGATAGTTCAGCGTGGGGTGCACGGCAATGCCCGCGGGCTTATCCAGCACGGCGGCAAATTCATCCTCATAGGCAACGGAAAACGGAACCGGCTGTGGCGTGACGGAGGTTTCCTGCTCCGGCGGCAGTGCAAAGTGGATGCACTGGCCGGTGTGAACCGGCTCATTGGTGCGCACAGGCCTGCCGTCGGCAAAAAGCCGTCGCCATCGTATTTGACGGACTTGATAAGCCCCGCTGTGACGCCCTGCGTGCGCAGGAAAAGCCCCAGCCTGCAGCCATCCTTTTCCGGCGGCACGGTATATCGCAAAACGGTCACAGTGCCGCCCTCCTTAAAGCCCATATGTACGTATTATACCACAAAGCGGCCGATGATGCAAACCCCAATGTTTGGCTCAAAAATTGCGGAAGGACGTTCATACAACAAAAACAGCCCTCCCGCAGGAAGGCTGTCTGTGTTATTTCTGTATGTGTTGCAGCTCGGCGGCGCGTTCCAGCACAGGCTTGAGATACTGCCCGGTAAAGGAATGGGGGTTCTTTGCAACCTCCTTCCGGCGTGCCGGGGCTACTACCGTACCGCCACCGCTGCCGCCCTCGGGGCCGAGGTCGATGATATAATCCGCACGCTTGATGACGTCCAGATTGTGCTCAATCACAATGACCGTATTGCCGGCGTCCACCAGCTTATCCAGCACCTTGACCAGACGGTGAACGTCGGCCACGTGCAGGCCGGTGGTGGGGTTCGTCCAGAATATACACCGTCTGCCCGGTATCGCGGCGGGCCAGCTCATTGGCCAGCTTGACGCGCTGCGCTTCGCCGCCGGAAAGCGTGGTTGCGGCCTGCCCCAGCTGAATATAGCCGAGGCCGACCTCCTGCAGCGTTTGCAGCTTGCGGGCAATCTTGGGAATGTTGGCAAAGAAAACGCAGGCTTCCTCCACCGTCATATCCAGCACGTCGGAGATATTCTTGTCCTTGTACTTGACCTCCAGCGTCTCGCGGTTGTAGCGCTTGCCCTTGCAGACGTCACAGGGCACGTAGATATCCGGCAGGAAGTGCATCTCAATGGTCAGGATGCCGCCGCCTTCGCAGGCCTCGCAGCGTCCGCCCTTAACATTGAAGCTGAACCGCCCGGGGCCGTAGCCACGCATTTTGGCATCCTGCGTGTTGGAAAACAGCGTGCGGATGTCACCGAACACACCTGTGTAGGTGGCCGGGTTGGAGCGCGGTGTGCGCCCGATGGGCGACTGATCAATGCCAATGACCTTATCAACCCATTCCATGCCCTCGACCTCTTCGCATTGGCCGGGGCGGCTGCGTGCGCCGTTCAGGGCGGCAGCCAGCGTCTTGTACAGAATTTCATTGACAAGTGTCGATTTGCCGGATCCCGACACACCGGTCACGCAAATCATTTTGCCCAGCGGGAAATCCACCGTGATATTTTGCAGATTGTTTTCCCGTGCCTTTACAACGCGCAGGAATTTACCGTTGCCCTCGCGCCGGATGGCGGGCACCTCGACAAATTTGCGCCCAGACAAATAAGCGCCGGTAACGCTGCGTTTGGCCTTGCAGATGTCCGCCACGCTGCCCGCCGCAACGATTTCACCGCCGTGCACACCCGCACCGGGGCCGACATCCACGATGTAGTCGGCCTGCCGCATGGTATCCCTCGTCATGCTCGACCACGATCAGGGTATTGCCAAGGTCGCGCAGGCGCTTCATCGTGGCGATCAGCTTGTCATTATCGCGCTGGTGCAGGCCGATGCTCGGCTCGTCCAGCACGTACAGCACGCCGGTCAGGGCGCTGCCAATCTGGGTGGCCAGACGGATGCGCTGGCTTTCGCCGCCGGACAGGGACGCCGCACCGCGGGAAAGCGTCAGATAACCCAGACCCACACTTTTCAGGAAGCCGAGACGCTCTTTTACTTCCTTGAAAATCGGGGCGCCAATCATCTCATCGCGGGCGCTGACCTTGGCGGTGTTAATGAATTCCAGTTCCTCATTGACGCTCTTGTCGCAGAAGTCGGAGATATTGATACCGCCCACCGTCACGGCCAGGCTGGTGGGTTTCAGGCGGCGGCCATGGCAGGCCGGGCACTCCTCGCTGGACATAACGAGGGCGATTTCCTCCTTGACCCACTCACTGCTCGTTTCGCGGAAGCGGCGTTCCAGATTGGGGATAATGCCCTCGAACTGGTTGTAGTAGGTGCCCGAGCCGAACATACTCTCACGCTGCATCTCAATGCGTTCCTCGCCGGTGCCGTACAGCAGGGCATGGAGGGCTTCCTTGCTGAACTCCTTGATGGGGGTGTCCAGTGTAAAAGCCATAGCGCTTGCCAAGCGCCTTGTAGGTCATTTCCGAGATGGAGCCCTCCGCATAGTACCAGCCGCTGGCCTTGATGGCGCTTTCACGGATGGACTTGCGCTGGTCGGGAATGACGCGGGCCGGGTCAACCTTCATAAAGGTGCCAAGACCCGTGCATTTTTCGCAGGCACCGAAGGGGTTATTGAAGCTGAACATACGCGGTGTCAGCTCCTCGACCGAAATGCCGTGCTCGGGGCAGGCATAGCTCTGGCTGAACATCATCGGCTCGCCGCCAATCACGTCAATAACGACCAGACCATTGGTCTGTGCAAGGGCGGTTTCGATGGAATCCGCCAGACGGCCGCGGACCGTATCATTGATGACAAGGCGATCCACAACGATTTCCACTGTGTGCTTGATGTTCTTTTCGAGGTTGATTTCCTCGCTCAAATCGTACATATTGCCGTCAACACGCACGCGGGCAAAGCCTGCGCGTCGGGCAGCGTCCAGTTCGCTTAGCCTGCGTGCCCTTACGCGCACGCACCACCGGGGCCAGCACCTGAAAGCGGGTGCGCTCCGGCAGCTTCAGCACCTCATCGACCATTTCATCGACCGACTGCTGGGTGATCTCACGGCCACAAATCGGACAGTGCGGCACGCCGATGCGGGCGTACATCAGGCGCAGATAGTCGTAAATTTCGGTGACGGTGCCCACCGTGGAGCGTGGGTTGTGGCTGGTGGTTTTCTGGTCAATGGAAATAGCCGGGGAAAGGCCGGTGATTTCGTCCACGTCCGGTTTTTCCATCTGGCCCAGAAACTGGCGGGCGTAGCTGGAAAGGCTCTCCATATAACGGCGCTGGCCGTCGGCAAAAATCGTGTCAAAGGCAAGGCTGGACTTGCCGGAGCCGGACAGGCCCGTCATAACGATGAGCTTATCCCGCGGCAGCTCCAGGCTGACGTTTTTCAGGTTATGCTCCCGCGCACCCTTGATGACAATGCGGTTGTTCGGGTCAATCTTGATTTTGGAATTGCGCTTTGCAGGCGTTTTTTCGGGTGTTGTACTCAATTTTTATATTTCCTCCTGCCCTTGCGTGTTTTGGCGGCAGCTCTGCGCTCGCTGGTGTCCACGGCGGTGGGGTCCTCGCCGCGTTCCAGACGTGCAATCTCGTCACGCAGCTGCGCGCCAGCTCAAATTGCAGCAGCCGTGCAGCCTCCTTCATTTCCTTTGTCAGCCGTTCGATGGTCTGCTGGCGCTCGGCGCGGCTCATGCGGTGCTGGCGCATCCGCTTGTTTTCCTCACTCATGCTGATTTCCAGCCCATCGCCGATGGCTTTCACGATGGTTCTGGGGGTTATGCCGTGTTCTTTATTGTAGGCATCCTGAATTGCACGGCGGCGCTCGGTCTCCATAATGGCGCGCTCCATGCTGGGGTGACCTCATCGGCGTACATCAGCACCACGCCGTTGGCATTGCGGGCGGCGCGGCCGATGGTCTGAATCAGGCTGGTCTCACTGCGCAGGAAGCCCCTCCTTGTCGGCGTCCAGAATGGCGATGAGCGATACCTCCGGCAGGTCCAGACCTTCGCGCAGAAGGTTAATGCCCACAATCACATCAATGGGCACCCACGCGCAAATCCTTGATAATCTCCATGCGCTCAAAGGTGTCCACCTCGTGGTGCATATACTTGGTTTTGACGCCGTGTTCTTCCAGATAGTCGGTCAGATCCTCGGCCATTTTGACGGTCAGGGTGGTGACCAGCGCACGCTCGCCGCGGTCAATGCGGGTGCGTATCTCACCCAGTAAATCCTCAATCTGGCCCTCCACCGGGCGCACCATAATAAGCGGGTCCAGAAGGCCGGTGGGGCGGATAACCTGCTCCGCTACACGGCTGGAGTGCTGGCGCTCATATTCACCCGGGGTGGCAGAAACGAATATTTTCTGGTGTATTTTGGCTTCAAATTCCTCAAACTTCAGCGGGCGGTTGTCAAAGGCTGAGGGCAGGCGAAAGCCGTACTCCACCAGCGTCTTTTTGCGGCTGTAGTCACCGCCGAACATTCCCCGCACCTGCGGCAGCATAACGTGGCTCTCGTCCACCATCAAAAGGAAATCGTCCGGGGAAGTAGTCCAGCAGCGTTGTGGGCGTTGACCCCGGTGCACGGCCGGAAAGTACGGCAGAGTAGTTCTCTATGCCCTTGCACATTCCTACCTCCTGCAGCATTTCCATATCATAATTCGTGCGCTGTTGGATGCGCTGTGCTTCAAGGAGCTTGCCTTCCGCCGTAAACTTCTTGACCTGTTCCTCCATTTCCAGCTGGATTTTTTTCAGGCCCTCCTGCATTTTCTCGGGCCCGACAATGTAGTGGCTGGCCGGGAAGATGGCCACATGGCGCACCACATTCTTGTGCTCGCCCGTCAGCGGGTCAAACTCAATGATGCGGTCAATCTCATCCCCGAAAAACTCCACGCGGATGGCAAATTCATCGTTATAGGCAAGATGAATATCCACCGTGTCCCCTTTACGCGGAATTTGTTGCGGATAAAATTGATGTCGTTGCGCTCATATTGCAGCTTGACAAGGCGGCTGCACAGCTCGTCACGCTCCATCTGCATACCGGGGGGCGCAGGCTGATGACCATACTGCGGTAGTCGATAGGATCGCCCAAGGAGTAAATGCAGGACACCGATGCCACAATAATCACGTTGCGCTGTTCCGACAGCGCCGCCGTGGCCGAATGGCGCAGGCGGTCAATTTCATCGTTGATAGCACTGTCCTTCTCGATATAGGTATCCGTAGACGGAATGTAGGCTTCCGGCTGGTAGTAGTCATAGTAGGAGACAAAATATTCGACGGCATCCTCCGGGAAAAAGCCGCGCATTTCGGTGCAAATCTGGCTGGCTAGCGTCTTGTTCGGCTCCAGAATCAGCGTGGGGCGGTTGCAGCGGGCAATAATATTCGCCATTGTGAAGGTCTTGCCGGAGCCGGTGACGCCAAACAGCGTCTGTGCCTCGTTCCCTTCGTTGATGCCCCGCACAAGGGCTTCTATCGCCTGCGGCTGGTCGCCGGTGGGCTGGAAGGGTGCCTTTAAGTGAAAAACCTCGTCCATTGTCTCTCCTTTCAGAGTACAACGATTAGTTGTATAACGATTATAGCACGGCCTTTTTTATAAGTAAAGCCCTTTGCCGATATTTTGTGCGCAAAAAGCAGAAAAATGCGCCCTGCCAAGTGAACGGCAGAGCGCAGAGCGTTGATTTCAGCGGCTGGCGGCCTGCAATATGCCGCCGCCCGGGCGGTATTCCGGCAGGCTGCCGCGGTTCAGCATCGAGCAGGCATCCTCCCCGGCGATGATGATGTGGTCAATGACGGTAAAGCCAAGCTGACCGGTCAGTTCCATAATGCGATAGGTTGTCAGGCGGTCGGCCTCCGAGGGGACGGCCATACCGGTGGGATGGTTGTGCGCCAGAATCCCGCAGGTGGAATTGGTGCGGGCCACAGCGCGCAGCAGCTTGCGGGTGTCCACTGTCACGCGGTTGGGTACACCCTCGGCAATGCGCAAATCCTGCATCGGGCGGCAGGCATCGTCCAGCAGAATCAGATAGAGCTGCTCATTCTGCAGGCCGCGGAACAACGGCTTGACGTAGCTAATGGCGGCCTCGGCGGTGTTCAACGCCTGCCGGGCAACGCGCTTTTTCAGCGTATAATAGCGGCTGAACGCCATAACGGTAGAAATCAGATGTGCACTTTTGGGCCCGATGCCGGGCACCTGTTCCAGCTCCTCGGGTTCAGCCTCCATAACCTTACAGAAATCACCGAAATGCTCAATCAGCCGATGGGCCAGTACGTTGGTGTCCTGCCGCGGAATGGACATAAACAGCAGATATTCCAGTGCCTCATGCTCTGCCAGACTTTCCAGCCCATCGCGCTCCACGCGGGCCTTCATCCGGGCACGATGCTCCTCATGAAGATTCTCCCCTGCCATTTTTTCACATCCTGTCTTTACGTTTTCCTGTTTTCATTATATAATGAAAATACCATTTTGCCAACCGATTTTTTAAAGGAAATACGAGGATACAATGAAAAGTTTTACCGCAGGCCCCAATGAGAACGGTGTGCGCCTGAGCCGCTTTGTGGAGGGTGTGACCAAGGATATGCCCCGCAGTATGATGTACAAGGCGTTCCGCAACAAGCGCATCAAGGTCAACGGAAAGCGCGCCGAGCCGGACACCCGGCTGCAGACCGGTGACCTGATTGAACTATACATCAATGATGAGTTCTTCCCGGTGGGACGCCCGGCCGCCAAAGCGGCCAAGCCGCCCCGCAGGCAGCCGCCTGTTACCGTGGTGTATGAGGACGAAAACTTTGCCGTGCTGTACAAGCCCGCGCATCTGCTCTGCCACAGCGACCGCACCGGCGATGCGAACCTTGTGGATGCCTTTGCCGCCTATCTGGAAGCGAAGGGCGAATATGACCCCCACGCCGAAAAGCGGTTTGCCCCTGCCCTGTGCAACCGGCTGGATCGCGGCACGGAGGGGCTGGTGCTGGCTGCCAAAAGCTACGCCGCACTGCGTGACCTGAACGAGATAATCCGCGATGATTGGATGAAGAAGGAATATCTGACCATCACCGTGGGCGCACCGCCGCAGGGTCGCTTTGTGGCCTGGCTGCAGCACAGCGAAAAGACCAACAAGGTCCGCATCCACGCAAGGGAGAGCGAGGGCTACAAACAGATTATCACAGAGATCACCGTAATTCGCCAATCCGGGCCGTTCGCACTCTGCCGCATTGGGCTTATCACCGGGCGCACCCATCAGATACGCGCCCACCTTGCCTATCTGGGCCACCCGGTGCTGGGCGATATCAAGTACGGCAACCGCAAGATGAACGAGCGCACTGGACTGAAAACACAGGCACTCTGTGCCCAGCGGCTAACCTTTGGACGTATCCCGGAGGAAAACACGCTGCATTATCTCTCCGGCAAAGTCATCAAGCTGAATGACCCGGAAATCGCAAAGACCTATGAGCGCCTGACCGCTGAAAACGAGAAGTAAAGACAACACCCGGAGGGTTTCGCAAAGCCCCATATCTCCGGGTGTTGTTTTGTACTACTGCAGAGCCTCTTCGTGCCCAAGCCCTACAGAATCATTTTATGCCAGAACGAAATGGTATACCAGAGACAGTGCCACAATCAGGGCGCAGGCAATGGCAGTGATGGGCGGAGCCAGATGGATGATGCGCTCGGCCATAACATCATCCTCGCTGGTCTCATCATCATCGGCGTAACGGCCGCGCTTCTTGGACTTCTTGCGATCCTCGTAATCGTCATCATCGTAGTCCAGATTATCGGTGTCATACATCTGGGTGCCTTCGTCATCGTCCTCATCATCGTCAAACAGACGGCCCTTGGGGGCGTAACGGCGAACGCGCTCGGCTTCCTCATCCACATCATTGTCGGCGTAGCCCTGCGGCTCAAAGGCGGCGGTGGCCTCCTCAGGCTCATAGGCTTTTTTCGGCGGAATCTCCTGCTGGCCCGTGATAGCTGCCTGCACGGCGTTGGCCATGGCACGGGGGTCTTTGGCTGCGGGAGCTGCAGGCTGGGGCTGCGGGGCGGGTGCAACGCTGCTTTGCCACAGCGTTGACTTCCTGCTGTTGGCGCTCTGCGGCCTGACGTGCCTCCTCCAGAATGGAGGTCAGCGTGGCCTTGATGCCGGCACGGTCACCACCACACTCCGAGCAGACCGTGCAGTTTTCCTCATTGGGATGGAACGCACCACAGGCGCAGAACCAGCCATACTGGGTATCCTGCGGCACGCAGGTCAGCTGCGGGTTGGCGCGCTTCTGCAGGGTCGGCAATGGATGCCAGGCAGCACGCGGGGCATATCCAGTCGCACACGCTTATAGCCGCGCAGATCCACACCGCGGCCGTTCAGGAAAGCACGATCCTGCTCAATTTCCACGCTGGAAACCGGCGTATCACTGACAAACACAGCGTCATCGGCACCAAACAGTTCGCCGGGCTGCACATTGAGCTGCTCATAATAGAAATCATCCTCGCACAGGATCTGACCAGAAGCGTCCTTACACTTGAAGTGGATGATAAGGCCGGTCAGCGGCTCTGTGCCAACATTCTTGAAGGTCAGGCAGACAGCCACCTTCACCCGTGACATCGCCTTTCAGCAGCTCAACACGGACAAACTGCACCGGGCTGCCAGCCGTGTAATAGTTGGCACGGGATTGCGCCATCAGGGAAAAATTCTGATCCATAGTGTTTCACCTTGCCTCAATTTTCATCAGACGGTTCGGAGGGCTGTTCCGGCGCGGCGGGCTGCTCTGCCGGCAGAGGGCTACGGCAGCGGCGCGGGGTATCCAGCCCAAAGGGTGCCAGGTTTTCGCCCTTTCATCAGGGCGTCAGACTCTTCGCCGCTGATCTTTTCGCGTTCCATCAGCACACCGGCCACACGGTGCAGCTCAGCTCATGTGCTCGGTCAAAATGCGGCGGGCCGTCTCGTAAGATTCATCCATGATATCACGGATCTCATTATCAATTTCGGACGCCGTATTTTCGGAATAGCCCTTGCCCTGGCCAAAGTCTCGGCCAAGGAAGGTTTCGCCAGGGTCGGTGCCATAAACCACCGGGCCCATGCGCTCCGAGAAGCCATAGCGGGTTACCATAGCGCGCGCCGTATCCGTGGCACGCTGCAGGTCGTTGGAAGCACCAGTGGAGATATCGTCCAGCACCAGTTGCTCTGCCACACGGCCGCCCAACAGGCAGACAATATTCTCGTTCATTGCCGTCTTGGTGACATAGCTGGGGTCTTTTTCGGGCAGATACATTGTGTAGCCGCCTGCCGAACCACGCGGGATAATGCTAATCTGGTGCACGGGTCATGCGTGCTTGCAGAAATAGCCGGTAATTGCGTGGCCGGCCTCGTGGTAAGAGGTCAGGCGCTTTTCCTCATCGGTCACAACGTGGCTCTTCTTCTCGGGGCCAGCCACAACCTTGATGGAAGCTTCCTCGATTTCGGGTTCGGTGATGGCCTTTTTGCCCTTGCGCGCAGCCAGCAGGGCGGCCTCGTTGACAAGGTTTTCCAGGTCGGCGCCGGAGAAGCCAGCGGTGGAGCATGCAATCGTCTTCAGGCTGACATCGGGGCCAAGGGGCTTGTTCTTGGTGTGAACGCGCAGGATCTCCTCACGGCCCTTCACATCGGGCAAACCGACATAGACCTGACGGTCAAAACGGCCGGGACGCAGCAGAGCCTTATCCAGAATATCGGCGCGGTTGGTGGCAGCCATCACGATAACGCCATCGTTGGCGTCAAAGCCGTCCATCTCAACCAGCAGCTGGTTCAGGGTCTGCTCGCGCTCGTCATGCCCGCCGCCAAGGCCTGCGCCACGCTGACGGCCCACCGCATCAATCTCATCAATGAAGATGATAGAGGGCATCGTCTTTTTGGCTTTTTCAAACAGATCGCGCACACGGGATGCGCCGACGCCGACATACATTTCCACAAAGTCGGAACCGGAGATGGCATAGAACGGAACGCCGGCCTCGCCTGCACAGGCACGGGCCAGCAGCGTTTTGCCGGTGCCCGGAGGGCCGACAAGCAGAACGCCGTGGGGAATGCGCGCCCCCAGGGAGTTGAACTTTTCCGGTGCTTTCAGGAACTCGACAACTTCCTGTAGCTCAGCCTTTTCTCATCGGCACCGGCCACATCGGCAAAGGTTGCCTTGCGCTGGCTCTTCTGCTGGTCCTTGACCTTGGCACGGCCAACATTCATAAGGCCGCCGCCACCGCCGCCGCGGTACATCGACATAAACAGCATACCATGCTGCCAATCATGGCCACGTAGAAGATAATCTCCAGACCATGGCACGCTGGTCTTGGCGGCACCACGTATCAAACACCATCGGTGCGTCCGGGTTTGCGGCGTTGCATTATCCACTGGTCGATAAATCTTGCCGGTAGTTTGAAGTCACCACCATATGGCAGCTTGTAGGTCATATAGACCGTGCCGCCGTTATCAGGGGGCAGTGCGTCGGTGTCATCGCCGTAAATTTCTGCAAGGCAGGCCGTTGGGCATGTTTCGCTGGACGTGCCGGATTCCGGCAGCGGATGTTCACCCTTTCACGCTCATCTCGATAACGCCGGTGTTCAGGTTCAGACGGAACGAGGTCACCTGTTGATTTTCAAAGTAATAGTAAATTTCGGAATAGGTTGTCATGTCCTTATTGCCGGTTTCCGCCAGCAGGCGGAGAAAGGCTGGATAAAGAAAAGAACCAATACCATCAGGACGGCCACCACAAGAATGCCGCTGAATCGCGGTTTGTGCTGCAAAAAATCAACTCCCTGTCCGCCAAAACGGCCGGGCGATTTTCTTCTGCCAAGACAGAATTTTATTTGGAATATACTTCCGGCTTGAGGACACCCACGTACGGCAGGTTACGATACTTTTCGTCATAGTCAAGGCCATAGCCCACAACAAATTCATCGGGCACTTCAAAACCGCAGTAGTCCGGCTCAATATCCGCCTTGCGGCGGCTGGGCTTGCTGAGGATGGTGCAGATTTTGACGCTGCTGGGGTTGCGCATCTTCAGAACAGGCACCAGCGGACAGGGTGATGCCGGTATCCAGAATATCCTCCACAATCAGCACATCCTTTGCCGGTCAGGTCGGCGTCCAGATCCTTGATGATTTTGACAAGGCCGGTGGAGGACGTGTTTGCGCCGCCATAGCTGGAAACCACCATGAAGTCGATGGCGCAGGGCATCTTCACTGCGCGCATCAGGTCTGCCATAAAGACAACCGATCCCTTCAGGATAGAGACCAGCAGCAGGTCCCGGCCCCTCATAGTCGCGGGTAATCCGGGCACCCAGCTCGGCAACCTTCGCCTTCAGCTCAGCTTCGGATACCAGAACATGGTCAATGTCATTGTCCATATTGTGCATAGATATTATGCCTCCCCTGTTTTTTCCGTCCGCACCGTCAGTACCTCATGGGTGTACTCATCGGGGGCACATCCCTCGGCGAAGCCGCAGCCCCATCATCAGCCACAGCACCTCGCTGCCATCAGCCAGCCTGGCTACAGCCAGCGGGAAGCAACGGCCGTTCGGCCTGCGGTACGCCAAGTTCATTGTAATATTTTTTGAGTGTCTTGCGCAGATGGCGGCCTGCCGGGCGGTAGAAATCCCCTGCCTGCCGTGTGCGCAGAATAACATTCCCTTGTATTTTAGCACAATCCGCGCAACAGTTTAAGTCTTTTTTGAAAATTGATTGATTTTTTAGAAAATTTTCATACTTTACTACCTGAAATTTCACAAAATAACCACCCGGAAGGCGATATTCACCGGGTTCAAAGGGCTGCGGGGGTGCCGGATGGACCTTTGCCCCCTCCCTGCGTATGGCAGACAAGCAGGCCGTTGCGGACACGGTAGTTCACATCCGGCGTCAGCTGAACGCTGCCCTCGCCGTGCAGAACCACAAACCGGAGCAGGCTGATATACTTTTCCTCCGCGTCCCGCACCGGGCTGACCAGCGCATGGAGTGCGGCATCCAGCACAGGCCCCTCGGCGCGGCGCAATATGGCAACATCGTACCCGCCCGGCACGGCGGCCGCCTGCAAAAGTGCGGCAGCCTCGGCATTCAGCCAGTCATCCAGTGCGCGCATCTGGCGGCAGAGCCGGGCAATGCTGCGCTCCGCTGCCGGGTTTGCGTACTGCAGCGCGGGGACAGCCTCGTGCCGGATGCGGTTACGGGCGTAGGTGTCCTCGGCGTTGGTTTCGTCCTGCACATAGTGTTGCCCCAGGGCGGCACAGTATGCCTCGGTGTCGGCGCGGGTCAGGCAGAGGCAGGGCCGCACATAAAAGCCCCTGCGAGGCGGGATGCCCGCCAGTCCATGCAGCCCGGTTCCCCGCGCCATGCGGAAAAGCACGGTCTCGGCCTGGTCGGACATCGTGTGGGCCGTGGCGATGACGGCCTCCTCGCGGGCGGCCAGCTCATCAAACCAACCGTACCGCAGGCCGCGTGCCCAGTCCTCGCTGGGGTTGGGCGGCACGTCTATCCCCTCCTGCACGGCATCGTACAAGAAAAGCTCCACGCCGTTCCGGCGGCAGAAATCCGCCACAAAGTCAGCATCGCGGCGGGCGGTCTCGCCCCGGATTCCATGGTTCACGTGGGTGGCCAGCACCTCAATGGCCAGTTTGCGGCGGTTACGCAGCAAAAAAACAACAAAGCCATTGAGTCTGCTCCGCCGGAGCAGGCCGCAATGACCCTGTCGCCAGACTTGAACAGACCCTGTCGGCGGCAGTTGTCCAACAGAGTCTCCTCAATACGCTGTACTGTTTTTTCTGCGTCAGAACTCATGGGTCACATCCAGATTGCTGAAGCGCGTATGGGCACCGTCCCAGCCCAGACGGACAACGCTCGTCTCGCCGTGGCGGTTTTTGGCCACGATGCACTCGGCCTCGTTTTCGTTGGCCTGACTTTCTTCCCCGTTCTGGGAGTTGTAGTAGGCGGCGCGATAGAGGAAAAGCACAATGTCCGCGTCCTGCTCGATAGAGCCGGAGTCACGAAGGTCCGAAAGCTGCGGACGGTGGTCCGAACGGCCCGCCGTCTTTTCCGCCGCACGCGAAAGCTGCGACAGCGTGATGACCGGTACATTCAGCTCCTTGGCCATAATTTTCAGATTTCGGGTGATATCACTGATTTCCTGCACGCGGCTTTCGGTGCGCTTGGCACTCTGCATAAGCTGCAGATAGTCAATGATAACAAGCCCGATTTTTTCCTTTTTGGGGTCCTGATTGATGGTGCGGATTTTCGCCTTCATCTCTGGCACCGAAATACCGGAGGAATCGTCCATATAAATGGGCGCATTGTAGAGCAGTGAGGTAGCCTGCGCAAAATCGTTCCAGTCAGAGCTGTTCAGGCGGCCGGTACGGAACGCCTGACTGTCAATGTTGGCCGTGCTGGAAAGAATACGGTCGGTCAGCTGCTCACAGGTCATTTCAAGGCTGAAGATGATGGTGGGGATTTTCTGCTGGCGTGCCACGTTTGTAGCAATGTTCAGCGCAAAGGAGGTTTTGCCCATACCGGGACGGGCCGCCAGAATAATCAGGTCCGAACGGCCAAGGCCGGTCAGCACCGTGTCCAGATAGTTGAAGCCTGTGGGGATGCCTGCGAACTTGTCGCGATCCGCACCACTCAGTTTCTGCATCGTGTCGATGACCTCCAGGATGGATTCCCGGATGGTCTTGACGCCGGTCTTGTCGCGGCCGGAACGGATATCATAAATCTTCTGTTCGGCGCTTTCCAGCAAGAGGTCGGCATCCTCACCGGAGGCTGTCTCGTTCAGAATAGAACGTGCCGCGTCAATCAGGCGGCGTGCCTGATACTTTTCCTTGACAATCTTGAAGTAAGAATCGACATTGGAAATTGCGGGCACAGTCTCGGCAATGCGGGTAATGTAAACCTTGGCGTCATCGGCACTGGCAAAGGTATCCCCTGCGGCCAGCGCATTGACCAGCGTGATGACGTCCACGGCCTCGCTGTCGGTGTAGAGGGTACGCATCGTCTCATACACGGCGCGGTTCTGGTCCGAGTAGAACATTTCGGGTTCCATATCGGTGATAAGGCGGTTCAGAATCGTCTCATCCATCAGCGCGGCACCCAGCACGCTCTGCTCAGCCTGCATATTGTAAGGCATCTGCATACCCAGACTGGAAAGGCTTACTTCCTCATTTTTCGGCACAGCGGATACCCTCCTTCCTTTGCCGGTGGTATTTTACAGCTCCTCAACCTTCAGCTTGAAGGGTGCAACAACGCCTGCGTAGAGGCGTACGGAGGCATCATAGCTGCCGAACTCCTTGATGGCGGAGGGCAGCTCGACCTTTTTCTTGTCGATTTCGGTGCCGGTCAGGGTGGTCAGCAGCTCGGCGACCTCCTTGCCGGTGACCTTGCCGTACAGCTTGCCGGAGGCACCGCCCTTGACCTTGGCGGTGACAACCTGACCCTTGATTTTAGCGGCCAGCTCCTCAGCGGCGGCGCGGGCCTCTGCCTCGTGATGGGCCTTGGCCTCGCTCTTGGTGCGGGCCTGGTTCAAGGCCGCGGCATCCGCAGGGGCTGCCAGATTGCGGGGGAACAGGAAGTTGCGGGCGTAGCCGTCCGAAACCTCATGGATTTCATCTTTCTTGCCGATGGTTTTTACGTCCTGCTTGAGAATGATCTTCATAGGATTTCCCTCCCAAAAAATATGTCACAATTACCGTGCGGTGTTTTCCTTTTGGGCTGCACGGTAAAGGTCGATTTGTTCACGGATGCGCCGTTCGACATCCTGCAGGGTGCAATTTTGGAGCTGTGCGCCCGCCATCATCAGATGGCCGCCGCCACCCAGCGGTTCCAGAATGACCTGCACATTCAGCGCACCCATGCTGCGTGCAGAGATATTGACGCCGCCATTTTTGGCAACCGCCACAAAGCTGGCGTCCACGCCGTTGATGGTCAGCAAATCATTGGCCGCCATAGGCAGCACAACGTTCATACCGGCCTCCAGCTCGTCGGACAATGCGATAGCACAGCCCTTGTGCTAGCATATGTGGCAGCCTCCACGATGTGCGCGCGGGTCTCATACTCCTCCTTGGAGGTGTTGAACAGCAGCTTGGTTTCGGCGGTCTGTGCGCCGCGGCTGCGCAGCCATGCGGCAGCCTCAAAGGTACGCACACCCACGTGCAGCGCAAAGCTGCGGGTGTCCAGCATAATACCGGCCAGCAGCGCCTGTGCTTCCAGCGGGGTGATGTTGTTTTCCTTGGGCATAAACTGCAGAAGCTCGCATACCAGCTCACTGGCGCTGGACGCGTAGGGCTCATGGTAGAGCAGCAGCGGGTTGTCGATATGCCCCACCGCCATGCGGTGATGGTCGATGACAACCACCCTTTCGCACTTTTTCGTAAATCTGCTGGCTTTCCAGCAGGCGCTTCTGGTAGGTGTCCACTACAATCAGCAGAGTGTTCGGCGTAATGATGTCAAAGGGTCTGGTCGGGGCTATGAAGTTATGCCCCTCGCCCGCGTCCAGAAATGTCTTGAGCAGCTGTCCGGCCAGCGTGGCCTCGCTGTTGATGGCGATAACTGCGGGCACGTTGCACATCTTGCAGATGCGCAGTGCGCCGATTGCCGAGCCGACCGCGTCCAGATCCGACATACGATGGCCCATAATGATAACGCTGTCGCTGCGCCTGATAAGGTCGCACAGTGCGTTGGCGATGATTCGGCTGCGCACGTGGCTGCGCTTTTCCACGCCGTGCGATATGCCGCCGTAGAATTCAAAGCCGTCCACCGTCTTGACGGCAGCCTGATCGCCGCCGCGGCCCAGCGCAATGTCAATGCTCTCCCGGGCCATCTGGTGGCATTCCTGCAGGGTTTTGCCGCCGTGGCCAACGCCGATGGAAAGGGTTGTCAGCCCGCCGGGATGCAGGGCGCGGACCTTATCCAGAATCTCGAACCGCCCTTCCAGCATCCAGCGGACATCACGCTCCTCCACAACCGCAATGTAGCGGCTGTTGGATACGCGGCGCAGAAATCCGGTGCTGCGGCCGATATACTCCTCCAGCAGGCTGTTGATGGCCTCAAGCTCCTTGGCCTGCTCACTGTCCTTCATATCATCGAACAGCTCATCATAGCTGTCAATGACGATAATCAGGCAGGCCGGGCGGCTTTCGTTGTATTCGTCCAGTGTTTCCTTGTAGAAGGTATCGTCAATCAGGTAGACAATGCTGGCACCGCGGCTGCCCTTGGCAGAACCGGCGTAAGCCGTGAAGCAGCGCTCGGCCACCTTCAAATCCTGCCCATGCGGGCGGGAGCAGACGGCCAAATCCAGCTCCGGCAGCACGCGGTCCGCCGGGCGGGTCACGGCGTCATGGCCATTGAGGACCTGCTCCTTGAAGTGGCCGTTGTACCAGAGGATGCGTCCATCATTGATGAGCACCGTGGCGATGGGCAGATTGGCAAGGCTGTACTGGATGCGGCTATTTTCAAACTCAGTGCTGCAGAGCTGCTTGGCCAGAAAGGCGCGCAGGCGGCGGCGCTGCCAGAGCACCACGCAGAGCGCGACCAGCACCAGAAGCGCAGGCACAACCAGCAGCTGCGGCTTAACCAAAGCCACCGGCACAACCATAACGGCCACAGCGATAACCAAAAGCAGCACAACGGCCGCTACATTCAGACCATCCTTGCGTTTCATCGTATACTCCCCGGTTCAGGAACTCTTTTACACTTCCAGAAGGATTGGCAAAATCATCGGGCTGCGCTTGGTACGGCGGTAGATATAGCTGGACAGCGCCTCCCGCACGCGGGCCTTGACGCTGGCCCAGTCGTGCATATTGTCGGCAAGGCTGCGGTCGAATGCCATCTCCACCTGTGTGCGGGCACCCTCCATCAGCTCCTCGCTCTCGCGGACATAGACAAAGCCGCGGCTGACAAGGTCAGGGCCGGAAAGCACCTGACCATTGCTGCCGTCGATGGCGGCAGTCACGATGATGATGCCGTCCTCCGACAGGTGATGGCGGTCGCGCAGAACCACACGTTGCCCACGTCACCAACGCCGTAGCCGTCCACCATCACAGCGCCCGCCGTGACGGTGTTTTCCACGGTCATACCGTCCGCAGAAAGGCGGATGTTCTGGCCGTTCTCAGCGATATAGATATTCTGCTTCGGAATATAGCCCAGATGCTCCGCAGTCTCGGCGTGGCGCTTGAGCTGCTTGAACTCACCGTGCACCGGACAGGAAGAACTGCGGGTGGGCCAGCGTCAGCATGAGCTTCTGCTCCTCCTGGCAGGCGTGGCCGGACACGTGGGTGTCATACATATTCTCATAGATGACCTCCGCGCCCAGCGTCAGCAGACCGTTGACCACCTTGGTGACGGTCTTTTCGTTGCCGGGAATCGGGCGGGCGGAGATGATGATGAAGTCATTGGGGCCAACGCGCACCTGACGGTGGCTGGCCTGCGCCATACGGGACAAAGCGCTCAGCGGCTCGCCCTGACTGCCGGTTGTAATCAGCACGACTTTCTCCGGCGGGTACTTGTTGATTTCATCAATCGTGATGAGCACATTGTCCGGCGCATGGAGGTAGCCCAGCTCGCGGGCCATCTCGGTGTTGGAAACCATGCTTCGGCCACTGACGGCAACCTTGCGGCCCGACTCAATGGCGAGGTCGATAATCTGCTGCACGCGGTAGATGTTGGAGGCAAAGGTTGCCACAATGATGCGGCGCTTGCCCGCCTTGGCAAACAGGCGGCGCACACCCTCGGCCACGGTCTGCTCGGTAGCGGTAAAGCCGGGGCGTTCTGCATTCGTGGAGTCCGCCAGCAGGGCCAGCACGCCCTTGCGGCCATATTCGGCAATCGTGGGCAGGTCGGTCACGGCATCGCCGGACAGAGGCGTGTAGTCCACCTTGAAGTCACCGGTATGAATAACAACGCCGGCCGGGCAGTCGATGGCAAAAGCCAGCGAGTCCGGGATGGAGTGGTTGACATGGATGGGCTCCACGGTGAAGCAGCCAAGCGTAACCTTCTGGCGGGGGCGGATTTCATGGAAGATGGCGCTGGAGGCCAGACCGTGCTCCTCGAGCTTATTCTTGATAAGGCCGATGGTCAGGCGGGCGGCGTAAATCGGCACATTGAACTTTTTGAGCAGATACGGCAGACTGCCGATGTGGTCCTCATGGCCGTGGGTGATGAACAGGCCCTTGATGCGGTCCTTGTTTTCCAGCACATAGGTGAAGTCAGGAATGACCAGATCCACGCCGAACATATCCGCATCCGGGAACACCAGACCGCAGTCCACCAGAATCATATCACCCTGGCACTCATACAGCGTGATGTTCTTGCCGACCTCGCCCAGACCGCCCAGCGGGCAGATGTGCATGGGGATGGCCGGGGTCATTTCCGGATGCTCCTGGCCCTTTTGCGGGCGGCGGCCGCGGCGTTGGCCCTGCGGGCGCGGTGCGGTGGTATGCTCACCCTGCTGCGCAGCATTGTTCTGCCGCGGGCGGCGCGGACGCGGAGCCGGGATGCTCTGGGCTGCTGCGGGGGTCTGCTCTGCGGCAGCAGCCGGGCGCGGGGTGCGCGGCTTGCGGGGCCGGTGCTGCACAGGGGCAGCGTTTTCTCCCTGCGGGCGCGGTGCGCGGGGCTTGCGAGTGCGGGGTGCAGTCTGGTCATTCTGGGCAGACGGTGCAGTATTTCTACGTTTTGGCTTGAATTCTTCCATTAGATAACCTCCGAATCAACAAATTTCCGGGCTGATATCTGCCAGCTGCAGACACCGAATTCCCTCTAAGACGGTTGCTATTTATGTATTTTTCAGAGCGAATACACTCCTATGCCTATGGGATGGGCGCGGAAAGCCCGCCTGAAAAGGCGCAGCCAGGCCCGATAAAACACACAACATTGCAATTACATCTTATTATATCACATTCAGCGTTCCTGTCAAATATCTTGCCATATGAATTGAAAGCGGGTATAATAACTTTATTATAGGCAAGAATTTGGAGTACAACACAATGAAGCATATTGAAATTTATACGGACGGTGCCTGCAGCGGCAACCCCGGCCCGGGCGGCTGGGGTGCGATTCTGCGGTTCCGCACGGCAGACAAGGTGTACGAGAAAGAAATCTCCGGCGGCGATGCCACCACCACCAACAACCGCATGGAGATGACCGCCCTGCTGGAGGCACTGCGCCAGCTGAAGGAGCCGTGCGCCATTGATTTGTTCAGTGACAGCAAATATGTCATTGACAGCCTGCAAAAGGGCTGGGCTAAAGGCTGGCGTGCCCGCGGCTGGAAAAAGGCCGACAAGTCCCCCGCCCTGAACCCCGACCTGTGGGCCCCGCTTCTGACGGAAAGCGAGAAGCACGAGATTACCTACCACTGGCTGAAGGGCCACGCCGGCCATCCGGAAAACGAGCGCTGCGACCGTATGGCCGTGGAACAGAGCAAAAAATACGGCGGGCGGCAGGCCTGACCGCTTGAACAAGGAGAAAAGCATGGACGGATTCAATACCTTTGAAAAGCAGGACAAGATTTTTGCTTTGGCCTGAACAGTGGCAACGACGCCGCTGCCGCAATGCGCATTTTGCAGCAGCAGGGCTTTGCGGTGCAGACCTTCACCGCAGAAAACGAGGTTTCCACGGCAGAGCTTTTGCAGCTTCTGGCGGACAAGGCTGCCGAGCTGGACTGCGCGTTTATCGCCACTGGGCATTTTGCCCGCGTGGATGTGGACAGCAATGGGCTTTCCCACGTGCTGCCCGCCGCTGATAAGGACGCCGACCAGAGCGCACTGCTGGCAGATTTACCGCAGAGTGTTCTGGCAAAGCTGGTTCTTCCTCTCGGTGATTTTACCAAAGCGGACGTGGAGGAAATGCTGGCGCAAACCGCCGAATAAATCTGATATGCTATACAAAAATCTCCTGTGCAGAAACGCACAGGAGATTTTTTACTATTACAGTTTTTTGATGGGATGCCGTATGACAGTCTTTAACTTTTCCGGGGCAGTTTTGCGAACATCGGATAAATAGATTTCGTGATGCCAGCGGGTGTCCGTAATATCATTGGCGTAACCGTTTTCCGCCAGAAAGGCATCCATAGCCGCGACGGTTTCCGGCTCATTGTCATAGGGACCGGTGTGCATACACTGCACGCAGAGCCCCTCCTCAATCGTCAGAAATTCAACCGCGGAGAAGTCCTGCTTCTTTTTGATTGTTGCCTCCCGCACAGCCCAGTCAAAGTCGGCCTTGGTCACAAAAATCCGGCAGGCGGATGACCGATACCCACTCAAAATTTTCCTTGTGGGCATAGTCAATCGTTGCAGTACCCTCCTGCTGCCAGAAGCCCTCCAGCGGCGGCACCACAAAGTCGAAATAACCTTCTATGCGGTGGTCGCCCTTTTTGCTCATCTTGATGGTATAAGCAACGCCGTACAGAAGGCCGATGGCCTGCTTATAGGCACCGTTTTCCTCATTGGGGTCACCCTTGCCGCGCAAGGCAATATAGTTCATAGGTGGCACCGTGACAAGCTCCGGCTTTTGCCTTGGGAAGGTAAAATTCCTTGTACTCTTTTTTTTGAAGTCGAAGGCCATAACGGCAGAACCTCACTTTCTCTTTTTATGCTTCGGCCATGGCCACCATTTGCCCTCTTTTCGTGCATCCAGTGGGCCAGCGGGTAGAACAGCAGTGCAATGCCACCAGTAAAAGCAGAATGTACAGCCAGTTGGCAAAGTTAAAGATGACATCCAGCGCTGCCAGGGCCGCCAGAAAAAAGCCGGGTGTACATCAGAACTGGCCGTTATGCACCACATAGCCGTTCCAGTTTTCGGGGCGTATTCGTCACGGCCCTGGTCCCCCAGACGTTGGGATTTTTCATAGCGGAATAGCCGTAGAAGGCCAGCACAATGCCAATGACAAACAGGAACTCAAACAAGGGTGTTTTCCTCCCGCGGTTATTTTTTTGAAGAAGGGGCTGAAATCGAAGGTTGCGAAGTAGTCCGCCGGGGTCTCGGCGCGGCGAA
>VOFK01002630.1_pt1 | contig 37695 bp, 54 predicted proteins | sample 5384121 | NCBI WGS metagenome assembly VOFK01 (sample SAMN12384730, study PRJNA508395) | human gut metagenome | isolation source: healthy gut J | host: Homo sapiens | reverse complement strand
TCAGTGTACTTCGTTCGGTTATATTGCTAGAAGCGTGGCGGCCAGCATTTTTCGAATATTTTCATCGTCTTCCACAATCAGAATGCGGATCATACAGTCTTCCTCTTTTTCCCCTTTTCGCCGGCACCATCCGACGATTATGTTAACCCTATTGTAGCATAGAAAAAAGCGGGCTTCAAAGAAAAGCAAAGCCCGCCGGTAACGTGTAAATTCAATTTTTGCAAAAATTTTGCAGAAAGGGAAAATTTCAGCTTTCACCGTTCTCCGTTTTTTTCGCGGTGGATGCGCAGCAAAGAGCCGAACGGCGGCAGCTTGAAATCGCCGCCTGGGTTCGGGTACGGCGCGCCGAAAATAAACTCTGCATTGTCAAGATGCAGCCCCGGAATGACCGCGTTTTCCATGCTGCGGTTCACGGCAACGAACAGCGCGTCCTCGCCGCCTTCCGTTTGCTCAAACGAAAGCACGTTGTCGTGTGCAGAAACACTGCGCAGGCCGCCGCGCTTTTAAAATGTCGCCGTGCTCCTGCCGCAGCAGGCCGAGGCAGCGGTACCATGCGATAAGGTCCTCGTCTTCGTGTCCCCACGGTAGCATGCGCGTTGAACGGATCGCGGTAGCCCTCCATGCCGGCTTGTCGCCGTAGTAGATGCACGGCACGCCGATAAACCGCAAAACGCGGCAAAACGCATGCGCTCGAAGCGATTTCGCGCCAACGTCGGAGAGCGTGCGCACTTTGCCACTCGCGGCCGCGGCTGCCCGCCGGTTCGCCGCCGAGCACCGTCAAAAGCGCGCTCCGTATCGTGCGTGCCGATGTGGTTCATCAAAATGCGTAAGACCTGCGGCGGGTAGTTTTCCACGATGGTCTCAATGCGATCCATAATGAGCGACATGCTTTCACCGAGCAGAAACCGGATTGCATCGCGAAACGGGTATTCATCGCTGTCCAGCTGCCCGCCCAGCAAATACCGCGGCGCACCGTAAGTCGTTTGTTGAAAACGTCTTCCCACTTCGCCGAGCACCATGGCGTTTTTCATCCTGCGCTTTCGCGGCGCGGTTCAGGCGGTCAATAAAAGCCGTCCGGCAGCTCGTCGGCAACGTCCAAGCGCCAGCGGAAGCACCGGCCTCAAGCCAATGCCGGATGATACCGTCTTCACCGTTGATATAGTTGTCATACGCGGGTTTCCTCGCGCACATTCGGCAGCGTGATGAAATTCCACCAACATTCGTAGTCGTTCGGCCAGCTCCGAAAGCTGTACCACGGTAATACGGGGAAGACTGCGAGCGGTACGCGCCGCCGTCGCCGCGGCCCTCGCGGTTAAAATAAATGCTGTCGCTGCCCGTGTGGCTGAAAACGCCGTCGAGCAAAACGTGAATGTTGCGCTCTTTCGCCGCCGCGCACAGCGAGCGGAAGTCTTCCTCATCGCCGAGCAGCGGGTCAATTTTCTCATAGTTCGCCGTGTCGTAACGGTGGTTGGAGTGCGATTCAAAAATGGGTTCAGATAAATGCAGGTCACGCCGAGACGCTAAATAATCGAGCTTTTCCTCGATGCCCGCTTTAAGTCACCGCCGAAAAAATCCGAGTTTGTCACAATGCCCTGTGCGTTCGGCTTCCAGTCCGGCTGGTCAAGCCAGTTTTTCATGCAGCGTGCGGTCTGCCGGAACGTTTTTCTTTCGCTTTGCCGGAGGACGCAAAACGGTCCGGGAAGATTTGATACAAAATGCCGCCCGCAAGCCAGTCCGGCGTTTTATATGCACCGTCGTACACGGTCAGCTGCCAGTCTTCACGTGCACCGGCGCGCGCCTCGCCGCCGAGGTCGCTTTTTGACAGAGCGCCCACGCGATGTGCGCAGCTCAAAATGATAAAGTAAAGCCCCGTTTTTCTGCGGCGTAAAGTGGCACTCCCACCACTCATAGTCATTGCCGTTCATGCCGCACCAGAACATATCAAGGCACTCAATGCGGTTATCCGGTGCTGCACCAAAAGGTAGGAGGCAGAGCACTGCATGTCGCGCGGCAGCGTAATTTTAAAGTGCACACGCGCCGTCTGCCACAGCGCCCAGCGGGCTGCGGTGTATGGAATTTCTGGAATTAAATAGCGTCATCGGTAAACTCTCCTGCATGAAGAAGCAGGGCACTACGACCGCAGCGCCCTGCTTTTTACATAAACTTATATTACTTCTTTTTCGTCTCGGCTTTCGTCTCGACCGGCTTTTTGCGAGCAAATGGTGTTCGCATAATCGCGGATGGCGCGGTCGGCAGCGAAAAATACCTGCCTTTGCGGTGTTGACAAGGGACATAGAGTTCCACTTGGTCTGGTCCTTATAAAGCTGTTCGGCTTTCTGCTGTGCATGGCTGTAAGAAGCAAAGTCTGCAAGCGCCATGTACTGGTCAACGTTGAGGAGTGCCTGGTGCAGGTTCTGGAACGTCTTGCCGTTAAAGCCCTGGCCGAGAGCATCCATCGCCTTGCGAATGATGTCGTTGTGCTCGTACTGGTTTCTCGGGTTGTAGCCGGAAGCGCGCAGGCTGTTGACCTCGGGCGTCGTCATGCCGAAGAGGATGATGTTGTCGTCGCCCACTGCGTCGTGTAATCTCCACGTTCGCGCCGTCCAGTGTGCCGAGGGTGATGGCGCCGTTGATCATAAACTTCATGTTGGAGGTGCGGAAGCCTCTGTACCCGCAAGGGAGATCTGTTCGCTGATCTCTGCCGCCGGGGGTGAGCAGCTCTGCCCCAGGATACGCAGTAGTTTTCAACGAAGATGACGCGCAGCTTCTGGTTGACGCGCGGGTCGTTGTTGATGGTATCGGCAAGGCAGACGATGAACTGGAGAATTTCCTTTGCGAAATAGTAGCCCGGGGGCTGCCTTTGCGCCGAAGAAGAACGTGTGCGGGGTATAATCCGCGTTCGGGTTTTCGAGCAACCACTGGTATACGGAGAGAATATGCAGCGTTCATGTGCTGGCGCTTGTACTCGTGCAGACGCTTGACCTGTACGTCGAAAATGCTGTTCGGGTCAACGATCTGGCCCTGCGTGCGCTTAACGTGCTCGGCAAGGCGCTGCTTGTTGTGCAGCTTGGATCTCGGCAAGCTTCTTCTGCACGGAGGTATCGTCCTTATACTTCATCAGCTTCTCAAGCTGAGCAGCATCGTGGATGAAGCCGTCGCCTGTCAACTCGGTGATAAGGGAAGCAAGCTCCGGGTTCGACTGGTTCAGCCAGCGGCGATGTGCAATGCCGTTTGTGACGTTCTTAAATTTATTCGGCCACTCGGTGTAGAAGTCGTGAACACGCTGTCCTTCAAAATTTCGCTGTGCAGCGCGGAAACGCCGTTCGTGCTGTGTGTGCGTATACGGCAAGGTTTGCCATGCGCACAGCCGTCGTTCAGCGGGGCCATGCGCCAGATCTTTGACGTCCACGCCCTTTGCACGCATCTCAATCCAGAAGCGGCGATTGATCTCTTCTACAATCTGGTAAATACGCGGCAGACGGGATTTGAACAGGTCTGCGCTCCAGCACTCAAGCGCCTCGCTCATAACGGTGTGGTTCACCGTGTACGCAATGGTGCGGGTCACAATATCCAAGCTGCGTCCCACTCGTAGCCGCATTCGTCGAGCATGATGCGCATGAGTCTCCGGGATGGCGAGCACGGGGTGCGTGTCATTGAGGTGGATCGCCGCAAGCTTCGGCAGATCATCAAGGGAGCTATGCGTGTACAGGTGGCGGCGTACGATGTGCCTGTACGGAGGCGGAAACGAGGGAAGTACTGCTGTGCAAGGCGCAGGCTCTTGCCCTCGTAGTGGTTGTCCTCCGGATAGAGGACCTTTGTGATGGTCTCGCCATAGCTTTTTGCTCCATAGCGCGCATATAGTTGCCGCTGTTGAAGAGCTTCATATCAAATTCGTTGGCTTCCGCACGCCAGATGCGCAGCACAGAAATGCCCTTGCCGTCCATGCCGGAAACATACAAATCGTACGGGATCGCCATAACGGGGTTATAGTTCTTATGACGTACGGAATGGTAGTGGTCATGCCACTGTTCTTCAATGTAGCCGTCGAAGTGCACCTCAATGGCGCTTTCGTCGACCTCCTGCAGCCAGATCTTGCCGCCGGGGAGCCAGACGTCCGGCAGCTCCGTCTGCCAACCCTCAACGAGCTTCTGGCGGAAAATACCGTATTCATAGCGCAGGGAATAGCCCATGGCCGGTAGCCCCTGTGTTGCAAGGCCGTCAAGAGAAGAAGCAGGCGGCAAGACGGCCGAGGCCGCCGTTGCCAAGGCGGCGTCCGGCTCCTGTTCGTAAAGGTTATCGAGCTTTACGCCCATTTCGGAAAGTGCTTTGCGGAAGCTGTCCTCGAGACCGAGGTTAAACAGGTTGTTCTTCAGGGGAGCGGCCCAGCAGGAACTCCATGCACAGGTAGTAGATTTGCTTTTGTCTCCTGCTTTTCAGCTTCGTGATACAAATTCGTACCGCGGCCGCGAACGAGCAGGTCGCGCACCACAAGTGCGGATGCTGTAGAAATTCATCGTCGGAAGCGTTCTTTGCGGAAACGCCGTAAATGTGCGAGAGCTTCTCACGGATTGCGCTCTGGACCTGCGCGGGGGGTCATCTTGTAATTCATTCTTTGTCCTCCATGTGTTATGCGTGAAAAACACGCCAGATTTGTGTTATATGCACAAAATTAAATGCGTTTTTGATTAAAAACAAATGGTTTTATACCCATTATATACTAAAAAATCATGAAAATTCAAAACCAATAGCGGGCGGATAAGCAGAAATTAAAGCTGTGGTTTGTATAGTTTCGACAGAAAATATCGGCTTTTCGGTATAAAACCGGCTGAAAACCGCAGTGCGCCTGCCTTTTTTCGACCTTACACATACCGTATACTATTATATAGGGGAAAACAGCGGGTTACAAGTACATTTGTGTAAAATCTGTGCAGATTTTGCAGAAAACCGCCGAAACGCCCGTTTTGCGCGCTTTTTTTGACAAGGCGGGGCTTTTGGTATATAATGCAGAACAGAGTATAACCTGCGTAAAATCGGCGCGGGGAAAGGGAATCTGTGCAATGGAAAAAACGAGATTCAAACTGAATATCTGCGGCGTGGACGTCACCGTTTCCGGCGATGTGGACCGCGACGGTGCAAAGCCATCGCAGAGCGTGTGCGCGTGCGTATGGAAGAGGTTTTAAACAACGCCTACGGCGCGACCATAGAAAGCGGCGGTCATTGCGGGCCATGAACCTTCCGCAGCGCACGGAGGCCGCTTTGAATCAGGCCCGCGAGGAAGCGCCAAATGCCCTGCGCACAAAGACAAAGGAATTTGCCGGTGCGGACGGCCTGCCCGCCTTTCCGGAAGCGGAAATGAAGCTCGGCGTTTTGCAGGAAAAAGCTGCGCCTTTGCCGAAAACCGCGCCGAAGCTGCGGAAAAGGGAAGCGGAAAAAGCGAAAAGCCGCTGCCCAAAAACGCAGCGCACACGGCAGCTGCAGAACCGCTCGACCTGCCGCCCATCGACCTGCGCAACCCCATGCTGCCCGATTACGGCGACGAAACGGGTCTTGTGAGCTTTTTCGAAAAGGCAGACGTAAAGGAGACCGCGCGTGAAGACGAAGAAGATTGAGGTGCTCGCGCCCGCCGGTAATCCCGCGGCCCTGAAAGCGGCGGTGTTCGCCGGTGCGGATGCCGTGTACATGGGCGGCTCGCTGTTTTCCGCCAGGGCATCGGCGGTGAATTTTTCGCGTGAAGAAATGCGGGAAGCGGTGCTTTTTGCCCGCGAGCGCAATGTGCGCGTACGTCACGGTTAACACGCTTTTAAAAGATGACGAACTTCCCGAAGCGCTCGATTTCTGCAAAGTTTCTGTGTTCTGTTCCCGTAGACGGCATTTTGATCCAGGACATGGGGCCTTTAATATTCTGCGCGAAGCCTGCCCCGAGATGCCTTTTGCACGCCTCTCTACCCAGATGAGCCTGCACACGCCGCGCGGCCTTTATTAAAAGAACTCGGTGCGTCCCGCGTTGTTTTGGCGCGTGAGATGTCTTTGAAAGAAATCGAAGAAGTCTCCAAAAAGACCGATGTGGAGCTTGAAGCTTTCGTGCACGGCGCGCTGTGCATGTCGCTTTCCGGCCAGTGCTATTTCAGCGCCATGCTCGGCGGCCGCAGCGGCAACCGTGGGCGCTGTGCTCAAACCTGCCGTCTGCCGTTTGCCGCGCCCGGTGGCACGGGGCACGACCTCAGTTTAAAGGACATGTCGTTCATCGACCACATCGAAACGCTGCACAATCCCGGCGTATGTTCCGCAAAGATCGAGGGTCGCATGAAGCGGCCGGAATACGTGGCGGCGGCAGTCGCGGCGTGCCGAAAAGCGGCAGACGGCGAGCCTGTGCCGGAAAACCTGCTCGAACATTTAAACGCGGTGTTCTCGCGCTCCGGCTTTACGGACGGCTATCTGTCCGCTCACAGAGGACGCATTATGTTCGGCACCCGCACAAAGGAAGATGTGGAGAGCGCAAATTCCGCCGTGTTCGCGCAGCTGCATACTTTATATAAAAACGAAGCGCAGCGTGTGCCGGTGACATTCACATTAAGCGCCTTTGCGGGCGAAAACCCGCGCGTCACAGTCTCGGACGGCGAAAACGAAGCAGTCGTCACGGCAGAAGACTGCGTATGCGAAATCGCGCAGAAGCTGCCTGTCAACACCGAACGCTGGGAGCAGCAGTTAAGAAAAACCGGCGGCACGCCGTATTTGTGCGAAGCGGTGCAAATTGACACCGATGAAAAAACCGCATTGCCCATTTCCGTTTTGAACGGTCTGCGCCGTGAAGCGCTGGAAAAGCTCGGCGAACAGCGCCGCGAAAAAAGCCCGCCGTATCGTTTAAAGATATTCCGCTTGATACGCGCGTACACATGGTGGAAGCGGCCGGCTAAACTCCGCGCGTTCTTTCAAGGACTGCGCGCAGGTGCCGGAAAAAACATTTCCATGCTGGAAGCGGTCATTCTGCCGCTCGACGCCGACGAAACGACGCGCACGCGCTGCAAAAACGCGGGTGTTGAGGTAATTCTTGCCCTGCCGCGCGCGCTGTGGGGCATCGAAAAACGCGGTGCGCGCACGCATGGAAGCGTGCAAAGCCATGGGCGATACGCACTTTTACTGCGGCAATCTCGGTGCGCTCGCCCTGTGCAAGGAACTTGGTGTGTCCGCACACGGCGGATTTTCGCTCAATGTATTCAATACGGAATGCCTGCGCTTTTTTGAAGAATTCGGCTTAGACGATACCGAGCTTTCCTTTGAGCTGACCGGCGACGAAATTCCGCGGCCTCGGCGGCGAGCTGCCGCGCGGCATTTTGCTCTACGGCCGTCAGCCCCTGATGCTCACGCGCAACTGTCCGCTTGCAAATTCGCCGAAGGGCTGCTTAAACTGCAAGCATGCGGGCAAAATCCGTGACCGCAAGGGCGTGGAATTTCCCGTGCACTGCACGCGTTTTGAGGGCAAAACCGTGTATTCCGAGGTCTTTAACAGCGTGCCGCTCGTGCTCTTTGACCGCCCCGTTTCAAATGTCGATTTCGGTGTTTTACGCTTCTCTGTGGAAAACGCCGTGGAAACGCAGGCGATTTTAGACGCTGCCGTTCGTCATGAAAAGCCGCATTCCGACTGCACCCGAGGACTTTTCCTCCGCGGCGTGCTTTTGATTGTGGAAAACTCGGTGGAAAGTGTTTAGAACTTTCTTTTTTTGAACAGACTGTGAACTCAAAAAAACCGCAGAAATAAGCCGTTTTTCATTTTCCACAGCGCTGTGGAAACAGTTATCCACAATGAGGGAAAACCGGGAAAAAGTGTGAAAAACGGAATTTTTGGGATACTGTATATAGACAAGGAGCAAAAAATGGAACAAAAATATGGTTTTAAAACTGATGCGTGTGCGCGAGGGTGCGATCATCCCGAAGCAGGCGACGGCGGGCAGCGCGGGCTATGACCTGTGCGCGTGTATGGACGCCCCGCAGACGATCGAGCGGCGAGCGCTGCGTATTTCCGAGCGGTCTTGCGGCGGAGATCCCGTGCGGGTACGGCGGGCTTCGTTTTCACTCGCAGCGGTCTCGGCATCAAAAAGAAGGCATTCATGTCACGAACGGTGTCGGTGTCATCGACAGCGATTACCGCGGCGAAATCCAGATCGGCCTGCACAATCTCAGCGCGGAGCCGTACACGGTGCAGCCGGGCGAGCGGCATTGCGCAAATGATTATTATGCCGTATTTCGCGCCGGTGATTGAGGAGGTCACATCTCTAACGGAGACTGACCGCGGTGCGGGTGGATTCGGAAGCACGGGGACAAAATAAATTTTCAAATTGCGGCGGTGTTCACGATTTTTCGGTTGAAGCTCCGCCGCTGTTTTGTTATACTGAATAAGTATGAGTACCGTGCGCCGCAAAGACGCGCTGCTTACCAAAGTTTTACCCGTTTCGGGAGGTCTTATCCTATGGGTTCTCTGCAATCTACGATCATGGCGGGTCTTTCCTCGCTTTTTCTCTTTTTCAACATCTATCAAAGACATCGGCATCGACCTCGGCACGGCCAACACGCTCGTTTATGTGCGCGGTGAGGGGCATCGTGCTGCGCGAGCCGTCCGTGGTGGCGGTGGACGCGAACTCCAACGAGGTTTTAGCCATCGGCAAAAAGGCCAAAGAAATGCTCGGCCGCACGCCGGAGTCCATCACGGCGGTACGCCCGTTAAAAGACGGCGTCATTGCGGATTTTGAGGTGACGGCAGCCATGCTCAAATACTTTTGTGCGCAAGGCCATCAAGGCCGGTTCGTTCACGCGCCCGCACATCGTCATCTGCATTCCCTCCGGCGTTACGGAGGTGGAGCGCCGCGCGGTGGAGGACGCCGCAAAGCAGGCGGGCGCAAGCCGTGTAGAGCTCATTTTGGAGCCGGTCGCGGCGGCCATAGGCGCAGGGCTGCCCACGGGCGAGCCGGTTGCGAGCATGGTTCTGGACATCGGCGGCGGCACAAGCGAAACGGCGGTCATCTCCTACGGCGACCCCATCGTGGCAGATTCCGTCCGTGTGGCAGGCGATAAATTTGACGCAGCTATTGTTTCGTACTTGCGCAAAAAGTACGGTGTGCTTATCGGCGAACGCACTGCGGAGGACGTGAAATTGCAGATCGGCTCCGCTTACCCGCTTGAGGAACTCGGCAGTGTCTCCATGGAGGTGCGCGGTCGCAGCGCGGCGGATGGCCAGCCGAAAAATATTACCGTCACGGCAGAAGACGTGCGCGAGGCGCTTTGGTGCCGCTGAAAGCTGTGTTCGAGTCCGTACACCGCGTTTTGGAGCGGACCCCGCCGGAGCTTTCCGCAGATCTTTTGAATATGGGTCTCACGCTCACGGGCGGTGGTGCACTGCTGCGTGGCTTAGACCGCTTTTTGCATGAAGCGACGGGCCTGCCCGTGCAGGTCGCGGAGCGCCCGCTCGACTGCGTAGCCGAGGGTGCAGGCCGCACATTAGAGGGCAAAGCGCATATCCCGCAAACGCGCGCGGCGCGGTAAAAGCTGCAGAAAAATAAATTGAATTTGACTTTAAATAAAAATCGAAAGGCAGGTGCGGCGCATGGAGAAATTCACCTCTAAAAATTTTAAAATTTTAATGATCGCGGTTGTCATTCTGCTCGGCGTGCTCGTGTACGGCTTAAACGCCGGAACATCCGTGTTCTCAAACGTGTTCGGCACGGTATCCGCACCGTTGCTCACGGCGGGGACGAATACCACCGGGGGTGCAAAGGAGTTTTTAAATTTGGACGGCATGTCCAAAGAGGGAGCTTAAAGCGCTGTACAACGACCTTTCGGAGGAAAACCGGAAGCTGCGCGAACAGCTCGTGGATTACTACACCTTAAAAGACGAGAATGCTTCGTATGAAAATATCCTCTCCGTCAAAAAAGCCATGCCCGACCTGCAATTAGCCGCGGGAAGCGTCGTAGGGCGCGACCCGAACGACGTGTTCGGTGATTTCACCATCAACTGCGGCAGCCTTGCGGGCGTATCCGTCGGCGATGCCGTCATCACGGAAACGGCGTCGTAGGTGTTGTGGAGGAGGTCTACGCCGCGTCAAGCCGCGTGCGGTCGATTTTATCCGAAAGACGCAGATCGGCGCCACGGATAAATCATGCAAGGAAAGCGGCGTCGTCACAAGCGACATCCAGTTTGCAAACAGCGGCAAGGGGTGAAAATGCTGTACCTTACAAGAGATACCGAGGTGCAGCCGGGCTCCATCATTACCACGAGCGGCGCGGGCGGCGTGTTCCCGGGCGATTTGCTCATCGGGCGTGTGGACAGCGTGGAGCGCAGCAACGCGGATTCCTCGTACTACGCTATTTTGACCCCATACGTGGACGTAACAGAGGTGACGGATGTCTTCGTCGTGACGGATTTCGACGGCAAGGGCGACGTTACAACCGGCTTGCCGGAGACAAATAACAAAGATGAAGAAGACCCCGCGCAGACCGCAAGCAAGGGAAATGAATAAAAGGAGTGAACAGCTGTGCCGAACCGCAAAAAATGGATACGCTATGTCTTGTATGCGGTCGAGATCCTGCTGCTGTTCCTGTTACAGGATACACCGGGGCTGCTGCCGCAGATCATGGGCGTAAAACCGCTTCCGGTGCTCTCTGCCGCGCTCACCATTGCCATGGTGGAGGCGTGCACACCCGCTATGGCGTTCGGCATGTACGCCGGGTTTCTTGCCGATATCGGCAGCGGGGCTGTGTTCGGGTATCACGCGCTCACGTTCGGCGTACTGTGCTTTTTGCTGAGCGGCCTGTGCGGTACCAGAATTCAAATTCAGCTTTTCACATCGGTATTGATGGGTCTGTGGAGCTGTGCCGTCGCCGTTTTGCTCGATTGGCTCACGCTGTACGTTGCAGCAGGGTATTCACTGACACTGTACGCGCTCGTTACAAAGTATCTGCCCATCTATTTTTACACGCTTTTAACGATACCCGTGTGCTACGGTTTGCAGGCGTGGGTGCGAAAGCCCCGCGTGCGCAGCGCCATACGGCGGCGCAGGTCAAAGCTGCATAAGCTGCAAAAAATTTAAGTTTTCAACGAAGGGAGACGACAGTTGTGGAAAAAGGACGCGGCCGCTATATTTTCTGCGGCGTTATGCTTGCTGCCGTCTTTCTTTTGTATATCGGGCGGCTTGCCCAGTGGCAGCTTTTAGAGGGCAGCACGTTTGAAGAGGAGGCCGTACAGTCCTCCGCGACGTACTTAAAGCTCACCGGCACGCGCGGCGAAATTTTGGACTGTAACGGAAACGTGCTCGCAGGCAACCGCTCCGTGTATAATGCCATATACAGTCGTCTTTCCGGCAGCAATGAAACGCGCAATGCCGTCGTTTTGGAGGCTGTAAAGCTGCTCGAAACGCTGAACGTCCCGTGGACGGATCGCCTTCCCATCGAAATCAAATCGGGCAAATATCAGTTTAAAACCAAAATGACCGCCGAGATCGAAACGCTGAAAAGCGAAGACATCTTAGACTTACCCTCGAGCGCCACGGCAGACGAGTGCATGGAATCGCTCATCGAGCGGTATGACCTCGAAGCCTATACAAGCCCCGAAGACATCCGCCGCATCGCGTCCGTGCGCTACGGCATGGAGCGCGCGCGTTTTCAGCCGCACGAACCCGTTCGTGCTCGCAAAAGACATTTCCATCGAAACGGTGGAGCTCTTAAGTGAGCGCAGCGCAGATTTGCCGGGCATTGAAACGCAGGTGGAGCAGACGCGCGAATACCGGAGGGCGATTTGGCTCCGCATATCGTCGGCACGCTGGGTGCCATTTCGCAGGAGCAGTACGATGCCGCCGAGGAAGCGGGCAACACGTATTCCGCCTCAAACGTTTCCGGCTATTCCTATACGGATACCGTCGGCCAAAGCGGCATTGAGAGTGTTCGAGTCCACCTTTTGCGCGGCAAAAACGGCAAAGAGAGCGTCACAACGGATGCTACCGGCAAAGTGACCTCCACCACCGTGACGGAGCCGCCGGAAGCGGGCGATTCCGTGTGGCTTACCCTAGACAGCAATGTACAGCGCGCGGCCGTAAACGCGCTCGCCGAGCAGATCGAAGCGAAGCCGACCGAAGACTGCGAGGCCGGTGCGGTTGTCGCCTTGGACGTGAACACCGGCGGCATCATCGCCAGCGCGACCTACCCGAATTTCGACGAGACTTGAAAAGTACAATACGGACGATGCGTATTTGACGCAGCTTTATGCGGACGAAAGCCAGCCGCTTTTCAACCGCGCATTAAACGGCATCTTTACGCCGGGTTCCATTTTTAAGCCCCTTGTCGCCTTGGCGGCGCTGGAGGAAGGCGTCATCACGCCGACCTCTCCCCGTGAACTGCGACGGCGCGTATCACTATTATGCGCCAGATTACGAACGGGCTGCCTCGGCGTGCACGGCGAGGTGGATGTGTACGGCGCCATCCGCAACTCCTGCAACGCGTTTTTTTCTTTGACGTGGGCCGCATGCTGACCATTCACAAAATGCACACGTATGCAGAGCTGTTCGCTCTCGGCGAAAAAGACCGGTGCGAATTGAACGAGACTGCGGGCATCATGTCCGACCCCAAAACGTATACGGAGCGCCACGGCGCAAATTGGTATGACGGCCTCACCATTCAGGCGGCCATCGGCCAGTGCGACGATATGTTCACGCCGATCGAGCTTGCGGAATACTGCGCCATGATCGCAAACGGCGGCACGCGCTACAAAACGCATTTCTTAAATAAAGTCACGGACTACGACCGCGCGGTGGAAAAAAGAGACCGCAGAGCCGGAGGTCGTGTTACAGGCGGAGATTGAAGACGAATATTTCAAGGTCGTGCGCGAGGGCATGCGGCAGGTGTGCACAGAGGGCACGGCGGCCTCGACCTTTTCGGATTTCGGCATTGCCGTTGCGGGCAAGACCGGCACGGCGGAAAACGCCGACCATTCCGATAACCTGACGTTCATCGGCTTTGCGCCGTACGAGAACCCGGAGATTGCCGTGGCGGTCGTCATCGAATACGGCGGCAAGGGCGATGCCGCAAAAGAGACGGCAAAGGCCGTTTTTGAAGCTTATTTGCCGAAACGCTCCAAAAGGAGGCAAAAAAGAGCAGAAACCACGGTAACAGAGGGTACGGAATGACGCGTGCTTAGGGAGGATATTTGTCTGCTTCGACAAAAAAGCCGCCGTGTTTTTGTCTCGCTGTGATAAAATTGCGGTATAGCCATTTTTACTTTTGACTACCGTGCATTTTTGTGTTATCATGTTTAATGAGGTATTATCTATGGGTACTGCTATTGTTGTCACATCGGGAAAAGGCGGCGTGGGAAAATCCACCGTTTCGCTTGGGCTGGCTTCTCAGTTTGCGGCGGGCGGCGAACGCGTTCTGCTTTTGATTGTGACGCGGGCCTGCGCAGTCTGGACCGTATGACCGGCACAGAGGAAGCGCTCGTGTTCGACAGTTCCGGACGTTGATGGCAGGAGCGCGCGCCCTGCGGATGCGATTTACCCGTGCGTGACCATGCCCGGCGTGTCTTTAATGCCTGCCCGGCAAGCGGCGAAGATCTTGTGCCGGAACGCGTCATGCTCAGACTCGTTCCGCTTTTAAAGCGCTATTTTGACCGCGTGATCCTTTGATTCTCCCGCGGGCGTGGGGCGTGGCTTCCGCGCGGCGGCAGCGGCGGCGGACTGCGCGCTTTGTGTGCAACTCGGACCCCGTGTGTATCCGCGATGCATCCATCGTGCGCAGGCTTTTAACAGAGCTTGAGGTACCGCAGCAGCGGCTCGTCATCAATCGCTTTAACGCCGAATATTTCAGCAGCCTTTCCGCCGGGCGGGGAAGACGCCGGCGGCCTGCGCGACCTCGATGATGTCATCGACCAAAGCGGCGTGCGGCTCATCGGCATCGTACCCGAAGATAGACAAATGACGGCTGCTTTTTCAGCGTGGCTGCGTGCCGGCGGATGACCTGCCCCGGCATGACGGCGCTTTCCCGCATAGCGGCACGCATGAACGGTGTTTCGGTTCCCTTATCGTTGTGACATTTGGGATAGGGGCCGAATAATTATAAACAGGGAGAATTTTCATGAATATCGCGCTTACGGCGCATGACGCAAAAAGCTTATGGTACAGTTCTGCATCGCTTACTGCGGCATCCTGAGCCGGCATAATCTCTGTGCGGACCGGCACTACCGGTAAGCTTGTAGAGGAAGCAACCGGTCTTTCGATCCACCGCTTTTTAAGCGGCCCACAGGCGGCGATCAGCAGATTGCGGCGCGTATCTCCTGCAACGAGATCGACCTTTTTGCTGTACTTCCGCGACCCCATGCAGAAGCAGGCACTGGAGCCGCACGATAAAAACCTGCTCCGTCTCTGCGACCTGAATAACATTCCCGTGGCGACGAACATCGCAACGGCAGAGGTGCTTATCCATGGTCTCGAGCGCGGCGACCTCGATTGGCGCGAGATTGTAAAGCTGTAAATTTAAAACCAAAGCGTATGCTTTGAAAATACACCGGCATTGACCGGAAGAGTATCTCGCTATGGGGCACAAAACAGAGCGCCGCAAATGCTGAGAGCGGCGCGTGCATCCGGCAGAGAAAAGACACCCGTGAGCCGCACGAAAGTGCGTTTTCCGCGTTAAGGAAAGAAAGGGAGGGGGTTTTCGTTTTTCTCCCGAAAAAGGGTGGCACCACGAACCTGTTTCGTCCCTTATCCGTTTTGGGTAAGGGCTTTTTATTTTTCATGAATGAGAGGGATATTTTATGGAATTGATCACAAAAAGCGCCTAAGGGCACCGTGGATATCATTCGGGTGAATCCGAAAAATGGTCGCTTGTGGAAGCCGTTATGACGGATGAAGCGGAACTGAACGGCTTTTCCGAGATCCGCACCCCGGTGTTTGAGCACCGAGCTCTTCCTGCGCTCTGTCGGCGACACCACCGACGTGGTGGAAAAAGCAGATGTACACGTTTGAAGATAAGGGCGGCCGCTCCATTACGCTGCGCCCGGAGGACGGCGGGCGCCGTGCGCGCCATGCTGGAAAACGGCCTGTATAACAGGAGGTTACCCGTAAAGCTCTACTATAAGACCTCCTGCTACCGCTACGAAAAGCCGCAGGCAGGCCGTCTGCGCGAGCTGCATCAGTTCGGCGTGGAGATGTTCGGCACCGCAGAACCGGCGGCGGACGCACAGGTCATCGCTATGGCCATGTCCATTTTCAATCGCCTCGGCCTTGCCGATGACATTGAGGTCTCTATCAACTCCATCGGCTGCCCCACCTGCCGCGCAGAGTACAGAAAGGCGCTGAGAACGTATTTCGAGGGCTATAAGAATCAGGCTCTGCGAGACCTGCAATTCCACGCTTGGAGCGCAACCCCATGCGTATTCTGGACTGCAAAAGCCCCGTTTGCGGTGAGATTGCCAAGGGTGCGCCGAAGAACACGGATTATCTCTGCGACGACTGCCGTGCGCACTTTGAAAAGGTGCAGACGCTGCTGAAATCTATCAATATTCCGTTTTCCATCGATCCCGCCTCGTCCGCGGTCTCGATTACTATACCCGCACCGTGTTTGAGTTCCCTTCGAAGCGCTTCGGCTTTGCGCTCGGCGGCGGCGGACGCTACGACGGCCTCGTGGAGGAAGTCGGCGGCAAGCCCACACCGGCACTCGGCTTCGGTCTCGGTCTTGACCGCATTCTGATGGCGATGAACGAGATGGGCGCAGACTTCGGAAATGACGCAAAGTGCGAGGTCTACATCGCGTCTCTGGGAAGCGGCGCAGATGAAGGCGTTCCAGCTCACCGAAAAAATGCACAGCTGCGGCATCGCGGCAGACTGCGACCTGTGTGCACGCGGTCTGAAAGCCCAGATGAAATACGCCGACAAAATCGGCGCGGGCGCAGTACAGCATCGTCCTCGGCGACGATGAGATCGCAAACGGCGAAGCCGTGCTTAAAACATGAAGACGGGCGAAAAGAAGAAGATCTCCTCAACGATGACTTTGTTGATACGTACATCACGGCCGTCACCGAACAGGAAGACGCCATGCCCATCACATTTTAACCGGTCACACTAACGAAAGAGGAAATCAATCATGACACAATCGAGAACCCATACCTGCGGCGAACTCCGCCTTGCAAACGCAGGCGAGACCGTCACACTGGTCGGCTGGATGGAAAAACATCCGCGAAGTCGGCAATAACTTTGCGTTTTTTGGTGCTGCGCGATTTCTACGGCACCACGCAGGTCGTCATCGAAAACGAAGAGATGATGAACATTGTAAAGCCCCTCAATAAGGAATCCACGATTTCCGTTACGGGCATCGTGCGCGAGCGCACCAGCAAAAACCCGAAGCTCCCCACCGGCGACATCGAGATCGCGCCGACGGAGATCACCGTGCTCGGCCGCTGCCGTTATAACGAGCTGCCGTTCGAGATCAACCATTCCCGCGAAGCGGACGAGAGCCAGCGTTTAAAATACCGCTATCTCGACCTGCGTAATCCGGAAGTGAAAGCCAACATCATCCTGCGCTGCAACGTTGTTTCCGCTCTGCGCACCGCTATGACGGAGCACGGCTTTTTAGAGATCACCACGCCGATCCTCACGGCTTCTTCGCCGGAGGGCGCGCGCGATTACCTCGTCCCGGCGCGTAAGCACCCGGGCAAGTTCTACGCCCTGCCGCAGGCGCCGCAGCAATTTAAGCAGCTCCTCATGACCGCGGGCTTTGACCGCTACTTCCAGATCGCACCGTGCTTCCGCGACGAGGATGCGCGCGGCGACCGTTCTCCGGGCGAATTCTACCAGATGGATATGGAAATGGCGTTTGCCTCGCAGGAAGACGTTTTTGCCGTCATCGAAGACGTTCTTCCGCCGATTTTTGCAAAGTACGGCACGTATAACATCGCGTCCTCCGCACCGTTTGCCCGCATCCCGTACCGTCAGGCCATGGAGGAGTTCGGCTCCGACAAGCCGGACCTGCGCATCGACCTGCGCGTCAAGGACGTTACGGACATTCTGCAAAACTGCGGCTTCGGCCCGTTTGAAAACAACATCGTCAAGGCTGTCCCGTCTCCAACTGCAAGCTTGCCCGCAAGGCGGTCGATAAGCTCTGCGCTGACGTAGAGGTGCAGGCCGGCCAGAAGCCGTACTGGTTCAAGGTCGATGAATCCGGCGCCATTGCCGGCGGCATCGCAAAGTTTATCAATGCGGATGAAAAGACCGTGGAAGCCGTCAAATCCGCGCTGTCTCTCGAGCCGAATACGCTCGTGTTCCTCTCCGCAGGCAAGCGTGAGGAGGCCCAGAAGACCGCAGGCGTCATGCGTCGTATGCTCGGCGCGGCGCGAGGGCCACATGGATAAAGAGCGCTACGAGTTCTGCTGGATCGTCGATTTCCCCCATGTACGAGATCGGCGAGGAATCCGGCGAGCTGGAATTCTGCCACAACCCGTTCTCCATGCCCTCCGGCGGTATGGAAACGCTGCTTAAGGCCGAGCGCGGCGAGATTGACCCGCTCGACATTCTGGCAGCCAGTACGACCTCGTTTGCAACGGCGTAGAGCTCTCCTCCGGCGCTGTGCGTAACCATGACCCGAGATCATGGTTAAGGCGTTCGAGATGGTACGCCTCGGCGAAGACAATGTAAAGGCGAAGTTCCCGCCGTGTACGCATTCTGCTATGGAGCGCCGCCGCACGCCGGCATCGCCCGGGCGTAGACCGCATGGTTATGCTGCTCTCCGGCGAAGAATCCATCCGCGAGGTCATCGCGTTCCCGATGAACAAGAGCGCACAGGATGTCATGATGGACGCACCGTCCAAAGTCACCGAGGCACAGCTCAAAGAGCTGCACATCGCCGTGACGGAAGAAGAGTAATGTCCTCTTTAGAACAGAACACGTACTAAAAACGCGCGGCTCGGCGATACCGATTTCACGGACGCCGAGCTGCGCGTATACCGTTTGAAAATTGCGACCTGCGCGGCGCGATGTTTTCCGGCGCTTTGCTTGAAAAATGCCGCTTTTCTGCGTGCGCGTTTGATTTTTCTCGCTTAAACGACGTTTTGGCGCGCGGCTGTTCGTTTGAAAACTGCACGTTTTCGGGCGCAAGCCTGTTTGTCACCGCGTTTGAGAATTGCCGTGTCTCGGGCTGCTCCTTTGCGGGCGCAGACCTCACCCGGCTGGGCCGTGCGCGGCGGCACACCTCGAATACTGTGTGCTCGATCATTGTCCGCTCAAAAAGCAGGATTTTTCCGGCATCAGTCTGCGCGGTACGAGCTTTGCGGAAGCGGACCTCGAAAAAAGCCGATCTTTCCGGCTGCGACCTTACGGAGACCGTGTTCCGCAATGCGCAGCTGAAAGAATGCGACCTGCGCCGTGCCAAATTTTCGCGCACCGATATCCGCTTTGCAAAAAATGCAGAAAAACAAAGATCGATTTGGAGGGCGCGGTGTATCTCGCAGGACTGCTTGGCGCCGTCGTCAACTAAAAAACCGGCAAAAAATTTCGTGAAAAAACGCGTTTTATTTTGTCAACCGCCGTATGGCGTGCATAGGGCTTATAAACGGGTATAGACGGTGTGCAACCGCGCCGAAATGTGCCCCAAAAACCGTGAAAAAACGCCATGAAATCACAAGTTATACCGCGCGTTATGGAGAAAAAACCGTTTCTATGACGCGCGGTATATTTTGTTATTATTATGTAAACCTAATACTATATATAGTGGTTTTGACACTAAATATGCCCCTTGACATGTATAGGAAAAGCGCCTATAATCGAAAGTTACAGAAAGCGCAAAGCGAAGGCTCTTAGGCTTTGCCGCAGGGGAGAAACGGAAAGGGAAGTTAAACGTATGATTCGATATATTGTCAAGCGCAGCGGGGACAAGGTGTCGTTCGATGCGCGGAAAATCAAAAGCGCCATTTTTAAGGCCAATACCAGGATCGCCGCAGAGCGTATGAGCGACGCCGATCTGAACGAATTGACCGAAGAGGTGCTTGGCGCTCGAAAAGCTGCCGGGTACGCCCACGGCGCAGGAAATTCAAAACGTGGTGGAGGAAAAGCTTCTTGCCGCCGATTACGCCAAAACGGCGAACGCTTACATCAATTATCGCACGGAGCATGAGCACCTGCGCGAAATGGACGACGAGCTCGTGAAGATTTTTGAAAACCTCACGTTCCGCCCGTCCGAAGAGGATGACTTAAAGCGCGAAAACGCGAATATCAACGCCGATACCGCCATGGGCACCATGCTGAAGTACGGCTCCGAAAGCGCCAAGGCGTTTTACGATAAATATGTCATCCCGCCGGAGATTGCCAAAGCACACGCGAGCGGCGACATCCACATTCACGATAAAGACTTTTATGCCCTCACCGAAACATGCTGTCAGATTGACCTTTTAAAGCTGTTTCAAGACGGATTTTTCCACAGGCCACGGCTATTTGAGAGAGCCGAACGACATCCGCAGCTACGCCGCGCTCGCGTGCATCGCCATTCAGGCAAACCAAAACGAGATGCACGGCGGCCAAAGCGTGCCGAATTTCGACTATGCTATGGCGGAGGGCGTGAAGAAAACGTACCGCAAGCAGTATTTCCGTGCGCTCGCGCAGTATATTGAGTGCGGTTTGATATGAGCGCCTCCGATGCCGCCGCGCTGACGGCTGCCATCAAAGAAGCGCTCGGCACCGATGTCACAATGCACACCGCAGAAGCTTACGCCGAAAAGCTGCGCGCGTTTCTGCCGCGCCATCAAGCAGAAAACGGCTTCCAGATCATCACGGGCGACGCTGCCCGCGCCGCCGCGGAATACGCCGCAAAGACCGCCTACAAAGAGACGGATGCTGCCACGTATCAGGCCATGGAAGCGCTCGTCCACAATTTAAACACCATGAATTCCCGCGCCGGCGCACAGGTACCGTTCAGCTCCTTAAACTACGGCACGGATACTTCGCCGGAGGGGGCAGAATGACCGTGCACAACCTGCTCCCGCGCTACGGAAGCGGGGCTCGGCGACGGCGAAACACCCATTTTCCCGGTTCAAATTTTTCAAAGTCAAGGAGGGCGTCAACTACAACGAGGGCGACCCCAACTATGACCTGTTCCGCCACGCGCTGCGCTGCTCCGCCAAGCGCCTGTTCCCGAATTTCAGCTTTTGGACGCCCCGTTCAACCTGCAATACTATAAACCCGGCGATTATAACACCGAGGTGGCGTACATGGGCTGCCGTACGCGCGTCATGGGCAATGTATTCGATAACACAAAGGAAGTAACCTGCGGCAGAGGCAATTTGAGCTTCACCTCCATCAACCTGCCGCGCATCGGCATTGAAGCGAAGGGCGATATGAAAACGTTCTATAAGCTGCTCGATGAAAAAAATCGCGCTCGTGGAAGAACAGCTTCTGCACCGCTTAAAAATCCAGTGCAGCAAAAAAGGTGTATAATTATCCGTTTCTCATGGGGCAGGGCGTGTGGATCGATTCCGAAAAGCTCGACCGCAACGATTCCGTCGCCGAAGTCTTAAAGCACGGCACCTTAAGTGTCGGCTTCATCGGCCTTGCCGAGACCTTTAAAAAGCTCTCACCGGTAAGCACCACGGCGAAAGCGAAGAAAGCTGGAAGCTGGGGCTTGAGATCATCTCCCATATGCGGGAGAAAATGGACGAAAAAAGCCGTGAGACCGGCCTCAACTTCACCTTGCTCGCAACGCCCGCAGAGGGGGCTTTCCGGCCGCTTTGTGCGCATAGACCAAAAAGAAATACGGCAAAATTCCCGGCGTTACGGACAGAGATTATTACACCAACTCGTTTCACGTGCCGGTTGTATTACCCCATCAGCGCCTATGAAAAAGATTCGCAGAGAAGCGCCGTTTCACGCGCTCACGAATGCGGGCATATCAGCTACGTGGAGCTCGACGGCGATACGTGCAAAAACATCGACGCATTTGAAAGCATCGTGCGCTGTATGAAAGAAATGGGCATCGGCTATGGCTCGGTCAACCACCCCGTAGACAGAGACCCTGTGTGCGGGTATAACGGAATCATCGACGAGGTGTGCCCGAGGTGCGGCAGAAGAGAGGGCGAAGGCGTTCCGCTCGAAAGGCTTCTGGAGCTGAAAAAGCGCTACCACGATGTCCCGGATTATTCGCATTTGATTCGATAGAGCAAAGTTACCCTCAACGGCGGTTAAAGGTTTCGCCCGCCTTTTCAAAGGCGGTGGGGTCTGGGGCGAAGCCCCGAGTCGCCATTCGCAAATGGCGAAACCCTTTTGCCTACCAAAAATCAGGACGGAACTTCAACAGTCCGGTGGACTGTTGAAGTATGGGAGACCCAATTAGGGGATCTCCCAATGAACTTGAACCGCAAGTTCATAAAAAGCAAAAACGGCAACATGGGTTTAACCTGAACGACAAGTCGTTCAGCTATGGTTTTGTGCTTTTGATGATTGAAAATCATTAATTTCGCTGCGCGAAACCAGCCCAAGAACCACCTAAAAGGCGGCATCCGCCGCCTTTAGAAAAAATTGAAATGAATGTAAAAATGTATTTATAAAAAGAAGCGAGGCAGTTATCATGTCACCCAAAACGCAGAAAAATACAAAAAACCATCATCGTCGGCGAAGGCCGCGGATTTGACCGCATCCGCCGCATCACAGGCTACCTTGTCGGCACCACCGACCGCTGGAACGACGCCAAACGCGCCGAAGAACACGACCGCGTAAAGCACAGCCTGTAAGGCACGGCAAAATGGAAATTCGCATTTCCGGCATCGTGAACGATTCCATCGTGGACGGGCGCGGCATCCGCCTCACCGTGTTCACACAGGGCTGTCCGCACCATTGCCCCGGCTGCCATAACCCCCAAACGCATGATTTTTGCGGGCGGCAGGGTGGAAGATACCGATGTCATCTTTGACATGTTCAAAAAAAATCCGCTGCTGCGCGGCATCACGTTTTCGGGCGGTGAGCCGTTCTGCCAGCCAAAGCCGCTTTTAGCGCTCGCAAAGCAGGTGCACGCCCTGCATAAAGACGTCACCGCCTATTCCGGCTGGACATATGAGCAGCTTGTTTCTATGCACAACCCCGATGTGGACGCGCTTTTAAACGCGTGCGACGTTCTGGTGGACGGGCCGTATATCGAACAGCAGCGCAATCTTGAGCTGCTCTTTCGCGGCAGCGAAAAACCAGCGTCTTATCGATATGAACGCCACCCGTCGAAACGGACGCGTAACGCTTTTACAGCTCGATTATTAAAAAAACTCCGCAAATTTCCTCTGATATGCGCCGCTAAATCAATACCGCTATATCGAAAAAAAAGATGGGGGTAATTCATGATTTTGTAATTGATTATGCGGGGAACTTGTGGTAGAATAAAGACAAATGGGTTATTTTACATTTTATTTGCCTTTTGGCGAAAGGGAGAAATAACAATGACTAACAACAAGACAATTCTTGCTTGGATCGACGAGATGAAAGCTCTTGTCAATCCTCGGATCAGGTTGTTTGGATCGACGGCTCCGAAGAGCAGCTCGAAGAGCTCCGCAAGGAAGCAGTTGAGTCCGGCGAAATGATCAAGACTGAATCAGGAAAAGCTCCCCGGGCTGCTACTTATCACAGAACAAAGCTCCGGAATGATGTTGCCCGTGTTGAGGACAGAACCCTCATCTGCTCCAGAAAGAAGAGGACGCAGGCCCGACCAACCACTGGAAAGAGCCGCAGGAAGCATACAAGATGCTGTACGATATTGCTCGTGGCAGCTACAAGGGCCGCACCATGTACGTTATCCCGTACTCCATGGGCCCGGTCGGTTCCCCGCTCGCTAAGATCGGCGTTGAGCTGACAGACTCCATCTATGTTGTTCTCAACATGTCCATTATGACCAGAGTCGGTCAGAAGGTCATGGACGTTCTCGGCGACAGCAACGACTGGGTTCGCGGTCTGCACTGCAAGTGCGACGTTGACCCGAGAAGCGCTGGATCTGCCAGTTCCCGGAAGATAACACCATCATCTCCGTAAACTCCGCTTACGGCGGCAACGTTCTGCTCGGCAAGAAGTGCTTCGCTCTGCGTATTGCTTCCTATCAGGCTAAGAACGAAGGCTGGATGGCAGAGCACATGCTCATCCTCGGCGTTGAGAACCCGAAGGGCGAGGTTAAAGTACGTTTGCGCTGCTTTCCCGTCTGCTTGCGGCAAGACCAACCTGGCTATGATGATTCCGCCGGAAGGCTACCGTGCAAAGGGCTACAAGGTTTGGACCGTCGGCGACGACATCGCTTGGATGCGCAAGGGCCCGGATGGCAGACTGTATGCCATCAACCCGGAAAACGGCTTCTTCGGCGTCGCTCCCGGCACGAACATGAAGTCCAACCCGAACGCTCTTATCTCCACCCAGAAGGGCGCCATCTTCACCAACGTTGCGCGTAACCTCGATGACAACACCGTTTGGTGGGAGAGCCTCGACAAGAACCCGCCGGTCAACGCAGAAGAGTGGAAGGGCGCTAAGGTAAACGGCCCCGAGTATATTGCTGCTGGCAACAAGCTGGCTCATCCGAACAGCCGCTTCACCGCTCCTACCGCTAACTGCCCGTGCCTCTCCAGCGAGTTTTGAGAACCCGCAGGGTGTTCCGGTCTCCGCTATCGTCTTCGGCGGCCGCCGTCCGGATACGGTTTCCGCTGGTTTACCAGTCCAGAAGCTTGGAACAACGGTGTCTTCATCGGTTCCATCACCGGCTCCGAGACCACCGCCAGCTGCGCAGTCGGCGTTGTCCGTCGTGACCCGATGGCTATGCTCCCGTTCTGCGGCTACAACATGGGCGACTACTTCAAGCACTGGATCGAAATGGGCGAGATGCTCGGCGACAAGGCTCCGAAGATCTTCAACGTCAACTGGTTCCGTGTCGACGAAGACGGCCACTTCATTTGGCCGGGCTTCGGCGACAACCTCCGTGTTCTCGAGTGGATCCTCAAGCGCTGCGATAACGAAGTTGACGCTGTTGAGACAGCAATCGGCTACGTTCCCGAAGCCGGAAGACATCAACCTCGAAGGCCTCAAGGACTTCGATGAGGAGAAGCCGCTTCCATCCTCAAGGTTGATAACGCTAAGTGGGCTAAGGAAGCTGCCGGCGTAGAGGAATTCTACAAGAAGTTCGGCGACAAGCTCCCGCAGGGAGCTCAGAGACGAGCTCAACGGCCTCGAAGAGCGCACCAGGCTTAATCAAAACTTAAATCGTAAGATTTAACGCATAAAAGCGCCGCTTTCGGTTCATCCCGAAGCGGCGCTTTTGCATATTGTTTTTATGCACGGATAATTTTAAGCTGTACGGAAATCCCACATTCAAAACAAAAGCACGCAGACAAATTCAATCTGCGTGCTTTTTCATCACCATAGCTGAACGACAAGTCATTCAGCCTTATCTTACCTTCCAGCGGTCGTTATACGTGCCGGAAAGGTCTGCAATCTTGCCGCTGTCTTCCTTCTCTTCCTTCACGTGCGAGGTCGCTCTGCGCTCGTTTAAATATTTCAGGAACAGCTCGCCGTCCACCGGCACAGCCTGCGGCTTGCCCGTCCAGTCGGAAAGGTGAATGGCGTTCGAGATATTCAGGCCGTTAATGCCCTCATAGCCCGGCGCCAGCAGCTCTTCGCCGTACAGAATAGCGTTTGTGAAGTTCTGCAGAATGCCGTTATGCCCAAGCTCAATGTTGTCCGTTTCCACTTCGGGTCACGGTCATTTCGGGCTGCGCAAAGCCCTCTTTGCACGTCACGCAGAATTCGCGCTCCGGCACGGCGAGCTTCCACCAGGTCAGCTTGCCTTCTTCCCAAACAAGCTTGCCTTTGTCGCCTGTAATCTCCAAACGGTTCGTGCCGGGCACTCACCCGTCGTGGTGATGAACGCGCCCGTCGCACCGTTCGGGTACTCGGCGTAAGCCGTCACTTCGTCCTCAACCTCAATGTTGTGCCAATGGCCGTACTTGCAGTGGCCCATCACGCGGTTCGGCATGCCGAAGATCCACTGCCACAAGTCAAGCTGATGCGGGCACTGGTTCAGCAGCACGCCGCCGCCTTCGCCTGCCCACGTCGCACGCCACGTGCCGCTGTCGTAGTATGCCTGCGTGCGGTACCAGTTCGTAATGATCCAAATGCAGCGTTTCAGTTCACCCAGCTCGCCGCTCTGCACGATCTCGCGCATTTTCTGGAACTTCGGGTTCGTGCGCTGATTGTACATGATGCCGAACACCTTGCCGGATTTTTTCGCGGCCGCATTCATTTCCTCCACCTGCTTCGTGTAAACGCCGGCAGGCTTCTCCGTCAGCATCGTTCTTGCCCGCTTTTCAAAAGCATAGATCGCAATGGGGGAATGGAAGTAATGCGGTGTCGCCACGATCACCGTGTCACACACGCCGCTGTCAATCATTTCCTTGTAGTCTTCATAGCACGGTACGCCGGGCAGATTTTCGTCCGCCCAAAGGCGCTTCGATTCCGCAATATCGCACACGGCGGCAAGCTCCATACCCTTTGATATTGCCGGAGAAAATGCTCTTTTGCGTGCGCCGAACCCATGTTGCCGATGCCGACAATGCCGACCTTTACTGTTTCGCTCATTAAATTGCCTTCTTTCTGTTATTCGATGGTTTTCAAAATATCGTGCAGCGCGTCGGAAGCCACATCAAACGCTTCGTCCGCATCTTTATATATACGCGCTTATGCAGAACGTCCTCGCCCTGCAAATTCTGCAAAGCCGCTGAAATCGTACAAAAAATGCGGCTCCAATGTCAGCATGTACGGCTTACCCGTTTCCGCCAGCGCCTTTAAAATGCTCGGCACAGAGCCGTCGCCCCTCACCCGCAGGCACCACGCTGCCGTCCTTTGAACAGCGCGTCTTTGATGTGCATATAGTCGATGATCGGTGCGAGCGCCTTAAAGTTCACCGCCGGGTCATCGCCGCACTGAATGTAGTTTGCGGGGTCAAATACGCACCGCAGCGCCGGAATGGTTTCGTGCAGCTTCTCCACGCGCTTGAGCGTGTCGCCGTAAATGCACTTCTCATTCTCGTGACAGCAGTGTACGCCATTTGCTTCGCCGTAGTCCACCATTTCCTGTATTCGCTCGATCACGGTATCGTGATAAATCTCCGGATTTTGCCCTCCGGAATATAGAAGCTGAACATGCGAATGCGCGTGGTGTGCAGCTTTTTCGCAATCTCCACAGCGCGCTTAAATTTCTCAAAGTGCGGTGCAAAGTCGTCCTCAATGCCGATCTTGCCGATGGCGAGCCGATGGCGGAAATGCCGATATTGCCCGCCGCAAGCTTTTTTTCAACAACATCAGCTCCTCGTCCGTCAGGTCTAAAATGCCCTTTTGCCGTCCACGCCGCGGATTTCCATCAGCGGAATATGCTTTGCGGTGCAGCGCCGCAATCTGCCGGTCAAACTCCGCGAGACTTCGTCTCTGCAAACGCGGAAAGTGTAAACTGTGTCATATGCCCTCCTTAGAACGTGCAGCCGGCACGAAGCAGGTTTTCGGCGCTCAGCTTCAGCTCGTCAAACGGGTTGCGGTCGTAGCAGTTGTCCTGTTCGATCATCGCGTATTGAATGCCTGTCTTTTCGCATGCATCAATAATAGACACAAAGTCCATGTTGCCGTCCATCACGGCTGCAAAGCGCTGCTCGTGGCCGTGCATCTTCATGTCCTTAAAGTGGATGACGTCAATGCGTCCCGCCATTTTTTCAATCTGTACCTGCGGCGAGCGCCCACCGTACTGCGTCCAATAAACGTCCAAAATAAAGCCCCATTTTGCCGGGTCGGTCTCCTCCGCCATGTGGTCGATGAGGCACTTGCCGTCAAATTTCTCGTATTCAAAGCCGTGGTTGTGGTAATGCAGCTTCATGCCCGCGTCGTGCAGCTTGTCGGCAGCGGGGCCGAAATCCTTCAAAAACGCGCGCATACCTTCCAGCGAGCCCGTGTATTTCTGCGGCATCATGCCGATGCCCACGTGGTTCGTACCGAAAATGCGGTGGTTCTCAATCACCTTTTTCGGTGTTCTCCAGAATGAGCTGCGGGTTCGTATGCGTAATGATGATGGAAAGCCCGTTTTCATCGCAAATCTCGCGGATGATATGCGGGTCAATGTCGCCAAACGCAGAGACCTGCAAAGTCTTGTAGCCGATGTCGTGCAGTTTTTTCGCCGTCTCTCTAAAGTCGGCTTCGTTCTGCGCATAGTCGCGGATGGTGAAGCCTGTGCACCGATGATCATGAAAAATTCCTCCCAAAAGTCAGATTATACGCCGGAGTACGCGGAGAAACCGCCGTCCACGGGATCGTGATGCCGGTCACAAACCGGACGCGTCATTGTCGATGAGGAAGCGCAGTGTGCCGAGCAGCTCTTCAGGCTCGCCGAAAGCGGCCCATCGGGGTCTGCGAGATGATTTTGTGGCTGCGCGGGGTCAGGCTGCCGTCCTCGTTAAAGAGCAAGAGTGCGGTTCTGGTTCGTTGCAAAAGCCCGGCGCAATGGCGTTCACGCGGATGTTGCAGTTTGCAAAGTGTACCGCCAGCCACTGCGTGAAGTTCGGAGACCGCTGCCTTTGGCACCGCTGTACGCCGGAATCTTCGTCAGTGGCGTAAACGCGTTCATCGAGGAGATATTCACAATGCAGCCGCCTGTTTCCAGCATGTCGGTCGCAAATGCCTGCGTCGTCAGCAGCGTGCCGAGAAAGTTTAGGTTGAACACGAACGAAACGCCGTCCTGGTCAAGGTCAAAAGAACGACCGCGCGTTTTCGTCCAGCATATCTTCTTTGCTGAAATACTCGCTCGTCGTGGTGCCCTTCGGGTTGTTGCCGCCCGCACCGTTGATGAGCACCTCACACGGGCCGAATTTTTCCAGCACAACGTCATGCGCCTTTTTTCAGGCTCTCTTTGTCCAGCACATTCGTCTGCACGGCAATGGCCTCACCGCCCGCCTTGCGGATACCCTCCGCCTCGCGCTCCGCAGCCTCAAGTTGAGGTCAAGCAGTGCGATTTTGTGCCCGTCTGCGGCAAGCGCGCGGGAAAAAGCGCTGCAAAGCACGCCGCCCGCGCCGGTAATGACAATATTCATAGGAAATTCCTCCTTGTTATAACGTGACTTTATTCGCCGAATAGCTTGCGGCTGTTTTCCACGCAAAGGTCGGTCAGCAGCTTCAGCGCCGCCTTTTCGCTGAGGAACGTGCCGTCCATAAGCTCTTCCGCAACCCTGTTGCACAGCACACGGCGGAAATAATCGTGGCGCGCATAGGAAAGGAAGCTGCGGCTGTCCGTCAGCATGCCGGTAAACTGCCCAAGGTGGCCGGTTTCCGCCATAATGTTCAACAGCTCCTCCATGCCGCGCTTGTGGTCACAGAACCACCACGCTGCGCCGGGCACAACGCCCTTAAAACTGCCCCGCCGTCGTCGCAAGCGCCATATACATCGAAGGCTCCAGCGTGTATAAGATTGTGTGCGGCAGCGAATCCCTGCGGTCCATCGTGTCCAAAAGTACTGCAACTTCGCGCTCCGGGATCGGGTCGCCCACGCAATCGCCGCCGGCGTCCGGACCCACGGTCTCAAACAGCCGCGTGCATGCGTTGCGCTTTACGTTCAGGTGCAGCTGCATCGTCACATTATGCGCCTTTGTATTCGTGCGCCAAATACGCATACATTTCAAATAGAAAATTACGGAACTCGTTTTCGGGATTGTCTTTCCCTTCAGCGCCTTTTTTAAACGTCTCCGCGGCATCGCAGCTTTTGTCTTCCTTCGGAAGCCCTCAATGCCGATATCGCTCACGCGGCAGCCGTTCTCGCAGAAGAAATCAAGCCGCTTTGAAAGCGCTGCTTTCAGGTCGTCGAGCGTCTCTACACTAAAACCGCACACTTTGCCGAGGTGCAAGGCGTAGTCGCGATAGTTCGCGCGGCAAATGTTCAGCGCTGCGTCCGTGCGGAACGAGGGCACCACGCGCACCGGGAAGTTCTTCTCCTTCGCAATTTCCTTGTGGTATTCCAAAGAATCTGCCGGGTCGTCCGTTGTCGCCACAAGCTCCACATGGCTTTGCAGCATCAGTTTGCGCGGGGAGAGGTGGTGCTCCTGATATACGCGTTCGCGCGGTCAAAAATATCGTCCGCACTTTCCGCTGTCAACGTGTCTTCAATGCCGAAAAACATCGAAAGCTCCATGTGTGACCACACATAAAGCGGGTTGCCCATCGCAGTCTCGAGGCACGCCGCCCACGCGCGGAACTTCTCGCGCGGCTCCGCGCCGCCTGTGATGAGCGCCTCCGGCACGCCGCAGGCACGCATCAAACGCCACTTGTAGTGGTCGCCGCCCAGCCAGATCTGCGCAATATCCGGGAATTCCCTGTCCTCCAAAATCTCCTTCGGCGAGAGATGGCAGTGGTAGTCGACGATCGGCAGGTCGCGCACCGCGTCATATAAATTCTTAGCAACATCGCTTTTCAAAAACAGATCGTTTCGCATCTGAATAAACTCCTTTCGGGCGGCAGAAAAAGGCAAAGTTTCCCCACCGCTGCTACTGTAAGTATAGCACGATGAATTGCAAAATAAATGATATATTGCGGCACATATATTGCAAATCGGCGCAAACTGTGCTATGATTTCTCTAAAGAAAGAGGGTGAAAAACGTGGAAACAGGTAAAAATGACGAAATGCTGCGGCAAGATTTTCAGCTTTCACACAATCGAGACCCCTATTTTCGCACCATGGAGTTTCACGCGCACGATTTTTTGGAGCTCTATTACTTTTTGGACGGCAGCGTGACGTATTATATTGAAGATCAGGTCTACGACCTTTGCCCCGGCGATCTGCTCATCATTCCCGCCGGCAAAATGCACCGCCCCGTCATCGCAAACGAACACGCCGCCTATGAGCGCATGGTGCTGTGGATCACCCCGCAGTACCTACAAAGCATCGACAGCCCCGCGGGTGACCTGCAAAAAAACCTGCAAAAGGTGGGGGAGCACGGATACTGCGTGCCTTTTTCGCGGCGATGAAACGGTGTTCGTTACGGCGCTCTTAAAAAAGCTCTTGTATATGCAGAAAAACGATACCGACCCTAAGTTCTGCGCCGGCGCCGTAGAGCTGTACCTGTGGACGATCTTCCGCTCCTACGGCGTTATCGATACCACGCACCGCAATGAAACACAGGTCATCCCGCAGGTCATTCGCTATATCACGGAGCATTTCGGCGAGCCTTTAACGCTCGAAGACATCGCCGCAGAGTTCTTTGTCAGCAAATCGTACTTAAACCGCCACTTTAAAGCATATACCAATTCCACCGTGTACGCCTACATCATGGCGCTTCGGCTCACCCATGCCCGCCGTATGCTGCGCGAAGGCATCCCTGCCGTAGAAGCCGGCCGCGAGTGCGGCTTTTCCGATTATTCCACATTCTACAAAGCCTTCAAAACCCAAACCGCCTTTCCCCCAGCAGTTTAAAAAAGCCGGGCTTGATTTTGGAAAAAAATGCGTATGCTTCACGCGCTTTCGCAGCCGCAGACAGAACATAGGAAGAGCGGCTGACGTTTTCTTAAAATTTCCTGACAAGCATTTACAACCGAAATCGAATTTGTTATAATAAAAACAATAAAAATTGATGCGCGGCGAAACGGCGACGGCATGTCGACTGCGGGTATCTGCGCGAAAGGACGGTAGAAATTTATGGCTTTTTTGTGAAAAATGCGGAGCACAGATCCCCGAAAACGGCACTTTCTGCGCAGCTTGCGGTGCGCCCGTAGCGGCACAGGCACAGCCCACCCGGACTCCGGAGCAGCCGGCAGCACAGCCGCAGGCACCCGAGCAGCAGCCCCAGCCGCCGGTTTACCCGCAGCAGCCCGTATACCAGCAGCCGGTCTATCCCCAGCAGCCTGTGTATGACCCGGCAGATCACACCGCAGAGTTCGACCCGGAGGATGTCTCCCAGAATAAGGTCATCGCCATGGCGGCGTACATTCTCGGCACCGTCGGCATCATCATCGCACTGCTTGCGGCACCGCAGAGCAAATACGCGGCGTTCCATTCCCGTCAGGCGTTGAAGCTCGACATCGTCAGCACCCTGCTGCTCATCGTTTCCGCTGTGCTTGCTTTCACGTTCATTGTGCCGATTGCCGGCGCTGTCTGCATTGCAATTCTCTTCGTCGTGCGCATCATCTGCTTCTTCCAGGTATGCAGCGGCAAAGCAAAGGACGCCGCCATCATCGGCAAGCTGCCGTTCTTGAAGTAAGAGAACAAGCTGACGGCAACCTTGGTTAAAAGTTTTTGATCCAACTTTTTCAAAGAAGTTGAAACCGAACTTCTCGTTCGGTTGTGGATTCCAAAGGAGAAACCTTTGGTCGCCATTTGCAAATGGCGAAACCCTGTTGCGTTCGCAAAAACTAGGAAGGTAGGCTAAACAGTCCGGTGGACTGTTTAGCCGTAGGGAAACCCAGTTGCATGGGTTTTCCTGAAAGGGCGGCTTTGCCGCCCTTTTTAATACACTGCACTAGCAAACCTCACAGCACCTTTCTTTTTGTCCAAAACTTTCTCCCCACCCACGCACTTTTTTCCTTGCTTTTTTCGCCCCTAATCAGGTATAATTAAACTGAGTATGTATTGTATGAAAACCGTCGAAGCCACAACGGCTTCGACGATAAGCAGATAAAAAAGGACGGAAAAGAAACTATGGCCCGATTTTGAGCCGCTTTTTGAACTGAAAAATCAATATAGAGAGTCCTGCCCGGTCTTGCTGCAAAGCGGCGCGCTGTACCGGGAAGAGCCCACCGCGTCCGCCGAAGCGGAAGAGACCGAAACTGCGGAAGCTACTCTCCCCGCAGAGCAGGAAGAAGCGGCTTCCCCGCGCACATTCCTGCGTCTCGCATTCCGCAATATCGACCCCGTGCCGTGACGAGCGTTTATGTCGATATCCACATTTTCGACAAAGCCACAAACGAGCTCGCCGTCGTGCGCGACCGCCGCTATCTCGTGCCTATTTTGGGCCGCGATGCGGTCTTCGGCGCAGACGAGGAGATCGACGTTGATGATGCCGCGTACAGCTTCTCCGTCGCCATTAAGAAGGTGCGTTCGAGGGCGAAGACATGTTCTGGAACGGCAGTGCCTCACTGCTGTTTGAAAATCTCCCCGAACAGGCGAAAATCGCGGACGTCATGGAGGACGAAGACCTCCGCGCACAGTATCAGCGCGCGATTTCACCGAAATGGCAGAGGATAAAGAAGCTGCGGCGCAGTTCGTCCCGCAGGAATACAAAGACCTCTGGATGTGCGCCTGCGGCGAAGTGAACCACAAAGATGAAGAAAAATGCGCCGCCTGCGGTGCCGAGTACGGGCCCCAGCACGCACTGTTTGAAGACGAAGAAAAGCTGAAAGAAAACCTCGAAGCCTATAACAAGGCTGAAGCTGAAAGGCCGAGGTCCGCCCGCATCGCCGCAGAAAAAGAAAGCGGCAGAGGAAAAAAGCCGCCGCCGAAGCTGCCGCCCGCAAAGCGGCAGAGGAAAAAGGCTGCCGCTGAGGAAGCTGCCCGCAAAAAGCGGCTCCACCGCAAAATTTTCCTGTCCGTTTCCATTCCGCTCGCCGTCCTCATCGCCGCGTTCGTCGTGGTGCTCATTCATCGTCTACATCATCCCGCAGAACCACTATAACGATGCCGCCGCCTTGCTCGAAGCCGGCAAGTATGACGAAGCTGTCATCACCGCGTTCACGGCGCTCGACGGATACAGCGACAGCGCCGCCCGTATCACGGAGGCAGAGTACAAAAAGCCTGCGACCTGCTCGAAAACGAGAAATTCGCAGAAGCCATCGAAGCCTTCACCGCCCTCGGCGATTACGAAGACAGCAAAGATCGGATTACCGAGGCCGAGTACCGCCGTGCCGTAAAGACGTTTGAAAGCGGCGCATACGAAGACGCGTTAAATCTCCTTTGAGCCTCCTCGGATTACAAGGATGCCGCCGAAAAAATCGAGACCTGTCACTATGAGCTCGGCATGAAGGCCCTCGAAGCGGATAACAAAGTCTGCCGCCGCGCATTTTAAAAGAAGTCAACGCGGAGCAGAATAAGAAAATGCAGGCCGCATTCTGTGATAAAGGCATCGCGTTCTACGAAAAGGGCGACGAAGAAAAAGCACTTACCTATTTTGAGTATGTCACCGATAAAGACCTTCTTCCGAAGATTGACGCCGCCTACTACGCGCAGGCATTAAAGCTCGTCGAAGACGGAGAGTACGACAAGGCGACCGAAATTTTCGCAAAGCTCGGCGAGTATGAAGACTGCCCGACGCAGCTTCTGCGCATCCACGCGCTGAAAGCGGAGCAGTATTACAACAACGCCGATTACGAAAGCGCCATCGCGGAGTTCAAGGCCGCCGGCGATTACGGCGACGCCGCCTCCCGCGTCACGGAGGCGACTTACCGCCTCGGCGCACAGCAAAGCTCGCAAACGGCGAGGTGCGCAAAGCCTACGATACGCTCTATCCCATCCGCAGCTACGACCCCGCCTATATGCTCCTCGTCTCCAATTCGCAGTTCTATATCCAGATCTACGACGTAGGCGCCGGCCCCAACCCCTTAAACGAAAACTCAAACCCAAGCGCGCCGCAGAATCATCTTCTGCGGGCGCTTATCCTATATTCAAAATTCGAGACTTGGGGTAAGTGATAGGCCAAAATTAAAATTTATAGGAGCATTTAAATGGATCTCCGTCTTTTTTCGTGAGCTCGTATGAATGATGTATTCAAATCCCGCGTCGGTCAGTTTGATTTGGTTAAGGGCATCAGAGGGGTCTGTAACAGAAACGTCCTCGCCCACAAACCCGCGGCAATACAAATAATGCAGCACGTCCTTAAGGTCTTTGTCTGTTTGGCAGAGCCTACGCGAAAAGACATAACTGGGGTTATTTTTGAATTTCAAAATTTGAAGCAGAAAAGTCCGTATTTCTTGCTCTGAGGGAATAAACGGCGTCTCGTTCGGTATTACGAACATTCTGCCTTTTTTCACTACACCGGGTATCATGCCGGCTTTTATTCGCTTATAAAGCTCTTTCTTTTCCAGTCCGAATTTTCACATGCTTCATTTGTAGTCATATTTACTCCCCCCCGCTTTAGGTAAGTCCTTGCGCAAACACACCCAGCTATAATACATGTAGTCAGTTTCCTTTGTGTGGTTGCCTGGTTCATATATACGGCAAACACGCGTGGGGTCGGAATAATCATAAGTAGTTGTTGTGTTAACAGGTGTGTCACCGTCACTCTTGCGAATATCCTCTATCATGTGACCGTCATCGTCATATTTATAGGTGTGAGTAGTAGTGCTGGAGTTTTATCATTGGTTTTCTTTTTTCTTCTATCACATTGCCGTTTTTTATCGTATTTGTATGTTGTAACAGATGTGGCGGTTGAGTCATCCCAATAGTAAGTGTGTGTCCTTTTAATTACTTGACCATCTGAATTATGTTCGTACTGATAGTACGATCTTCAACGGTATCAGAAATACTGCTTTTTATCCTTTCGTGAACAATCTCGCCGTTTTCATAGAATACCCGGATTCTCTACCGTTGTTGTCAGGTCCTACTTGAAGGCGTGCCGTCTTCATTTTGATATTCGTAATAGTAAGTTCCGTCAAAAAATAGGGCTTGAATTCCGTAGGCGAGCTAATATAAGCAAAATCGACTCTTTCATTTTCATCGGTTTAGCCGTTTGTAAAGGAAGAACTTGTCCAGCCAATCATCTGCCTTTTATAGCCTTTAATGGACTCAAAGTGAATAAATTGAATCGGAATCGGAGAAATAGCCGGAAGATATAATATATGTTTCTTCAGAGTTATAAACATTTGCCAGCTGTAAAGCCTGTTGATAAACAGACTCTTTCCACATCTCCTCTGCGTTTGGGTAGTCCCCAAGTCCTTTGAAAATGTCGGCAGCTGTCTCGTAGCTCGTTTGGTCAAAAAAGCCCTGCGCCTGCATGAATTTTTTCTTTAATTTGGTCTTCACTGTCCTATAACCGTGAACAGACTCAAGTTTTGAGATAGCTTTGTCATAACTTCCGCTTGCTTTTAAGTTGAGTCCCTCTTGGTAGTCCGTTTCTAAACGTACCTGTTCTCTTAACTTTACACATTCACTTATTTTGTCTTTTGCATCCTTATAATCTTCTATTGCTTTAAAAGCGGAAATAGCTTTGTCATTATTCTTTATTTTCCATCAAAGCTACCGCATCCTGATAAGCGGCTTCCAAACGCCTGTTCTTTCAGCTCTGCACATTCTCCAATTTTCTCCGGCGCGTCTTTGTAGTCGCCCATTTCTTCAAACGCGGCAGTTGCCTCATCAAAGCTGCCTTTTTCCATCAGTGAAACGGCGTGGCTGTACTTGATAAACGGAACCAAATAGGTGACGGTCGGATAGATCGAAAGCGCGATGAGCACAACTGCGGCTGTGCAGATGATGATCCGTTTTTCCGTTTTGATAAGCCGAGGATCTCTTTGCCTTTTTATCCATGGTATACACTCCTCCTGTGCCCGTTTGAAATTTTGTCGAACATGAGCACTTTTATCAATATAACACATTTGTGTTCAATTGACAACATATGTGTTCAAAATATTTGTGAAGTTCCTTTATTCTTGACATAAAGGAGCTGATTTTTCATGTTAGACGCAATTATTGTAGGGCAGGTCATTCAAAGAGTTCGCGAGGAAAAACGAATGTCGCAGGAGCTCGTCAGCGGGCTGGCGGGGATAGGGCGCACCATTTAAAGCGCTATCGAGCGCGGCGAGCGCAAACCCACATTGGAAACCTTCTATAAACTCAGCCTTTGCCATGGGCATCCGCCCCAGCGCCCTGCTGAAAGAGATCGAAAACGAGGTGGAGCTGCAAAAGGCGGAATAAAGGCATCTTTTTCGACAATAACCTAACAAAAAAGCGACCCCCAGTGTGGTTTTTTTTCTACACCGGGTCGTTCCATCTTTAAATTATCAATAACCTTACTTTCCAAAGCTTCCGCGCAGCAGCATGGCGGCGTGCTCGCGGCGCAGCTCCTCGCACAGTGCGTAAAGGCTCCACTTGTCGTTGTGCTCCGTGCGTACGGCTTTCAGCGGAATGGGCGCGATACCCGCTTTTGTACGCTACAAGGAACACGTCCAGCATCTCACCCGCAAAGCCGAGGAGAAAATCAGCACCTCCGGCAGCTTGTTGCAGCCCGCCGGGACTTTCTGCACGTTCGCGTTCACTTTCTCGCCGCACAGCGCTGCAACCAAAGTGCTTCATGCCGGTGTTTGTTGAAGCGTTGTCTTGTTGTTGTAGTTTCCTTTGTATAGTGTAGAAAGTTTTCCCTTCGCAGCGCTCTAACATGGGTGGCAACAAGAGTTTTCTGCTAATGTTCTCTTTACTTTCACATATGGGCGGAATGGTTATGGCGCTTCACCTGGCGGTAACGGAGGATTTATCATAATCAAAGCGTGCTACAAAAAACTGGTTTGTGAAGGAGAATTTATGGCTCAGGTCGCAAAACCAAAAACTTATAATTATATTTGCAGGCTGAAATTTTTTATTCAGGTAATATAGTATTCTATTAAATAATAAACGAATGAAAACAACCGTTAGCATATGTTCATCCGGAAGCTCAGGTTGCTGATAATGTGGTGATAGAACCCTTTGTGACGATTGATAAAATATGTGGTGATAGAAGAAGGTACGCGGATCGGATCGAATGTAACTATTCTGGAAGGGTGCCCATATCGGTAAGAATTGTAAAATTTTTCCGGGAGCAGGATCGCTGTTACTGTACCCCAGGATTTGAAATTCCAGAGGTGAAAAGACCATTGTAAAATCGGAGATAATACGACATCCGCGAATGTGTGACTGTTAATCGGGGCACTGCTGCTAAAGGGAGTTACTGAAATCGGGGATAATTGTTTGATTATGGCTTGCCCCCCATATCGCTCATGACTGTAAAGATCGGTAATAATTGTATCATCACCAATGCCTGTCAGTTGGCGGGTGAAGTGGTCGTAACGATTTGCGATTCTGGGGGAGGAATGACCGCTGTCCATCAGTTTGTGCATATCGGCAAACATGTGATGATCCAGGGAGGCTCTTTGATTGGAAAAAAGATGTACCTCCTTTAAAAAGCCGGCCGTTTACCGCTTTCATATGTCGGAGTAAATTCTATCGGTTTGCGCCGTCGGGGAGTTTTCAAACGAGAAAAATTAATGAAATCCAGGATATTTACCGCATTCTTTTTATCAATCGGGTCTTAACAACTCCGATGCTATCGAAAGAATAGAAGCTGAAATGCCTGCTTCCCAGAGAAAGGGATGAAATTATCATGTTTTGTCCGCAACAGTAGCGAGGGGAATCGCCGAAGGGATATATGGATAATAGGAAAAAGGGTGAAGTCACCCCTCTTTTTTCATTAATAGAATTTCTTTTTAGGACACATTGGAGTGAATTGTTCGAGCCGAACAATGCTTTAAAGTGTCATTTGTTGTCTGAAGTCTTCTCGAAGCATTCGGATAATATGTTTTTACCTATTATTTTTATTATCGGGAATTATTGTGAGTTTCTGCTTTATTTCAAATTACATGCTTTTCGATAGGTTTTGGAAGCTATAAAAAAACCCCTGCTCTGAGTCTTGTAATTTAAAGTCTGTCCCAGCAAACCAGATTTTACAATTAGTAACTGAACGGGGCCAACA
>VOFK01003840.1_pt1 | contig 37741 bp, 39 predicted proteins | sample 5384121 | NCBI WGS metagenome assembly VOFK01 (sample SAMN12384730, study PRJNA508395) | human gut metagenome | isolation source: healthy gut J | host: Homo sapiens | reverse complement strand
ATGGCGGCTGGAACCGGATATTGACCATTATGAAGGTGGTGTATGCGGCTCCTAGCCAGGAAGAAGGTCAATGTCGTGCGACGGGTCCTGCGGGAGAACGGCACGGACGATCTTTCCCGCGCGGTCCTCTCCGGTGACCGGGAATATGACATTCTGGGCGGCCATCAGGCGGGCGTGCAGACCGTCGGCGTGCTGTACGGCTACGGCAGCCGCGCGGAGCTGACGGCCGCGGGCGCGGACTTCCTCGCCGCCTCCCCGGAGGAGCTGCAGAGCCTCCTGCTGGGATAACAAAGAACAGAACGATCCCCGAAGACCTTGTCCTCGGGGATCTTTTTATGCGTACCAGTTGTTGACATCCTGCAGGAGCTTGCGGTAGCGGTCCATATTGGCCCGGGTGACGAGCGGCGCGTCGAGCGAGGTGAAGAAGGGGTAGCTGTTGCCGCGCAGGAGGGTATCGAGCGCGATCACGCTCGTCTGCGCTTCCTCGTACAGCGGCTGGGCCACGAAGGCCTGCACCTCGCCGCTCTCGACAAGGTCGAGCGTCTCGTCGGTATAGTCGGTGCCGACGATGATCATATCGTCCCGGCCGAGCGCCCGCTTGGCCGCGGCCCAGCAGGCGCAGGCCGCGCCGGCCGTCGTGTACGCGCCGAGCAGGTCCGGCGTTTTTTTCATATAGTCCATGACGAGCTGCTTGTTCTTTTCCATATGCTCGGTAAAGCGCAGGTCGGCGTTGATGGCGACGTGCGGCAGACTTGATCTTGCGAGGCGGATAAGCTCGCGGGTGACGGCGTTTTCCTGCGCATTGTCCGACGACTGGGAGACGGCGATGACGCCATGCCGTCCGGCAAGCTTTTCTGCGAGGAAAGCGACGACGTCGCGCGCGATCTGCTCCGGCGCGGCGGCGATGTTGGCGCGCAGACCGTAGGCCTCACCGTCTGCGCAGAGACTGTGGGGGCAGACGACCTGGATCCCGGCAGCCGAGAGCTTGCGGATGATATCCGGCTGCGGCAGCCACATAACGACGCCGTCGACATTCTGGTCGAGCAGACTCAGGCAGACGCTGCGGAACGCGGTCTCGTCCGTGTCGGAGATGCCGACGACCTCGGCCTGATAGCCCAGGTGCTGCACGGCGTTGAGGAAGCCCGCGCGCACGACGCGGTAGGTCGGGTGATCCTTCAGGATGAGCGCGAGGGCCAGACGCTTGACGGAGGGGTCATACTTCGGCGCGGCCGTGGTATTGCCGGGGATGACGTCGGTGATGGGGACGAGCAGCTCCCGCCGGTCGACGGGCGCGCTCATCAGCGCCGGCAGACTGCCGGCGAGCATATCGGACCGGAAGCCGACGCGGGTGAACTGATAGACCGGATGCTGCGGCGGCTCGTCGACGCTCAGCGCGGCGATGGAGATATCGTCCGGGATGCGCAGCCCGGCCTGCAGCAGATGGTCGGCCGCCTGCACGGCGGTGCGGTCGGAGGTGCAGAAGATGGCGGAGATGTTGTTCTTCCGCACGATCTCGGGCAGGTGCGACCAGACGTGCGGGTCGCTGCCCGCGTCCATGACGATCTGCACCGGGTTGAGCGGCAGGTGCATCTGCAAAATCTGCCGCTGGAAGCCGCTGAAGACGATCAGGTTCTTGTCGGGGGAGAAGTCTTCATTAATATATACAAAGTTCCGGTGGCCCAGCTGCGTCAGCCAGCACACGAGGCGGTAGGCCGCGGCGGCATAGTCCCAGCGGACGTTGAAAAACGGCTTGCGGCTGAAATTGCCGTCCAGCACCAGAATGTCCGGGGAGGCGGAGGCGATCAGATCGAGCTTGCTGCGGTCGAGCTCGTCGAAGGTGACGAGCAGCATGCAGCCGGTGAGCTTGGCGGGGAAATCCTCCATGAGCTGCTGCAGCGTGAGGATGTGCAGCTGCGCGCGCTGCTGCGCGGCAAAGTCCGCGATGCCCTGCAGCAGGGCTGGGGGCGGCATCCGCAGCCCGGTGCCGGGGATGAGCACGACGGCGCGCGAATCGGTGCACGACCGGGAGGGCGGGGCGTAGTTCATCTCCTGCACGATCCTGAGGATATTGGCGCGCGTGGCCTCGGAGATGCCCTTGCGGCCGTGGATGGCCAGCGAAACGGCGGCGGCGGAGACACCAGCGCGCTCGGCAATGTCCTTATTTGTGACCTTTCCCATAAAAAGCTCCTTCTGTGCGCACACCGCGCGGTCCTTTACCTGCATTATACTGGAACCCCGGGAAGAATGCAAGAGGGTATTTAAAAGTTTTAGTAAAAAGATAAAAGTGTTAGCCGCACGGCTGGAAACTGCGGGTAAGGCACTTGAACTAAAACTTTAGCTTTGATATCGGTAAAACCGGCCGTATTTCTGAAAAACAAAAAGAAAAACGAATTTTTTATAATGTTATACAAAAATTCGAACTGGATTTTGTAGGATGTAATATTGCCAAGAGAAATAAAGTGTGCTAAAATCTAAATGAAATCAACTGAAAGAAATAAAATTACTAAATCTTTTAGTTGCCACGGCGCACTTCATTTCTGGTTGCTGGGCGGACGACGCCTTCAACATATATTATTACGGAGGGATTCTACAATGAAAAAAATCATCGCATTGCTTCTCGCCATGATCATGGTCCTCGCCCTCGCGGCCTGTGCTGCGAAGACTGAGCCGGCTCAGGCCGAGACCACCGCAGAAACCACCGCACCCGCTGAGACCACCGAAACCACCGAGACCGCTGCTCCGGCAGACGGCTTCAAGGTCGCCATTTCCCTCGCCGAGTACAACGAATGGAACAAGCTGTACGAGGCCGTCATCAAGGAAAAGTGTGACGAGTGGGGCTGGACCTATGAGATCTTTGATTCCAAGCAGGACGCCTCCACCCAGATCGACCAGGTCAACTCCATCATCGCCCAGGGCTTCAACGCCATGACCATCCAGGCTGTTGACAATGCCGCGCTGGCGCCCGTCGTCGGCCAGGCTGCCGATAACGGCATCATCGTCGTCGACCACTATGGCTTTGCCGATGAGCTCGGCATCAGCGACAAGATCTACAAGGTTCTGTTCGGCCAGAAGGAATCCGGCATCATGGAAGCTGCCGAGTACGTCAAGATCGGCGGCGAGTCCGGCAAGGTCGCCATCATCGCCGGCCTGACCGGTGCTGACAACGCCCAGCAGCGTACCGCCGGCTTCGAAGAAGAGCTGGCCAAGTACCCCGACATCGAGATCGTCGCCACGCAGTACTGCGACTGGGATACCCAGAAGGCCCAGGCTGCCGCGGAAGACATCATCACCGCCAACCCCGACCTGAAGGCATTCCTCGTCCAGGACGACGGCATGTCCAAGGGTGTCTGGAACGCCATCGAGGCCGCCGGCAAGCAGGATCAGATCATCATCGCTTCCCAGGGCTTCTATGAGTGGTCCATCCCCTACCTGAAGGAAGGCAAGTTCGCCTTCACCATCACCTATCCCGCAGGCTTCTTTGCCCGTGACGCGATGGATACCATCAAGGCCGTCAGCGACGGTGAGACCGTCGAGCGCGTCCAGTGGCTGGGCATGGAGCTCGTCACCGCCGAAAACGCCGACACTGCAGCGCACGACTAAGCCGCAGTTTCCTTTCGGATACGACCGTCATTCAGATGCAGCAGCAGCCGGGTGGACAACACCCGGCTGCTGTAAAAAAGGAGACAATGCAGTGAACAATGCTTTTTTTGAAATGCGTCATATCAGCAAGTCGTTCCCGGGCGTCAAGGCACTCGACGACGTGGGCTTCTCCGTCGCCGAAGGCGAGGTGCGGGCTCTGGTCGGGGAGAACGGCGCGGGCAAATCGACGCTCATGAAGATCCTCAACGGCAACTACAAGAAAGATGAAGGACAGATCCTCATCGACGGGAAGGAAGTCGATATCACCGATCCGCTGGTTGCAGCCGCCCATGGCATCAGCATCATTTTCCAGGAGCTCAATCTGGTGGATCAGCTTTCCATTGCGGAGAACATTTTCGCCGGCCGGCTCTCGAAGGGACTCAAGCGGGTCAACTGGAAGGAGATCAACCGGAAGGCGAAGGAGCTGCTCGACCGCATCGGCTTTGATGCGGACCCCAGGACCGAGGTCGGGTCCTTGACCGTGGCCGGCAAGCAGATGGTGGAGATCGCCAAGGCGCTCAGCCGCGACTGCCGGATCATCCTGATGGACGAGCCCTCGGCCACGCTGACCAAAAAAAAGAACTGAACGCTTTGTTTGACATCATCCGCGACCTGAAAAAACGGGGCATTGCGGTTATTTATATCTCCCACCGGATGGAGGAAATTTTCGAGATCTGCGAGACGGCCACCGTCATGCGCGACGGCAGGATCATCGGGACGGTCAACGTCGGCGAGGTCTCGCCCGACCGGATCGTGGAAATGATGGTCGGCCGCGAGGTCAGCAGTGCCTACCCCAAACGCGACACCGTGCCCGGCGAAGAGATCCTGCGCGTGGAGAACCTCTGCCGCAAGGACCGCAGGCAGAACGTATCGTTCTCGCTGCGCAAAGGCGAGGTGCTCGGCATCGCGGGCCTGGTCGGCGCGGGGCGGACGGAGATCATGCGCGGCCTGTTCGGCGTCGACTACATCACGTCCTGCGACGTGTATGTCCACGGCCAGAAGGTGCGCATCCCGACGCCCGCCGCGGCAAAGAAGCACGGCATCGCCTTTTTGACCGAAGACCGCAAGATCGAGGGTCTGACGCTCGACTTCACCATCAAGGCCAACATGAGCATGGCCAACCTGCCGAAGCTGCGCCGGGGTCTGCTCACGAGCGCGAAGGTGGAAAAACGAGATCGCGGACCAGTACATCAAGCTGCTCAACGTCAAGACGCCCTCGCGCAACCAGAAGGTCGGCAATCTCTCCGGCGGCAACCAGCAGAAGGTCGTCATCGGCAAGTGGCTGAACGCCGACCCGGAGATCCTGATCATGGACGAGCCGACGCGCGGCATCGACGTCGGCGCGAAGTGGGAGATCTACGGCATCATCAATGAGCTGGCCGCCCAGGGCAAGGCCGTCATCCTGATCTCCTCCGAGCTGCCGGAGGTGCTCGGCATGAGCGACCGGGTGCTCGTCGTCAAGGACGACGCCATCGTCGCCGAGCTGACGGGAGACAAGATCAATGCCGTGGAAGTCATGCGCTATGCGCTTTGACGGGAGGAGAGCGTATGAATCAAACGGTTGAAAAACGGCTGGACGGCGCCTCGGTAGGCGACTGGATCCGGAACAATACGAATTTACTGCTAATGTTCGCGCTGATCATCGTCGGCGCGCTGACCTCAGACAACTTCTTCAGCATGGACAACATCCTGAACGTCCTGCGCCGCATCACGGTCAACGGCATGCTGGCCGTGGCCTGTACGATGACGCTGCTCGTCGGCGGCTTCGATCTTTCCATCGGCCATGTCATGGCGCTGAGCGCGGTGCTTTGCATCGGCTTTGAAAAGTCCACGGGCAGCGGCGCGGTCGGCATCGTGGTCGCGCTGGCGGCGGGGCTTGTGCTGGGCCTCATTAACGGGCTTCTGATGAAGCTCACGCGCGGCGGCTCCGGCGAGGGCTTCATGATCACGCTGGCGACCGGCATGATGGCGCAGGCGCTGGCCAAGTGGTACTGCGCGGGCAGCGAGATCATCCGCATCGACCTGCCGGCCGAGATCGACTGGTTCAAGCAGCTGGGACAGGGGAACCTGCTGGGCTTCCCGATCTGTACGATGATCTGGATCGCGGTCATGGTAATTTTGCAGATCGTCATCAAAAAGACGACCTTCGGCCGCCAGATGCTGCTGACGGGCGCAAACAAGAAATCGGCCTTCCTCGCCGGTATCAACGTCAACCGCGTCAAGGTCATCGCCTATACCGTGGCGGGCTTCTGCTGCGGCATCGCGGCGGTCATCTATGCCGCCCGTTTCACCAGCGCGTCAGACGGCGCGGGCGTCGGCGGCGACTTCAACGGCGCGGTCTGCTCCATCATCGGCGGCAACGCCCTCTACGGCGGCCACGGCGGCATGGTGCAGGTGTTCATCGGTACGGTGACGTTCGGTCTGATCTCCAACATCCTGCAGCTGTTCGGCCTGAGCACGGCTGTGCAGTACATCGTGCAGGGCGCGCTCTTGCTGCTGGCGATCAACCTGGATAATCTGAAAAAGAGGTGAGCGCCGGTTCGGTGCAGGATGTATAGTCGGTGGGAATCCGACCCGGTAAGGCGTAGCGAGCCGCCGGTATCGAGTCCTTGGAGCACCAAAGGCCAACGATGGTGTTTAAGCGTAGGACAGAGAGCAGGAACGCCGTAAAAGCGAAAGCGTGAAGTGATAGAGCTCCGTTATAGAATCGATTGCGTGGGGCGGTTGTTTACCTCCTGTCGGTCGCCAACAAGGAACAGTCGTTAAGCGAGACTGTGAAAACACGCCGGAGTCCAAGAGCATGGCATACCTGACATGGTTATATTCTGCATACCCGGGAGACCTGGGCAGCTCCGAAAAACTGCGGTAGGGAGTATCGGCCAATGCAATGGTGAGTACAAACGAAGGCTGCCGAGGAGTCGGATTCGCTCATAGTACCGAAGAAGGTAGTAACGACACTGGAGGGAAGGGGCGGACAACAGAAAGCTTCTGCTGACAAAACATCAGGTACAGGAGACCAGGGAAACAATGATGGAAAAAGAGAAAGCAGAAATAGCGGAACTCGCAGCGAAATACGGCAGAGTTCAGTCATTGATGCGGTATGTCAACAAGGAAACACTGGCCAAATCCTACAGCCGACAGCCCAAAGGCAAGGCAGTGGGCGTGGACGGTGCGACAAAAGAAACCTACGGGGAAAATCTGAGTGAGAATTTGGATGACCTTCTGAAAAGAATGAAGCAATTCTCCTACAAACCTTACCCAGTGCGCAGAGCCTACATCCCGAAGGGAAACGGCAAGATGCGTGGACTGGGCATCCCCTCCTTTGAGGATAAGGTGGTACAGGGAGTATTCAAGGAAATTTTGGAGGGGATATACGAACCAAAGTTTCTGGATTTTTCCTATGGATTCCGACCCAACCGAAGCTGTCATGACGCAATCCAGAAAGTAAACAAACACATCATGGCAGACAAGGTGAACTATGTGGTGGACGCGGATATTAAGGGATTCTTTGATAATATCGACCACGACTGGATGGTCAGGTTTCTGGAACATGACATCGCGGATAAGAACTTCATTCGATACATCAAGAGATTTCTCATTGGTGGCGTGATGGAGGACGGAAAGAAGCTGAACACGGAAGTCGGGACAGTGCAGGGAGGATTGATTTCTCCGGTGCTGGCCAATGTGTATCTGCATTATGTGCTGGACACATGGTTCGTATATATATCGAAGCGTGAATTCTCAAGAGAGATGTACATGGTTCGATACGCAGATGACTTTGTATGCCTGTTTCAATACGAGCAGGAAGCACAGAAATTTTATCGGATGCTGGTAGAAAGGATGAAGAAATTCGGATTGGAACTGGCAGAGGATAAAAGCCGCATTATGCCCTTTGGCCGATACAAAGGCACAAAGGAAAGCTTTGACTTTCTCGGCTTTACCCACTACAACGGGAAAAGTCACTGGGGCAAGTACTGTGTACTGCACCGGACGAGCAAGAAGAAGCTAAAGCAGAAACGGCAGTCAGCAAAACAATGGCTGCGGGAGCATATGCACGAAAGCATCCCGGACACCGTTCAAAAGCTGAACAAGAAGTTGGTGGGACACTACCAATATTATGGGATATACGGGAATTGGGTTAGCCTGAAGAAATTCTACAGCTATGTAAAATACGAACTGTGGAGGACCAAACGGCGCAGAGACCAATCCTGTTGGCTGACATGGGAGAAATTCAAAGAAATCATGAGAACCTACCCCATTGCATGGCCAAGGGTGTATCTGACCAACGCTTACTGAAAAAAAAGTGAATTTTCTGTTGAAGAGCCTATTGCCTTAATAGGGCACGATGGGTTCTGTGAGGGGCTGTAAGACTGAACCTCTCACTCAAATGAAAACTTGGGTTTAAGAGAGGAGGAAAGTCGAGAAAGTCTACTCGACGAACGATATGACGCTGGCAAAGAAAGCATGCAAGGACTACCGCATCCCGCTGCTGGCGGTGCTGATCTTCGTGATCATGTCGCTGGTCAACAAAAACTTTTTCACCCCGTACAATATCTTCACCATTGCGGATTCCATCTCCGGCTACGGCATCGTGGCGCTGGGCTTCACGTTCATCCTGCTGGTCGGCCAGCTCGATATTTCGTTCGGTTCGGTCATCGCGCTTTCGGCCTGTATCTTTATGATGATGCTGCAGGCGGAAATGAACTTCCTGCTGGCGCTGCTCGCGGCCATCGCGGTCGGCTGCGCCTGCGGCGCGGTGACGGGTTTCTTCGTCGCCACGTTCCGCCTGTCGCCGTTCATCGTCTCCATGACGATGCAACTGGCGTACAAGGGCATCGCCCTGACCATCACGAACCAGACCCCGGTCTCCGTGCCGCACCCCGTGCTGCAGGCGATCAACAATATCAAGCTGTTCAACATTTTCCCGATCGTGTTTTTCTTCTTCCTGCTGCTGGCGGTGCTGACGGAGCTGTTTCTGCGCAATACGCAGTTCGGCCGTAATCTGTTCCTCGTGGGCGGCAACATCTCCGTTGCGGATAACCTCGGCATCAAGGCGCGCAACTATATCTGGAGCGCATATATCTTCCAGGGCCTGTTCGCGGCCATCGGCGGCGTCGTCATGATGACGCGGCAGTTCTCCGCCTCCGGCAACCTGGCGCTGCAGGGCCCGATGGAGGTCATCCCGATGGTCATCGTGGGCGGCACGTCCATGGCCGGCGGCCGGGGCGGTGCGCTGAAGACGGTCGGCGGCGTGGTGCTGCTCAAGATCATCTACAATGCGATGACCATGTTCTCCATCCCAGCCCCGCTGCAGCCGTTCGTCAAGGGCCTCATTCTGCTGGTGGTCATTGTGAGCGACAAATATATGGAAAGAAGACACGAAAAAGTCTGACAGAAAGGAATCGATCGTATGAATATTCTCGCAGTTGGCGCACATCCCGATGACGTCGAGACCATGTGCGCAGGAACTCTGGCAAAATACGCCGCGCAGGGCCACAAGGTCTTCATTGCCACGGCCACCAACGGCAACATCGGCTCCGCCCATCATACGATGGAGGAGATCGGCCGCATCCGCAAGCAGGAGGCAGCCAATTCCGCCGCGATCATCGGCGCGGAATACATCTGCCTGGACTATGACGATGAGATGTTTTTTCGAGATCGATCGGGGAGACCCGGCTGAAATTCATCAATCTCGTCCGGCACTGCAAGGCGGACGTGATCTTCACGCACAACCCGCACGACTACAACCCCGATCACATGCTGACCAGCAAGATCATCAACGATATCGCCGTCATGATCCCCATCGCGCACCTGAAGACGGAGGAGCCGCCCTACAACGTCATTCCGTCCATCTGGTATTTTGAGCCCGCGAACTCCATGGGCTTCGTGCCGACGGACTACGTCGATATCACCGATTATTTCGACACGAAGATGAAGATGCTCTCCTGCATGGAGAGCCAGAAGCAGTGGATGGCCGACAACTATGCGCAGCTCGGCGGCGATACCGAGCGCTTCTACGACACCATCCGCATCACGTCCGAGTTCCGCGGCATGCAGGCTGGCTGCAAATACGCAGAAGGCTTCGTCCGCGCCCTCGACGGCTACCGCACGCGCCTGACTGAGCGTGTGCTTCCCTGAAAAATAAAAAACCACTACATCACTACGAACTGAAAACAGGAGGAAAAACAAAATGGCAGGCGGACCTGGATCTTATGTATTGGGCGCGGAAGAGCGCAAGGAAGTACTGGATGTGCTGGATGGAGGAAATCTGTTCCGCTACGGCACGCCGGGCGTGGACGGCTTCCAGGCGAAGGTCGTCACGTTTGAAAATGAAATGGCAGAGCGGCTGGGGCACAAGCATGTGGTCGCCACGAGCTCGGGCACGGGCTCTTTGATGTGCTGCCTGGCGGCGCTCGGCATCGGCATGGGCGACGAGGTCATCGTCCCCGGCTATACCTTCATCGCCTCCATCGCGACCATCGCCATGATGAACGCCATCCCCGTCCTCGCGGAGATCGACGAGTCGCTGACCATCGACCCCATGAAGATCGAAGCGCTCATCACCCCGAAGACGAAGGCCATCATGCCGGTCCATATGCTGGGCAACCCCTGCGATATGGATCCCATCATGGAGATCGCGAAGAAGCATAACCTGTACGTCATTGAAGACTGCTGCCAGGCTGTCGGCGCGGCATATCATGGGAAGCGCGTGGGCACCATCGGCGATATGGGCGCATATTCGCTCAACGTCTTCAAGACCATCACCACCGGCGACGGCGGCTTCGTCGGCACGTCGAGCGACGAGCTGTATGAGCGCGCCTTCGGCTTCCACGATCAGGGCCATAAGCCCTGCCGGATGGGCGTCGAGGTCGGCAACCGCTCGATGGTCGGCATGAACATGCGGATGAACGAGCTGTCCGGCGCGGTCGCAGTCGCCCAGGGCCGGAAGCTCGACGGCATCCTCGATACGCTCCGCGCGAAGAAGAAGGAGCTCAAGGACCAGCTGCAGGGCATCGACGGTCTTGGCTTCCGGAAAATCAACGACGAGAAGGAATGCGCCACGCTGCTGACGCTCCTGTTCGATACCAAGGAGCTCGCGGACAAGTTCTGCGCCGCCATGGGCACGGCTCCGATCGCGAAGTCCGGCTGGCACGTGTACAACAACATGGAGCAGATCCTCGATAAGAAGACCTGGACCGACAACCATCCGTTCCACCTGTCCGACCGGACGTATGAGAAGCATATGCTCCCGCAGACGGACGACATCCTGGACCGCGCGGTCAACATCTCCATCGGCGTCGTGGATAAGGGCCTGGGCTCCGGCTGCGGCATCAACATCAACTCGACCGAAGAGGAGATCAACGCCACCGCCAAGCACATCCGCGAGGTCATCGCGGGCCTGTAAGAAAAGCAGGAGGGCATCCAAATGAAACGAATCAAGACCGCCGTCGTCGGCTGCGGCTCGATCAGCGATATCTACATGACGAACCTCACGAACGGGAAGTTCACGGTCATGGAGCTCGTCGCGTGCAGCGACCTGATGGTGGAACGTATGAACGCCAGCGCTGCGAAGTTCGGGATCAAGGCCATGAGCCTCGATGAGATCTGCGCGGATCCGGAGATCGAGATGGTCATCTGCCTGACCACGCCCGCGGCCCACTATCCCATCATCAAGCAGGCGCTGCTGGCGGGCAAGCACGTGTTCAGTGAGAAGATGATCGCCGTCGACCTCTGGCAGGGCAAGGAGCTGGTGCAGATCGCGAACGAGAAGGGGCTGCATCTGGGCGTCGCGCCCGATACCTTCCTCGGCGCCTCCGTGCAGACGGCCAAAAATACATCGTGGACAGGGGCCTGATCGGCAAGCCCCCTGAGCTGCCGCGCGTCCATCTCCCGCGATTACGGCATTTACGCCGAGTTCCTGACGCATCTGGCCAAGAAGGGCGCGGGCATCGGCTTCGACATGGGCGGCTACTACCTGACGGCGCTGGCCGCCATCCTCGGCCCGGTCCGGTCCGTCGCCGCGTTCACGGCGACGAATGACCCTGACCGCGTCAACACCCGCATCGGCGCGCCGGGCTTCGGCCAGGCATACGATGTGCAGGTGCCGAACGTCATCTCGGCGACGATGCAGTACGCAAACGGCGTTCTGGGCACGCTGCACATGAACTCCGACTGCATCGAGGACGAGGAGACCTGCCTGAAGATCTATGGCACGGAGGGCATCCTCACCATGGGCGACCCGAACCAGTTCGGCGCGCCGGTGTACCTGCAGAAGCCGCTGTGTGAGCCGGTGGAATTCCCGTTCACGCACGGGTATCAGGAGAACTCCCGCGGTCTCGGCGCGGCGGAGATGGCCTGGTCCATCCTGGCCGGGCGCGACCACCGCGCGAGCAAGGAGATGGCCTACCACGTCTTCGAGACGATGCACGGCATCATGACGAGCGCGGAGACCGGCAGCTTCTACCAGCTGCAGTCCACGTTCCAGACCCCCGCCGCCCTCCCCGCCGGCTACCGCAGCATGGGCGACTGGTCCCGAAAGGAAGAATCCGCACTGATCTGAGCAGAGGAGGCGTCTATGAGAACGGTACAACTGGAGCTCCTGCGGCCGGGCGAGATCCTGGCGGAGCGTGAGCGCTGCTCGATCGTCTACCTGCCGGTCGGCCCGCTGGAGTGGCACGGCCCCGCCATGCCCTACGGCACGGACGCGCTGCTGGCGCAGTCGCTGGCTAGGTGCGCGGCGGAGAGGACCGGCGGCGTCGTAATGCCGACACTGTTCATCGGCACGGAGCGCGAGCGCCCGGCGTCGATCCTGCGCGACAAGGGCTTTGAAAACCCGGAGCGGCTATATGTGCTCGGCATGGACGTGCCGAAAAACAGCATGAAGAGCTTCTACGCCCGCGAGGACATGTTCGCCGTGATCGTCCGCGAGCACCTGCGGCTGCTGGTGCAGCAGGGCTACCGGCTCATCGTGATCGTCAACGGCCACGGCGCGTGGGGGCAGACCTCGACGCTCGAACGGCTGGCCGTTGAGTTTTCGAACGAAACGCCCTCGAAGGTCATCGTCGGCTTCCCGACGATCGCCCGCGAAGGCGAGACGATCGACTTCGGCCACGCCTGCGACGTGGAGACCTCGCTCATGCAGTATCTGACGGACGGCTGTGTCGATCTTTCCCAGCTGCCGCCCCGGGATGTGAAGCTCAAATACACCGACTGGGGCATCGCGGACGACTGCGTGTTCACCGGTCATCCGCCCGCGGACAAGTGCGTCGTCCGCGACCCGCGCGATGCTGCGCCGGAAAAGGGCGAGCAGTTCTTCCAGGTCGCGCTGGGGCACCTGTGCAAGCAGGTCACGGACGCGTACCAGCATCTATAAAACACACGAAAGGGAACGGCGCTGCCGCTCCCTTTTCAAAAAGGAGCGCCTATGCAGATCGAACACAGAATGGACGCGAAGCGCGGCAATCTGATCTGGCTGTCCGACGGCTGGACGGAGGCTGCTGCCGCGCTGGATTTCGGCATCCGCATCGTGCACCTGAGCTGCGCGGGGAAGCCGAACCTCTTTTACAGCCAGCCGGACGATCTGTCCGACGGACTGGCGACGGAGGCGGGCTGGCGCATCTACGGCGGGCACCGCTTCTGGTCCTCACCGGAGAGCACGCGGTCCTACTACCCGGACAACGCGCCGGTCGCCTGCGAGCTGCTCGCGGACGGCGTCTGCCTGCGGCAGCGGACCGACCCCTGGACCGGCTTTGAAAAGACGCTCATCCTGCGCTTTCTGCCGGACGGGCGGCTGTCGGCGGAGCATATCCTGACGAACCGCAATCCGCAGACCGTACAGGCAGCCGCCTGGGGCGTCTGCACGCTCCGCGGCGGCGGGACGGCCCGGATCCCGTTCCCCGGCGGGACGGCGGGGGAATATACGCCCGGCCGCGTCCTGTCGCTCTGGGGCCAGACGTCGCTCGCGGATGAGCGGCTGCAGTTCGGGCCGGAGGAGATCTGCGCGCGCCATCTGCCGCGCGGCACGAGTCTGAAGCTCGGCGTCTACACGGCGAAGGGGAAGATCACGGCGGAAAATCTCGGCCAGCGGCTGACGGTCAGCTGTGAGGTCCATCCGATCGCGCAGTGCGCCGACCACGGCTGCAACGTGGAGCTGTATCTGAACCCTGACGTCATGGAGCTTGAAACGCTCGGCGTGCTCGCAAGACTCGCGCCGGGGCAGAGCACCCATCACACGGAATTCTGGACGCTCGAGCCTCTGTCGGAGGACTGAACAAAGAAAACGCCTCCGTATGACCTGGGTCATACGGAGGCGCTGTTTTTAAGGAGAGGTCAGACCGGCGGGCGGAGATAGAGCGTGAGGCTGCCGGGGATGTAGCTCATGCTCAGACTGACGGTCTCGCCGGACAGAAGCGTGCCGATGGAAACGTAGGCCTGACCGCGGACTTCCTCCGACGTCTCTTCCAGTACGGTAAAGCCTGCCTGCTCCAGCTGCTTACGGTAGCTGCGGTAGTCATTCTCGGTGAGATCGGTGAGACTGATGCTGCAGCTTTCGTGCCCGGGATCCAGCATCGCCCACGCAACGCGGCCGGGCGGCACGGGAAGCCCCGCCGTATAGTCGTTTTCGGGCCACACCCCCGCGTCCAGCATGACGATGCCCGTCTGCGCATTCCCGGCAGACGGTACAGGGGCCGCCGAATCGGAGCACGCCGCCAGAGACAGCAGGAAAAGGGCCGCAGCAACCAAAACAAGCTTCTTCATGCTGCCCTCCTGCCGCTGCGGGCGGCCCGGATGAGCTGGAGGATGGCAAACGCGGCCGCGAGGACCCCGGCTGCGAGAAGAAGCAGGGTCACGTCAAACCCGGCCCCTTCGATCCGGATGTTCGTCATGGCGTCCGCCTGTCCGATCGCGCCGGGCGGCACGCGCTGCGCGGCTGCGGCAGCATAGAGCGCGAACGCGGCGGCGGCCACGGCGAGAGAAATAGCGATTTGGATCAGCCGGTTTCGCCTCCGGCGCACGGCGGGATCGAAGCCGAACTGCTCCGCAGTCCGGTCGGCAAATTCCCGCGGCGTCCCCAGCCGCTCCGCGACCTGCTGCTCGCTTTCCCCGTGCTCCGCGGCGGAGGCGAAGATCTCCTGCAGATCCCGCACGACCTCGGTCTTCGCGCTGCGGGGGATATGCAGGTCCTTTCTGACCTGCCGGATATACTGTTTTTTCATTTGGCGTCCTCCGTTTGCTGATAAGCGGCGAGAAAGGCGTTGACGCAGTCCGCGTAGCTCGCCCAGAACCCGATCAATTCCTGCAATACTTCCTTGCCCCGGGGCGTGAGGGAGTAATATTTTTTTGCGCCCCCGTTTGCCGCCGCCGGAGCCAGACGGCACCGGATCAGCCCGCCCTCCTGCAGGCGGTACAGGATGGGGTAGATTGTCCCTTCCTTTGCATAGCCCAGCACGGACGCGCTGGCGTTGAGCGCGGCGATCAGTTCATAGCCGTAGGTCTCCTTTGCGCCCGATCAGGGACAGGAGGATCATCTCCAGAGAGCCTTTTTTGAATTGCTGTACATATCGGTCCTCCATACGCATCCTCCAACCTTAGTATTACTATTTAGCATTCCTAAGTAGTAAGCCCATTATACACAGCCTCGCCGTGTTCGTCAATAGCCGTTTGAAAAAGAGGACTCTGAGCGGCAAAGACTTTATGCTTGCGCGGCAGGGGCGGATGCGTTATACTGAAAACAGAGGAAAAAACAGGGATGCGGCCGAAAGGCGGCGAAGGAGGGCCGGGATGAAGCGGAATGCAGGATGGATGCTGCTGGCGGCGCTCTGCGTGCTGCTGTGCGCATGCCGCGCGCAGGGCTCGGCTGTCCCGGCTGCAGCTGCCGGACGATACTCCGGCGAGTCGGTCTGCATCTACGGCGGCGAACGGACGCCGATGGACGAGGTCTACAGCGGCGAGAGCTATCTGGAGCTGCGGGAGGACGGGCGCGGGACGCTCTGCCTCGGCGGCGACGAGGCGGAATTTCGCTGGCAGCTGGACGGGACGGCGCTCACGCTGACCTCCGGCCGCGAGACCTGCCGCGGAACGCTGGAAAACGGGGCGGATCGAGACAGACCTGTTCGGCGCGGACATCCGCCTGAGCTTCCGCCAGAGCGCCGCACCGGCGCAGGAACCCGCGCAGCCGGAAGAAGCCGGACCGGCCGCGGAGAATCGCCCGAGCCGGATGCGATCAGCTGGCCCGGCGACTGGTACGGCTGGTACGCGATCGTCGACGCGGGCAGCGACTATGACGAGTTCAAGGACAGCGCCTGGGCCGCCTGCGCCCGCATCACGCGGACGGAGGACGCCGGGAGCATCGAGGTCTGGGATACCGAGACGGCCGCGGGCGAGCGCATCGGCAAAATGAAGATCCGCTTCGCCAAGGGCGAGGGCCCGTCCGGCAGTCTGGCGCTGAAAAGCGGGAAGTTCTGGGACGAAACGCTGCAGAAAGGCGGCTGGAGCTGCGACCCGGCACGGACGGACGTGCGGAATTTCCCGCAGATGATCTGCCTCAGCGCCCTTGCGGGCGACCCGGCGTCGGACAGCTGGTTCCGGATCCGGCTGTATTTGCGGCCGTGGGGCATGGACTGGTCCGACGTGCGGACCGGGGATGTGAGCGGCTGCTGGTATGAGGATATGATGCCGCCGGGCTACGACAGCTGGTACGCGCGGCTTCTGGCGCAGGGCACGGCGCAGATGCCGGATTCGTTCGGCGAGGGCTGGGCACTGCTGCGCGAAGGCGGCGATTGACAAACCGGGGCGCGTCCCCGTAGAATAAAGATGGAAGATCACGGACTGCGCCGCAGCCTTTTGCGGGGGGCGGCGAAGGAAAGGAGAACGAATATGGCTTTTTGTCCCTATTGCGGCAGCGAGGTAGAGCAGGGCGCGAAGTTCTGCACCGAATGCGGCGCCGCGCTTGAGCAGCAGCCGCCCCAGCCGCAGCCCGCGGCGCAGACCCAGCCCACCGCGCCGCAGCCGCCCCAGCCGCAGCCCGCGGCGCAGACCCGGCCCACCGCGCCGCAGCCGCAGCGCGCGGACGGCTTCCCGCCTCCGCCGGAGGCTCCGTATCCCGCGCCGCAGCCGAAGACGGCGAAAAAGCGCTCCAAAGCGCCGCTCATCATCGGGATCGTTGCGGGCGTGCTGGTGCTGCTGGCTGTCCTGTGGGGGCTGATCGGCAGAAGGCTCTTTGTGCCCTATGAAATGCAGACGGAGCCGGAGGATCCGTCGCTGCATACCGCCACGCAGACGGAATTCTGGAACGGCGACTGGTACGGCTGGTGGATCATCGAGTCCGGCACCGGCGACTACGCGCTCAGCGAGGGCGGCTGGTGGGATGCCTGCGCCCACATCGACCTCGGCGAGGACGGCAGCGGAACGCTCACCCTCTGGGACGATTCCTGCGAGGCAGGGGAGTACATCGCCCAGGCAAGCGTGCAGGCGGAGGCCGATCTCACGACGAGCGGACGGCTCGTCTCGACAGACGGCAGCTTCCTGAACTGCCCGCTGACCGGTGCGGACGCGTGGTATATCGACGCGGCTGCGCCCGAATCCATGCCGTATCACGACATGATCTGCATCTCCGGCGTCTATACCGACCCAGAGGGCAGCGGCAGCTCCTTCGTCTATACGATCTATCTGCGCCCCTGGGGCATGGACTGGGAGGATGTGCGCGCTGCGGACGAGTCGCTCCTGCCGTATTACTACGACGACTGGTACCTGCCCCTGATCGAAGCGGGCGGCAGCATGCCGGACCAGATCGGGGAAGAATTGAGCTACGCATAACACAAAACGCGCAGGCAGCCGTCTGCGCGTTTTCTGCCGGTTGCCACAATGTACAGGCTATGGTATAATACAAAAAAGCAATTTGCGGGAGGAATGCAGATATGGAACTTGCGGAACAACGATATCAGCACTGGTGTGCGCAGAAGACGCTGGACCCGGAGCTGCGGCAGGAGCTTGCCGCCATGCAGAACGACGCGGACAAGATCACTGACGCCTTTTACCGCGATCTGGAGTTCGGCACGGCCGGTCTGCGCGGCGTTCTGGGCGCGGGCACGAACCGGATGAATATCTACGTCATCCGCCGCGCGACGCAGGCGGTCGCCGACTATCTCAACGAGACGGACCTGCCGAAGACCGTCGCCATCGGCCATGACAGCCGCATCAAGAGCGACGTTTTCGCCCGGGAGGCTGCAGCGGTCTTCGCTGCCAACGGCATCACGGCGTATCTCTATCCCCGGCTCGAGCCGGTCCCGGCGCTGAGCTTCGCCGTGCGGCATTTGCACTGCGGCCTTGGCATCTGCGTGACGGCCAGCCACAACCCCGCGGCCTACAACGGCTACAAGGTCTATGGTTCCGACGGCTGCCAGATGACGCCCGAGGCCGCCAAGCGCGTGGTCGCGCTGCTGGAGCAGATGGATTATTTCACGGCCGCAAGAACAGAGGACTTTGACGCCGCGCTCGCCGCGGGCCGCATCCGGTATATCCCGGACGAGGTGCTGGACGCGTTCGTAGACGCCGTCTACGCCCAGCGCGTCGGCAGCGGCGACGGCATTGCGGATCTGAAGCTCGTCTATACGCCGCTCAACGGCGCGGGACTCGAATGCGTCAGAAAGCTCACGCAGAAGCTCGGCATCCGGAACATGACCATCGTCAAGGCAGGAGCAGCCGGACGGCCATTTCCCGACCTGCCCGTACCCGAACCCCGAGATCCGCCAGGCGATGGAGCTCGGCCTGCAGTACTGCGACCGTGTGCACCCCGACATCCTCATCGGTACCGACCCGGACTGCGACCGCTGCGGCACCGCCGTACCTGACGGCAAGGGCGGCTACCGCCTCATCTCCGGCAACGAGATGGGCGTCATCCTGCTGGATTTCATCTGCCGCAGCCGCATCGCCAACGGCACGATGCCGGAAAACCCCGTCGCCGTCACGACGATCGTCTCGACCGACATGGTCACGGCCGTCGCCAACAAATACGGCGTGGAACTGCGCCGCGTGCTGACGGGCTTCAAGTATATCGGCGAGCAGATCGCCCTGCTGGAGGCGGGCGGCCATCCTGAGCGCTATATCTTCGGCTTTGAAGAGAGCTACGGCTATCTCTCCGGCCCGCACGTGCGCGATAAGGACGCGGTCAACGCCGTGCTGCTCATCTGCGAGGCTGCGGCCTGGTACGCGAAGGGTATGACGCTCGGCGACGCGATCGACGCGCTCTACGCCGAGTTCGGCTGCTTCTGCAACGCGCAGAAGAGCTTCACCTTCGCCGGCGAGACCGGCATGGAGAAGATGGCGTCGCTGATGTCCGGCCTGCGCACACACCCGCTGCAGAGCGTCGCGGGCCTGCCGGTCGGGGGCTTTACGGATTACGAGCAGGACGGCACCGGCCTGCCGAAGGCCAACGTGCTCGAATACCGCCTGCCCGGCGGCGCAAAGCTCATCATCCGCCCCTCTGGCACAGAGCCGAAGATCAAAGCCTACCTCAGCGCCGTCAAGCCCACCGTAGAAGAAGCCGCCCGCCAGCTCGACACCCTCGCCGCCGCAGCCGCCGAGCTGCTGGCCTGACGGCAAACCAGCGAAAAAAATAAAAAACCTCTTGCAAAACCAGACTGGATATGCTATGATACATAAGCTAATTCAATAGCTATCCGGGTGTGGCGAAGTTTGGTATCGCGCTTGAATGGGGTTCAAGAGGCCGCTGGTTCGAATCCAGTCACTCGGACCATCAAAAATCGGTTGAAATCATGTGATTTCAACCGATTTTCTTTATATTTCGCATCAAAATAAATTCCATAAAATAGGAGATTTCTTATTTCGCCCGGAATGAAACCTGAATGAGAAAATTTCTATGGTTATCTCCTAATCATTTCAAGACATATTCTAAACTTTTCTCTGTATCTTCTGATTTTTTTCAATTTTTGAAAATTTGTATGGCTGCACAATATTCTGCTTTCGGGATTGTGCACAATATATAAAATCCAAATCAGTCCGCCTGCGCGTGAAACGGGGCGAAAATTTTCCTGAGTATCCATGAATATCTTTGAAGGTTCAACTCGAGTTGAGATTTAACACAGACAAATAATTAAAAGCCCCAGCAATGCTTATAATCGTTCGATTACTTACAGAATTGGTCTGTCTTAACCAATCTCAAGTGTTTATGATGCAGACTGGGAGGTCGAGCTGGAGTCGCATTCCCCGCTGCAAATGATTGAGCCGAATCAGACGCTCTGGCATACCGAGTGTTGGGAAATACGCCCCGGCATCTCGCTTCCCACAGCTATGCCGCAAGAAGCGGAACTCAACCCGATCCATAGGTCTCAAAATTACAGCCAAAGTCCGGGTATCTAGTCAATAAAACTTTTTATCAATCATAACGATAACGCTTCTGGTTCGCTATATAAAAATCAGCAGAGTTGGGAGTCTATCGGTACGGCCATAAGGGCTTCATTTACGCCAGAAATGGAGTCCTGATGTGTTATATGGGAGATTGGACGCAGATACGATCGTTTGCCATGATAAAGCGAATCAAGTTTCATGAGGACAGCATATAATGGCCAACGACAACGTATGCTTTTCTGCGAAAAAGGGAGAGATACACGCCATCTGCGGAGAAAATGGCGCCGGAAAATCCACTCTCATGAAACTTCTCTTTGGAGTTGAGCAGCCGAATCAGGGGCGGATAATCATCAGAGGCCAGGAGGTCAAGCTACTTCGCCGATGAAAGCCATAGAAATGGGAATAGGGATGGTGTACCAGCACTTCATGTTAGTATCGTCCCTTACTGTAGCTGAAAATGTGATGCTGGGCATTGAACCGAAAAGAGGGATACGTTTTGACCGCGACAAGGCAGTGGCGAGGACAAGGGCTATCTGCGAAAAATACAAATTTGAAATAGACCCTCTGGCAAAAATTGAAGACCTTTCCGTAGGGGTAAAGCAAAAGGTGGAAATAATCAAGGCCCTGATAAGAGGTGCGGAGATACTCATTCTTGACGAGCCCACCGCCGTGCTTACGCCCCAAGAAACAAAAGAGCTTTTCGAACAGCTGAAGCTGCTCAAGCAGGCTGGACATACCATAATTTTCATTTCACACAAACTAAATGAAGTAAAATACCTTTGCGACAGGATCACCATAATACGTCACGGGCGCACAGTTGGAGAGTATGCAGCAGCGGATGTATCGGAATCGGATATATCCCGACTTATGGTGGGTACCGACGTAGAGCTGAAGATACATAAGGATCCAGCAAAGCCAAAGGCAGTTGTACGAAGCGTTCAGGATTTGGTCACCTACAACGAGGCAGGCAAAAAGACACTCGGTGGTGTATCCTTTACGGTACGCGAGGGAGAGATCGTAGGGATATGTGGCGTTGAGGGCAACGGTCAGTGTGCCATTATAAATATGATAACCGGCTTTGGTCAGGGCGGTTCTGGTGATATTACCGTAAACGGCCGGGATATACGAAGCATGAGCATACGCCAGCTTAGGGACGAGGGTATGGTGCATGTGCCTGAGGATCGAATGGCTATGGGTGCGGCAAAGGATATGTCAATACGCGAAAACCTTATGGCTGATAAAATATCTCTGCCGCAGTATAATAAAAAATTCACCCTGAATGATGAAGCTATCACCATGATACGAACTAGTGGATAAAAGATTTTGATATACTCTGTGCCGACAGCTCGCAGCTGGTGGGCATGCTTTCTGGCGGTAATATCCAGAAAATGGCCGTTGCCAGGGAGCTTACCAGCCATACAAAGCTTATTGTGTGCGATCAGCCTACCCGTGGAATCGACGTTGGCGCAACCGAGGCCATACGCAAGCGCATTCTCCAAATGCGTGACGAAGATAACGGGGTGTTGTTGGTGAGTGCGGATCTGGGGGAGATAATGAACCTTTCCGACAGGCTGATAGTAATGTACGGAGGCGAGATAGTTGCATAGTTCCCTGATGTCAGCAACATTACAGAAGATGAACTGGGCTTCTATATGTTGGGAGTAAAGAGGATGCCTTCCGAGGAGATTGGAGGTGCCTTTGTTGGATAAAATGGCAGCGAGAATAAACGTCGGCAAAATTCCTGATTTCAAGAACATGAGCGTAAGAACGAAGCACAATGTGCTGCGCACCTCTGCCGCCATAGGCATAGGTCTTGCCGCTGCAATCGCACTGATACTGATCACGGCAAGTGAGCCGGGCGAGGCAGTACACTACTTTCTGGTAGCTCCCTTTCTGAGCAGGGCGTACTTTTCTCACCTGATAGAGGTAATAATCCCGCTTCTGTTTACGGGCAGCGCAGTGTGCATCATGTTCTCGGCGAACCAGTTTAACCTGGGGCTCGAAGGCGCTTTTTATCTGGGCGGCCTTGTGGCGGCGGTATCGGGAATATACTTTGTAAAGAATGTACCGGTAGTCAGTCCGCTGGTCGGGATCTCTCTCGGCGGCATAATTGGTGCAATCATAACAACCATACCAGCCTTGCTGCAACATAAATGGAGGGCAAACGTGTTGGTTTCGTCTCTTATGATGAACTATGTCTGCCTTTACCTCGGCCTATTTCTACTGTTCCATCACTTCAAGGATCCCGCATCCAGCCAGCATTCCTATCCGATAGGCAGCGCAGCTGCACTTACGCCTCTTATACCCGGAACGAAAATACACTCCGGTCTGATACTGGCTGCAGTGGTAACGTTCTTTCGTGGCTGCTGCTCTACCGAACAAAGACCAGATACTCCCTCAGAGCAGCCGGTCAGAACCCCACCTTTGCAAAGTATGCAGGACTCAGCGTCGGTTCGCTCGCGGTAGTGAGCCAGCTCATAGGCGGCTTTATCGGTGGCATGGGCGGCGCGGTGCAGATGCTGGGCCTATTCAGCCGCTTTCAGTGGATCGAGTTGCTGGGCTTTGGCTGGGACGGCGTTACCGTGGCCATATTTGCAAAAAACAATCCCAGGAACCTGCCTCTTGCAGCGCTGTTTATCGCCTACTTCCGCACGGGTGCTTGGGTGATGTCCTTTAAGGCCGGCGTGCAGATAGACCTTGTGTCTGTCTTTGAGGGGATCATGGTGCTGTTCCTGCTGGCAGAGCAATTCCTTTTGGGCACTTACAGAAAAATGATCTTCAAGGATGCAGATCGCAAGCGCAAAGAGAGGGAGGCCATCGAACAAGGCAACGATAAGGAGGGCGCACAGGCATGAGTACCTTCTGGGACAATCTTTCAGGCATTTTTTCAAACGTAAACTTCTATTTCGCGGTAATTCGTGTTACAGCGCCCATACTCTTCGCAACGTTGGGCTGCGCGGTAGCGGAAAAGGCTGGCAGCACAAACTTGGGAATGGAAGGGATCATGCTGGTGGCAGCTTTTACCGGCGTGATATTCTCTGCCTTTTTCGGCGGTGTCTGGGTCGGGCTCCTTGCAGCGATCATCGCCGCTGTGCTTATGGGTCTTGCAATCGCCTACTTTTCACTGAAGTTGAAGGTAGATATAATTCTCGTTGGTATAGCCATAAACCTCATTGGAACTGGACTTACGGGTTTTCTGATATACGTGCTCACAGGCGACCGCTCTACCACAACCTCGCTGCAAAGCGGCGTATTGCCCCAGATCAGCATCCCCGGCATACAGGATACACCAATTCTCGGAAGCGTGCTTTTGGGTCACAATGTGCTTACATATGTTTCCTACATGGTCGTTGCGGTCATATCCTTCCTGCTGTACAAAACAAGTCTGGGTCTGCGCATACGCGCTGTGGGTGAAAACCCGGATGCAGCAAGATCTGTAGGCGTAAGTGTAAACAGAATCAAGACGATCGCCCTCGCCATATCCGGGTTGTTGGGAGGTCTTGGCGGCGCGTTCATATCTATGGCGTATCTGCCCTATTTTGCAAAGGGAATAACGGCAGGTCGCGGCTATATAGCCCTTGCCGCCTGTGCAATGGGTCATGCTACTCCCATCGGTTCACTGCTTACCTCCATACTTTTTGGCTTCTTCTATGCTCTCTCAACCTACGCCAGAACTTTGGGAATACCGGATCAACTGGTAACGATGCTGCCTTATGTAGCAACTCTCGTTGGCTTGGTAATATACTCCATAAGGGCGCGGTAGAAGGAACAGAAAAGGTTGCACCTGAAGGGATAAACCAACGGAGCTGCATTGGATCGAGATTTCATAAAGTGTTTGATCTTGCTGTCTCCTTTCAGAATGGTGTGTCGTAACTTCATTCTACCAGAGCCTGCAAGCGATGTCTTTTTTTATCCTCTTTTCAATTTGCGCAAGTTATTGCACATTATCATCCAGAGTGTTCACATGATGCACGATACACGCAGAAACGTCCCCTCGCACTGCAAAAGACACGACAAAGGAAAAAACAATGTCGTTGCCGGCGCAAAAGTGTGGTATACTGGAAAAAACACCAGTCGGCAGAGGAGCAGTGAAAAGCATGAAGCACGTTCCGTTTTTGGGGAAGCTGATCATCATGGGGGTGATCCCGCTGGCGGTGCTCGGTATCGCGGTTGGCATTCTGTCTTTCCGGCAGGCTGCGCTTGTTGTGAGACAGTCGCAAAAGCGCGTCATCTCCGACACGATCAACCGCATTGACATCAACATCAACGTCAAAGCGCGCCAGTTTGACGGCTTTCTCACCGCCGTTTCCGAAAGTCCCGAGACGGCCCTTCTTTTGCAGGCCGCGGGTGCCGGCACAGCGGATCGCTTTGACAGCCGTGCGCTGCAGCATTTCTGCCGTACGACGCTCGGCTCGTTCGCAGAGGTCAAGAGCGTGGAGCTCTATCTCGGCAGCAGCCCGGTGTTTCCGAGTTGTTCACAGACGCCTGCCCGCCTGCGCTCACTCTATGACAAGGCCGGGCGCAGCAGCGGCGCAACCGTGTGGATGGACGCCAATGTGCACGGAGGCGAAAAAACCGTGACGCTTTGCCGCGCGCTGATGGACGGCGGGGAAGCCGCTGGATTGATCGTTCTTGAGCTTGACGCCCGAATGTTCGGCAGTCTGGTGCTGACCAAGCAGAAGATCCTCAACTATCAGACGACCTTTCTTACCGACCGCAGCGGGACTGTCCTGTACAGCGACAGCGCCATCCACGACGGCTGGCTGCGGCTCGCGCTGGAGCACTACCGCGGCGGAGAGCGGAAATTCACGCTTACCGCCGACGGCGCGCGCTATTATGTCTGCTCGCAGTATAACGCGCTGACACATTGGGTAACGTATACCGTTATTCAGGAACCGGCGCTCTTTCCCGGCGCAGCGCCGCTCAAGCGTTATATCAGTCTCGTCGTGCTCGGCTCGGCCATTTTTGTTTTCGTGTGCCTGCTGCTTTTGTCCATGGCCATTGTCAAGCCGCTTGATCAGCTCAAGGATGGCATGCGTCGGGCGCAGGATCACGACTTTAAGCTCCGGCTGGAAAATGACCGCACCGACGAGATCGGTGCGCTGACCGACAGCTTCAACTGCATGCTCGACCGCATCAACACGCTGGTCAATCAGGTCTACCAGCAGGAGCTGGCACAGAAAAATGCAGAGATCGAAGCGCTGCAGGCGCAGATCAACCCGCATTTTCTGTATAACACGCTTGACTCCGTCAACTGGATGCTCATTGCACGCGGGGAGATGGACATCAGCGCCGTTGTGGTCGCGCTTGGCAAGCTGATGCAGTACAGCATGGACACGGCGCGCGCCATGGTCAGTCTGGAGGAGGAATATCGGAATGTGCGCGACTACCTGATGATCCAGAAAAACAGGCTGGAGGACCGGCTGGAGTTTACGCTGGAGCTGGATGAGACGCTCAAATGCTTCCCGGTGCCGAAGCTGATTTTGCAGCCGTTGGTGGAAAATGCGATCAAATACGGGATCGAGCCCAGCTTACAGCCGGGGCATATTCTCGTGCGGACGCGAAAAACAGATGACGACATTCAAATCCTGGTAAAGGATAACGGGTGCGGCATGGATGAGGCGCAGCTGACGTTCTACCGCAGACTGCTGCGCAATGACCTGTCCGGGCAGACGAATATCGGCGTGCGCAACGTTGCGCGCCGTCTGCAACTGCATTTTGGAGGCCGGTGCGGCTTCAACGTGTCCAGCCGGCCCGGAGACGGGCTGAGCATCACCATCCGGATCCCGGCGCAGGAGGAGCAGTCATGACGATTTTCATTGTGGACGACGAGCCGAAGATCCGCAACGGCATGGGAAAGCTGCTGTCAGCACATCCGCACTGGCAGGTGCAGACCTTTGCTGACGCGAAAAGCGCGCTGCACAGGCTGTATGAAGGCGCAGCGGACGTCATCATCACCGATATTCAGATGCCGGACGCCTCGGGCCTTGACATGATCGAGGCGGTCCGGCAGGTCAACAAGACCGTTCCCATCCTCATTCTCAGCGGCTACAGCCGCTTCGATTACGCACAGCGGGCGATTGAATCCGGCGTGCGCAAATATCTGACAAAGCCGACCAACCCGGTGGATCTGATCGCCGCGCTGGAGCAGATCGAGCGGGAGCAATGTGAGCAGATCCAGCGCCTTCAGCGGCAGGCGCAGAAGGAACCAGACCTGAAGCCGGTCGACAATCTGCTCGTGCTGCGGGCGATCGAATACCTGCAGGCGCATTATGCCGAGCGCATTGGTTTGGCGCAAACGGCGCAGGCGCTGTACATCTCACCCAACTACCTTTCCGAGCTTTTCCGCAAGACGACCGGCATGCGCTTCACGGAGTATCTGCTGCAGCTGCGGCTGGACAAATCGCGCGCGTACCTGTGCGACGTTCGCTATCGTGTTTCCGACGTTACGCAGATGGTCGGGTTTCAGGACGCACGGTATTTCTCCATCTCCTTCAAAAAGCGCTTCCATCTGACGCCGATGGAATATCGAAACCGTTATGCGGGCAGCCATACGCCGGACAGCTCCGGGGAACTATCAAAATAGATAAATTGCACGGAATATTTTTGTATATTATTATATATTGCGCCGAAGAAACCGTAAAAAATAAAAAAAATCGGTAATCTAACACCTTGTGATTTCGGTGGAAATCCTTCAGAATGGAAATAAAGAGATCCCCTGGATCTCAATTTTGAAGGAGGGAATACCTGATGAAGAAGTTTCTTGCAATATTCCTTGCACTCGTGCTGACGATGGCGCTGCTTGCCGGATGTGCTGCAAAGCAGGCCACCGAAGCCGGTCAGACTGCAAAAACCGCCGAGACCGTCAAGATCGTGCTGCTGCTGCCCGGCGAGGTCAATGACCAGGGCTGGAACGCGTCCAACTATGCCGGCGTTGTCGCCTGCAATGAAAAGCTCGGCACCAAGATGGAATACGTCGAGGCTGTTCAGGAGGCTGACTTTGAATCCACCTTCCGCGAGTACGCCGAGCGCGGCTATGACATCATCATGGCAGCCGGCTCACAGTTTGACGAGGCTGCCTCCTCCGTTGCTGCCAATTATCCCAACACGCTGTTCATGGTCGTCAACGGCGCAAAGTGCGATAAGGCAAATCTCTGCCCGCTGTTCCCGAAGGAATATGAGGCCTCCTATCTGGCTGCGATCGTCGCGGGCTACATCACCGAAACCGGAAAATTTGCTATGATCGGCGGCGACCCCAATCAGGCCATGCAGGACCTGATGGCGGTGTACGGCAAAACTGCCGTTTCCATCGCCAAGGAGCGCGGCATTGCAGACGCCTCGTACAATCTCGCGTATGCCAACAGCTGGTCTGATATTGCTCTTGGCAAGCAGATGTCTGAGAGCATGATCGATGACGGCGCGGACGTTGTGTTTGCCTATGCCAACGAGCTTGGCCTCGGCGTGATCAACGGCGCGATCGAAAAGGGCGTTAAGGCGGTCGGCTATTCCTCGGATCAGACGGTCATCGACCCGAAAACGGTCGTGGCCTCCGTTGACTTTGATTATGCCACCATGTACGTCTGGGCGATCAACGAGTGGCTTGAGGGCAAGCTGAAGGGCAATCAGATGATCGAGGTCGGCGTACCTGAGAACATCTATTTCCCGGTCTACACGGAAAACTGCCCGCAGGAGGCAAAGGACGCCTGCGACGCGGCTGTCAAGGCGCTGAAGGAAGGCAGCGTGGATCTGAAGGCGCTGTTTGACTGAGCTTCCACATTTGTAAACCATAGAGGGGGCTGCTGCGGGATTTGTGTGCAGCAGCCCCCTGCAGTTAGGAGAGAACGAGATGGCATGTGTTGTTGATATCCGGCATGTCTCAAAGTATTTTGCCAAGGTCGCAGCCAACAAGGACGTCAGCCTTACAGTCGACGCCGGACAGGTCGTTGCGCTGCTGGGCGAAAACGGCGCCGGAAAAAGCACGATCATGAAGATCCTCTACGGCCTGTATGCCAAGGATGAGGGAGAGATCCTCATCGACGGCGTGCCGCAGCAGATCCATTCCCCAAAAGACGCGATGGCGTGCGGCATCGCAATGATCCAGCAGCATTTTTCTCTTGTGCCGACGCACACGGCAACCGAAAACATCATTCTCGGCAACAGCCGCGGGCTTCTGAACCTCAAAGCATGCAATGAGAAAATCGAGGCGCTGGCCCGGAAATACGGCTTTGACATCCCGGTCGACCTACCCGTGGGGAAGCTGGCCGTCGGCGTGCAGCAAAAGGTCGAGATCCTCAAGGCGCTGTATATGAACGCGCGGATCCTCATCATGGATGAACCGACGGCTGTTCTGACGCCGCAGGAGTCGGATACGCTGATGCAGTTTATCCGTGATTTCACAAAGCAGGGAAATTCCGTGATCTTTATCACGCATAAAATGAAAGAGGTCATGCAGGCGGCGGACAGGATCGTCGTCATGCGCGCAGGCATCGTCGTGGATGCGCTTGAAAAGGCTGACGCGACGGAAAGCCTGCTCGCCAGACTTATGATCGGTCAGGACGTCGAGCCGGAGCACCGCCCGGCGCCGGTCAGACTGGATGGCGCAGAGCCGGTTCTGGAACTGCGGGAGATCCAGCTGCAGCCAAAGCATGCGCCTGCGATTCTGGATCATGTCAGCTTTACAGTCCATGCAGGCGAGATCTTCGGTATCGCCGGCGTCAGCGGCAACGGACAGGACGAGCTATGCGATCTGATCGCAGGCTCCCGCACGGCAAGCGCAGGTCAGATCCTGCTGGATGGAACGGATATCACAAATGCCTCCATCCGCGCTCGGATCGAGGCGGGGCTTGGATACGTTCCGGTCGATCGTTACCGCGACGGTATGGTCATGGACATGACGCTGGCGGAGAATATGTTCCTGAAAAGCAGCTTTTCGGCTCGCTGGGCCAGGCACGGCGTCATCAACCGGAAGGCGCTGGAGGCGTTTACCGCCGAGCAGATCCAAGAGCACCGCGTTAAGGCTGGAGGCCCGGGCGATTTTGCAAGGAGCCTATCCGGCGGCAATCAACAGAAGGTCGTGCTGGCCCGAGAGGTCGATCTCGGCCGCCGTCTTCTGGTTTTCAACCAGCCGACACGAGGGCTGGATATGGGCGCGGTCGACCGGATCCACAAGGTCATTTTGCAGGAGCGCGAGAGCGGGAAAGCCGTTTTGATGATCTCAACGGAGCTCAGCGAGATCTTCGCCCTGTGCGACCGCGTTGCCGTCATGTACAAAGGGCGCATGATGGGGATCTATGAAAACGGCAGCCGCAGCGCCGCGCAGATCGGTCTGCTGATGGCCGGTATCTCGGAGGAACAGGAGGGAGCGCAGGCATGAAAGACAAGCTGCAGATGCTCGCATACAACATTGGCGCTGTGCTGATCGGGCTGGTCATCAGTGGCTGCATGCTGCTGTTTATGAAGGTCAATCCGCTCGCCGTGTGTGCAGAAGCGTTGGGGAAAATCTTCTCCGACCGGTATACGCTTGGTGAGATCCTGGTCAAGGCCTCGCCGCTGATATTTACCTCGCTCGCCTTCGCGTTCACCTACAAGGCAAATCTGTTCAACATCGGTGCGCAGGGCCAGTTTTACGCCGGCTCGATCGCCGCCATTACGGTTTCTCTCGCAATCGGGGAGCACGCGCCAACGCCCGTCGTCCTGCTGTGCTCCTTTGCCTGCGCGTTTGCCGCAGGCGCTCTCATTGGAGGGCTAATCGGTCTGGCAAAGGCCAGATTCGGCGCAAATGAATTTCTTGTCAGTATGATGTCCACCTATGTTGTGCAGGCTCTGATGGACTATCTGCTGCGCACGGTCTTGCAGGAGACCAAGGCGGAATACCTGCAGACCGACGCCATCAGCCGGAATGCGTACCTGCCCGCGATCGTCCCGGGCACCCGGATCCATCTGGGCTTTCTGATCGCGGCGCTTGCGGCTGTGTTTGTCTGGTTTCTGCTTTACAAAACGCCGCTGGGCTTCCGCATCCGCGCGGTAGGCTACAACCGTAATGCCGCAGAGCTTGGCGGCATCCGCAGCCGAACGATCTTTGTCATTGCGTTTCTGATCGCGGGCGGCCTTGCCGGACTGGCCGGCTTTACGGAGATCAACGGCGTGCAGCATATGCTGCTGCAAAACTTCAATGCCTCGATCGGCTCGTTCGGCATCGGCATTGCGATCCTTGCCAACGGGAATCCCATCGGCTGTATTTTTGCCTCGATCCTGTTCGGCTTCCTCAACGTTATGGGGACCACGATGGGGCGGTTGCCGGGACTGAGCATTCCCGCGAGCATCATTGACCTGATCGAAGGCATTGTAATGGTCTGTGTGATCGTCTCCTATTATGTCCGCAGCCGCGCGGAATTCCGGGCGCAGAAAAAGCGCATCAGAAAGGCAGGGGGCTAGAATGGTAAATCTTCTGACCAGAGCGATCATGATGAGCACGCCGCTGCTGCTCGGCGCATTGGCTGAGGTCTTTGCTGAGCGAACCGGCATGATGGTCTGCGCCATCGAGGGGATCTTCCTGCTTGGCGCGTGGGGCGGCTTCGTTGGCGCCTATGTGACGGGGAGCGCCGGACTGGGCCTGCTCATCGCAATGGGCTGTGGGCTTCTGATGGCCGCGCTGTACGGCGTGATCACAGTTTATATGCGCCAGCAGCAGGTCGTCACCGGCACGGCGCTCAATATCCTTGCAGCCGGTATCTGCGCATTCTTTCAGCGCGTGATCTTCGGCATTCCGACCTCGCCCTTGCAGATCGCCACGCTTCCAAAGCTCGCGATCCCACTGTTGAGCAGGATCCCGCTGCTCGGGCCTGTCTTTTTCACGCAGAATATTCTGACCTATCTTGCCTACCTGATGATTCCGGCCGCGCTTTTCCTTCTCTATCGGACTTCGCTGGGCCTCACCCTGCGCTCAACGGGTGAAAATCCGGTCGCCGTCGACGTTGCCGGTCTGAACGTCAACCGGATCCGCTTCCTGACGGTTCTGGTCGCAGGCGCTGTCAGCGGGCTGGCGGGTTCGTTCTATACGGTCGGATACCTTGGTATGTTTACGAGCAATATCATCGGCGGCCGCGGCTGGATCGCATTTGCGATCTGCTTTCTGGGCAACTGGAGCCCGAGGGGCGCTGTGCTCGGAACGCTGGCCTTTGGTTTGGCCGACGCTGTGTCCATCTACATTCAGTCGGTCTCAGGCAGTTCGGCCTTCCCGAATGAGCTGATCATTGCGCTGCCCTATATTCTGACGATCCTCCTGACGATCTGCCGCAAGAACTTTAACGTTCCGGCAAAGCTCGGCGTTCCCTATTCCAAGGAAAGTTGACTGCGGCGCACAGCAGCCGGAATGGAGAGCGACGGACGAACATTCACGGGACTGCCGCAGAATGAAGAGGAAGGAAAAGGGGCTGCTGCCCAGAATCCGGTTTCATATTTTAGCGGGAGAAATCACAGATCACTGCGATTTCTCCCGCTGGTTTCAACGATTGAATGGAGGACGCCATATTCTGCAAAAGGTTGAAATTTACAGCGCTGCCTTTTTCCATTTTCTGATCTTCGTCCGAAACGTTCCGAAAGGAGCAACCGTATTGACGTGGATGAATTTGTAAACCTCCCATACCGCTGTTTTGGTGGCGTCATCCGCCCACCTTCTCATGTGCGGCTGGAACAGCTCCTCCTCGCTCATGGAATCGATCATGGTCTGGATCGCGGCGATATTTTCATTTAATTTGCCCTTCAATTCCGCCAAGGACAAATGGGTGTAGGTGTCCGTGAACCATTGGTACAGGTCGCCCAGCTGGTTCCACTTGAACTGCTCCGACGGTGTTTTCACGTCCATTCCACGCTTCTCGGCAGTCTCCCATTTTAAGAGCAGTGTCGTCCATCCCACCTGATACGCAAGATTCTCTGCCGGGGTTCTGTCCACATCTGGTACTCTTTTATCCTTCAGGGCTTCCGGGATCGTATCGAACTCGGAAATGTACTTTTCAAAGCTCTGATGGATCTCGTTTTTGAGTTCCTCTTTATCCTTGTATGCTCTCAAAATATCCCTCCCTTACCAATTCTCCGCCAGATATTCCTCTGCGTAGTGGACAGCCACCGCGCCGTCCGATACGGCGGTGACCACCTGCCGCAGCGCCTTGGTGCGCACGTCGCCCACGGCGAACACGCCGGGAAGATGCTGGTGCGGGTGGATTCATCCGCGACGATATAGCCGGATTTGTCCAGCGCCAGCTCCCCTTGGAACAGCTCCGTCGCCGGGGCGCGTCCCACGCTGATGAACACGCCGTCGCAGGCAAGCTCCCGCTCCGCGCCGGTGTTGACGTCTTGCAGCCGAAGTCCCGTCAGGCGGTTTTCGTGCAGCAGCGCGGAAACGGTGCTGTTCCAGCAGAATTCTACGTTGGGCGCGTTCATCAGCGGCTCATGATAGACCTTCGTGGCCCGCAGGCTGTCGCGGCGGTGGATGAGGTAGACCTTTTTTGCGATGCGGGACAGGGCAAGTGCGTCCGCCGCGGCGGAATTGCCGCCGCCCACCACCGCCACGGCCTTGCCGCGATAGGGCGCGCCGTCGCAGGCGGCGCAATAGTGAACACCCTTTCCTGTGAGCGCTTCTTCGCCGGGAATGCCCAAGGGGCGGGGCGACGCGCCGGTGGCGATGACCACCGTGCGGCTCTGAAAGACACCCTCGCTGGTGTCCAGCGTCTTGATTTTCCCGGAAAGGCTGGCTTTGTACACCTCTGCCAGCTCCGTCACCGCACCGAAGCGCTCGGCGCTCCGCTGCATCTTTTCGCCCAGTGTAAAGCCGTCGATGCCGTCCTCAAAGCCGGGGTAGTTGTCGATCTGCTCCGTCAGCGCCATCTGCCCGCCGGCGGAGAGCTTTTCCAGTACCAGCGTGGAAAGTCCGGCACGGGCGGCGTACAGGGCGGCGGTGTATCCGGCGGGGCCGCCGCCGATGACGATCATATCGTAGATTTTTTCCATGGCCGTCTCCTTACTGAGAAAGCGCTTCCTTGATAAATGCCTCGATGGCCGCCTTGGAGGCGGGCGCCACCACAGAGCCGATCACCTCGCCGTTCTTGAAGAGCATCAGCGTGGGGATGGTGTCGATGCCGAAGCGCTGAATCAGCTGCGGCTCCTCGTCGTAGTTGATCTTGCCAGCGATGAGCGTGTCGGCGTACTGCTCCCCCACCTTGTCAAAGGCCGGGGCAATACGGCGGCAGTAGGGGCACCACTGGGCCCAGAAATCCACCAGCACGGGCTTGTCCGCGCGGAGAACATCGTTTTCAAAGCTGTTGGTCGTAATGGTAAGCATTGTATATCCTCCTATTTGTGTGCAAAAAGTTGTGTTTCAATATCTGTGATCGTAATGTGCGAGAGGTAGGCGGCGCACTGCTCGTTCATCTGCCGGTACAGCGCGTCCATCACGCCCGCCATGCCGGAGCAGATGGCGCAGTCCCGGTCAATGTCGCCGCTGTGCCACGCGCAGTCCACAAAGCGGGTATTTACCGCTTCCGCCACCTGCCGCAGGGTCAGCGTCGCCGGGGCTGTCGTCAGGCGGTAGCCGCCGTCCAAGCCCTCCCGGGTCTCCACCATCCCCGCCTTTTTCAGCCCCGCCAGCACCCGGCGAACGCGGGTGGGGTTGGTGCAGATGTTCTCCGCCAGCGCCTCGCTGCTGAGGGAGCGTCCGCTGTGGCTCAGGCAGACCAGCGCGTGAACGGCCAGATTAAAGGAACTGTCCACCCTTATCCCTCCTTCACAAGCTCGTAGGGCCAGTCGATGACGCCGCCGAAGTCGTAGACGCTCTGATACCCCAGCGCCAGCAGCTTTTGTGCGGCATCCTTGCTGCGGCGGCCGCTGCGGCAGTAGATCAGCAGCGTCGCCTCCTTATCGGGCAGCGCCTCGGGCATTTCACTGCCGATGCTCTCGTTGGGGACAAGGACGGCGTTTTCAATATGCCCGCCGTCGTATTCCTCCCGGGTGCGGACATCCACCACCACGACCTCCTGCGAGGCCATCATCTCATAGGCTTCCTCGGCGCTGAGCTTATGATACGCCGCCTTGCCTGTCATGTCCTCCGCTTTGTCTTCTTTTGCCTTGGACAGCGCGCAGCCGCTCAGCAGCAGCGCAAATAGGACAGCGAAGCCGGCAAGAAATAAAAGCAGTATTTGACGCATAGGGTCCCCTCCAAAGAAACTGTATTTATATTTGTTGCAGTTTATACTGTGACTATATCAGATACAGTTAAGGCTGTCAAGAGGCTTTCGGAAAAATTTGACGATCTCACTGATCGCGGTTGACAAACGGGAGGAGATCGATATAATGAAGGAGAAAAAAGAATAAGACCCGTTCTTATTTTGAAGGTAGAACATATACAGAACTACAGGGGCAGGGAAGTATGCCGCTGACCCGCTCTTTAAAGCGGAGTGCCTCGGATACAGGGCTGCCTGTTCTTCTATCAAGTGGTTAGAGATGACTAACCAAGATGCGAAGCAGAAAGAGATCCGAAGCCTGAATAAGGAACAGGAAATCGGAAATGGCATCCATGACCGCCTGCATTGCCGAGACACACGCGATAAGGGAGGGGCAGGTGGCCGTACTCAAAAAAGAGATGGGCGTACGGTTGCAAGCGGTACTGCCGGACGTTACGCCGTGCTAGAAGGGCATATCTGCGCCATGCAGCGTTAAGGCAGACTGCACACAGGCGACCTGCCTTTTCTTCCACCAAGCGGTTAGAGATGGCTAACTGAAATACAGAGCAGAAAGGAACTCAGAGCTTGAACAAGGAAAAGGAGATCGAAACCGTTACCCTCATGGTGCGCCGGTATTGCCGGGGCGTACATGGGACAAGGGGTGAGGCGCTTTGTCCGGCGTGCAATGCACTGCTGGAATACGCCAGACAGCAGCGCGAACGGTGTCCGCACGGAGACAACAAGCCCTTCTGCTCAAACTGCTCCATCCATTGCTACAAGCCGGAAATGCGCCAACAGATGCGCGCCGTGATGCGCTATGCGGGGCCGCGGATGCTGCTGAGCAACCCCATACTGGTGCTGCGCCATATGGCGGAAACCATGCGAAGGAAAAGGAGAAACGCCCATGCCGGATAAACAGCTTTTGCGCCTGTTGGGCGAGGACAAACGATATATCTACCGCGCCGTTTTGTGGATGCTCACAGGCTCTTTGTGCAGCATCTGCTTTACGGCCTGCCTGTGCTATGGGCTTCAGCTGCTCTTTGTCGGTGCCAAGGCGTCCTTCTACCCGCTTCCTTTCGGTTTGGGAGCGGTATGTGCGGCGGTGCGCTTTCTTGCCACCACCCGTGCCGCGGCGGTGCGGGACAGGCTGGGGCGCAGCGTGAAGAAAAGCCTGCGGGCACAGCTGTACGCAAAGCTCCTGCGTCTTGGCGTGCGGGAGACGAAAACCGTGAAGATGGCGGGGCTGACCCAACTGGCCACGGAGGGCATCGAGCAGCTGGATCTGTACTATTCCTCCTACCTGCCGCAGTTTTTCTACGCCATGCTCTCGCCGCTGCTGCTGTTCGGCATCTGTGTCTTCCTCAACTGGCGCGTGGCGGCGGAGTTCTTCCTGCCGCTCCGTGCCTTCGGAAGCGCCTTCCACGTGGCCATGAACGGGGTCAGCGCGGGGCGAATGATGCTGACGCTGCTGGAGGAACCAGAGCCCGCATGGGGTACGGTACAGCCCCTGCGGCGGGACGGCTGGAGCTGGAGGATGTGCATTTTTCCTATGCACCTGGACGGGAGACGCTGCACGGCGTATCCGCCGTGTTTCCTGAGCGGGGCATGACCGCCATCGTGGGGGAAAGCGGCTGCGGCAAGACCACCGTTGCAAAGCTCCTGACTGGGGCGCTGCGCCCCGGCTCCGGCCGGGTGCTTTTAGACGGCAAGCCGGTCGAAAGCCTCGACAGACAAGCGTACTATGCTTCCCTCGCCCATGTGAGCTGTGAGACCTTTCTCTTTTTACGACACCATACGCGCAAACTTCCTTCTGGCAAATCCGCGCGCGGCGGAGGAGGAGATGTGGCGGGCGCTTGCCCTTGTGCGGCTGGACGGCCTTGTGCAGGAGCGTGGCGGCCTTGATTTTGTGCTGAACGAGGACGCGGCGGACATCTCCGGCGGGCAGAAGCAGCGGCTGGCGCTGGCCGTCAACCTCACCGCACCCAAGCGGATCTATATTTTTGACGAGGCCGCCGGCAACATCGACGCCGAGAGCGAGGGCATCATCATGGAGGTCATCCGCTCGCTCTGCGCCTTTGCGGGCGTGACGGTCATTACCCACCGCCTTGCAAACGTGGTGGCGGCGGACAGCATTTTGTACATGGAGGACGGCCGTATCTGCGAGCGGGGCGACCACGCCTCACTGATGGCCCGGGGCGGACGCTATGCCGCGCTGTTCTGCGCGCAGCGGGAGCTTGAGCAGGGCTATTTGGAGCTGATAAAGGAGGCGCAGGCATGAAAAAGAGCTTTCCCCGCAGAAGCGGCGTGCAAATCGCGGCGGAGCTGATGAAGCTCTTGGGTGGCAGGCTTTCCGCCGTTATGCTGCTGGCGGTATTGAACGGGAGCCTTGGCTTTCTGTGCGCCATGGGCGTACCTTTTTCGGCGCTGTTGGCATCGCAAAGGCGCTGGGCGAGAGCATCCCCCCCAGTCCTACGGCGCCATTGCGGGCCTCTGCGTGGGCTGCGGTGTCCTGCGCGGGGGGCGGTATCTGGAGCAGTACGGCAACCACTATATCGCCTTCCGGCTGCTGGCGGTGCTTCGGGATAAAATCTTTACCAAGCTCCGGCCCTTTGCCCCGCCAAGCTGGAAAGCCGCCAGAAGGGCAGCCTTCACCATGATCACGGCGGACATCGAAACGCTGGAGGTATTCTATGCCCACACCGTTTCCCCCGTCTGCATCGCCGTGCTTGTGTCATTGGCGGTGATGGTGGTCACCGGCCTTGCTGCAAGCTGGTATCTGTCCCTGATCGCTGCGGCGGCCTATCTGTGCATCGGCGTTCTGCTGCCCCGGTTTTCTCCCCGCCGCATGGCCGAGACCGGTATGCGGTACAGACGGGAGCTTGGAGACTTCGGCGCGTATTTTCTCGACAGCATCAAGGGCATACGGGAGCTGGTTCTCTACAACGCCGGAGAGACCCGATGCCGGACGAACAGGCGCAGGGCGGAATGTCATACTGACAGGAGGATATATGAAACAGGCAAATATTCAAATCACATTCGAGGAAGAAAAGCTCCGTGCCCTCCGGCGATATATTGCCAAGCGCGACTCGACGCTGGAAGCGGAGCTGCAAAAGGCAGCGCAGCGACTCTACGAAAAGGTCGTCCCTGCTGCCGTGCAGGAATACATCAGCGATTGCGAGCAGGATGAACCTGTGCGCAAGCCGCAGAAGAAACCGGAGGTGCCGCGATGAGCGGTCAGGATATTTTGCAGGAGCTGCGACAGGCGGTATTTCGTGTGACCGAAAATGGCGAGAGTATGTATTTTTCTGTGCCAGAATCCGTGGAGCTGTTGCAGGCGGCAGCCCACCTGCGGAACTATCTGTCCGACGAAAACGCGGGCACAAAATTTTTACAGCCATATTTCCACACGGTGAGGAGATCACGCAGGAGCAGTTCGATGCGGCAGCCGCAGAGCGCATGGAGAACACAGGGTGTATCGCCGGTGCGTATGAGCTGGACTTTGACGCGCGGACGCTTTCTGCGCT
>VOFK01003532.1_pt1 | contig 37760 bp, 58 predicted proteins | sample 5384121 | NCBI WGS metagenome assembly VOFK01 (sample SAMN12384730, study PRJNA508395) | human gut metagenome | isolation source: healthy gut J | host: Homo sapiens | reverse complement strand
TGTGGCTGTATTTTTAACCATTATACTCAATTTTTTTCCCTAAAGCGTACTGGCTTTGTTCCCTGCGAACTAAAAAAACGAATAATTTCACACCTCGATTTGTTCTGCTTTACGATCCTGTCTGTTTAGTTTACTGTAAAAACCGGACTGTAACTATTTCATCTGTTGCAAAAACGGTTCGACGATTTGGGTGTCGCAAACCCTGCATAAATACTGAATTCTTTCGGCACATCATAGCCGTACTGTCTACTCAAAACTCATTTCGGGATTCTTTTTGACTTGTTATGCTAAATATTGTATCCTAAAAGCGATTTTACACCACTTTTCCATAATTTATTTCGTTATCAACATTTCTGTTGCAGAAGATGTTGCAAAAATCAGTTGCGGAATAGTGCCGAATGGTTGTGAGGTGGATTGTTTTTACATTTTCTTTTTACACAAATGGCAATAAGCTCTTGACAATAAATGGTCAGCTCGTATATTCCACTCGTGACCACTCATTTCAATGAGCCGTAAGTTTTTCTTTTGATCCGTTATATGCAAGAACACTCACTTTTCCTGCGGAATTTTCTTTGATTTTTCAAAGTATTTTTTGTGTGCGGTTGATTTGCTTTTCTTCAGCACTAAGCACAGAAGTTTTAGATTTCCTCCGTTTTTTGGGTGTAGCCAGGTGAATTGCGCGCGGACATTCTGACCGTTTTAACATTGCATTATACGATTTGGAAAAAGGTATTCCCACACACCTGACATCGAAATCCCTTGAATATGAATTAACATACTTAACAACATCTATCTGCTTATTTGCTATTCTATTCTTAAAGTTTTCAATTCTGCTCTCTAGGGAATTGCGAGGTAATGAGTTATCTATTTCAAATTTAACTTTTGAAATAACAAAAGTCATTTTCTTTATAGACCACTCAATTTGCATTATATAGCAATCTCGACCATTGGTTTCATAAAACAGTTGATCTCCCATCTTATCAAAATTAACGCCGTAGGTTTTGATCTCTAATACAGCAGTGTCATTGATAAATCGCACAAAGCAAGAACGTTTTTATCTTGATGCACCACCAACTCTTGCGATAAAATGTGTTTGTCTTTGAATATGGACTTTTTTATGTAATCCACAAGGGGAACAATTTCCGTTTTTTAAGAACAATATGAATTTGTTGAGTTCATCTTCAAGTTCCTTGTTCTTATTTTCCACTGCACTAACCGTTCCGTCAGAGTTGAAATTCATATATATTTCGTCATAAGGCGAGGGCAATTTTTCCTATGTATTTTAACTTGCTTTTTATTTTGAATAAGAAAAAACTGATGAATCAATTTCTTCGGCATCAAGCATTGTATTTATCAAATGCTCAATAGTCTCCCCATTGAAATTTGTAGGAAATTTTTTTTTGATTTTTGCGACTTACTACTTCAAACTTTTTACTACTCTTGAACTACACTTAAAACGAGGTAAGTTCTGTGTATGATATTTAAAGTTAGGGGTATGTTGCTAAATAACTTGCCGGAACAATATAGTCCTCGTTAAATTCAAAGACTTTATTGTTGGTGATAAGCAACCTGTTATTGTCCATTTTTTTTTGAAAAGCTCCCATTCCAATAAGCAGTCGTTAGCACCCGTGTGAAGCTCTTGAACGTTATCTATCTCATACAAGCGGCATAGATTATCTTTCGTAATATTTCCGCCTGAAAAGCGAGAAGAAATAATGTTCCTCTTGAAGTTGAAGAAATGCAGTTTTTCATAACCGCACAACCTTTTTTTCGCTTAAAATAATTCTTTATGAATTTTTCATCAATGCTTGCCATAGGTAAAAAGAATAGTTCTATTACACAAATCGAACGCATCAATAAGTACATCAACTTCATTTTGGCTAAGCGGGTGGCTTTCTTGAGATCCTTTTTGTGATCCCGTTAATGTGCGTCGTATAAACATCTCTATCTAATTCCAATGGCAAAAATCTGTTATATAATTTTTGCGTGTCGGGTTGATAAATAGAAATAGAAAGCAGATCATCTCAAAGAGGATAATCCGTTTGTTTCCACATCTAGAACAACATATTGGCTTGCAACAACACTCATCTGCAGACTCCTTTACTTCATAGCATCTTGCAACTATTCCTTTTTACAATTTTCACATCATTTGTTGCAAAAGTGTTGCAAAGCGATTTTTGTTAAAAACATAAAGTGCCCGAGGGCCCTTTGTTTCCCAGAAGTTCCGGCACTTGTAAAGCTAAGTTGGTATTATTCCCACTCGCTCCTAAAGATGATTTAACGGAATTCCGTTAGACGATTTAGCTTGTATTTTTTTATTATTTGAGTTGTATATCAGATTTGGAGTGTCTGATGATTTTTGTTGCCATTGTGTTGTTACGACTTTAATGCCAAAGTAATAACTTTGACATCATAATTTATAGGCAAGGTTGTATAAAAATCAGTATCAATCAAGTTTATAGTGATATGCTCCAGTTTCGGTCATGGTTTGCACCTTAAAATCTTTTATCTTTCAACGCACTAGTAATTAGTGACTTCTTGTACGGCACATGAAGTGTAGCAACTTTATCCATATTGTCTCGAAACTTCGGTAACTTATTCCATAAATCCGTCACCTGCTTTCGCATACCAGTCGAGCACCAAATATCGGATTTTTTCTTTGAAATCTGGATATATAACAATTACAGGAAGTCCCTTTGTTGTTAATTCCGTAGTCAACCCTCTTCTCGAAGAGCTTGACTGTTTTTGGTGTTGGCAAAAAAAATAGCACAATGTTTTTTTGATACATTAAGCCTATCATGTAATCTTTTTCTTTAATGTTTCCCACTCACTACCATCACGAACATTATACGTTTTTTGCATGGGCATCAACAAATGGGGAAAATGCTATCGGCTCCCTTCCATGCCCGGAGCTGATTATAATAGAGAAAGTCTGGTGTAGCATTAGCCCCAAGATTAGATTCATTGAAAGGCTCTGCTACATAAAATGCAGTATAATTTGCTGTTCTGTTTGACATATTCTACCTCCTTGGTATTGTATGAAATATATCTTTATATTCATATAGTGGAATGTCTCCAATATCACCGTATATTATAATTTTGACTCCTGAGTTAAGACTTACACCGCTGCTGTTAAGAGTACATAACATACACCTCAACAAATCATCCTTATGTTTTGGACCATCATCAAATCTAGCAATACCGGCGCCAAGTAAAGGAAGTGCTATATCTTGACTTTTTGCATATACACGGTCAATTTCTTTCCACATTTTCATGAGCATACGTTCATACTTAGCCATGTTTGTATGAGACTCATAACGAGAATTTAACTCTGTCATTGCAAGCATTAGATATGTATGATTGTCAATGCTTTGCTATTATATGGAATTATTGTCCCAAGCGGAAAATCATACAAATCATCACTATTCTTATTAAGCCCCAGTCGCCTTGCTTCAGCCTCTACCGTTTTTGTCTATTTCATCTTTGCTCCCATGTTCCAAAACCAACTGTCCATGTAATGATTTCTTCGATATTACAATGTCATCCACGACAGTATAAAATGAGTATCACAGCCCCGATAACTCTTAAGCCTTGAGCTTCAAATATATTTCCACAATCAACAGATACCGATGTTTGCCGAATAGTTAGTTTGACCGAATTGTTAAAGATTCTTCCTAAAGTAATATAAGTGATGACACATATTATTAAAAATGCAACAATAACAATGCCGGTTCGTAACAACAAACTAAATTCTTTTTACAATCTCCCAATGAAATCCCAGTATAGATAAGATTGTTGAAATCATGCCCAATATCGTCACAGGGGCCATGATGCTATCCCTAATTTGTTTTTGAAAGGCTATTGTACCATTTGGCCTCTCCTGTTCATAACCACTAAATGCTCCCTACTCAGATTATTTTGAATGCTCGTGAAAATCCACTTTATAGTTGCTTGTTCAGTATCTTCTTCAGAAATACTTATTATTTAAAGTGCATATATGATATGGAATATCTGATTTTTGCCGTTACTATTGAAGAATCAAATCAGCAATCTCACTAGAGATTTCTTCTATTGTATTAATGGCGTATTTCTGGCAAGTTTATCCGCTAATGAAGGACTGAAATCTATGACTTCCTTTTTGGTGATATTGTGCCAGATTGGAAGAATGATTTGCTCGCCTGATACTGCTTTTGGTTATAATCCCGTCAAGCTCATAATTAGTCCATCCCTTTTTTGATGAAGTCCTAGAAATAACCACAATACCAAAACGGCTGTTTGCAAGACCTTTATCAATTTTACGGCGAAGACTGTCTCCTATCTTCATTTCAAACTCATCATACCATACCTTTACGCCCTTTTCGACTAAAGTATTGGCAAGAGGACGGACGATTTCGTCTTTATCTTCGGAAGCATGAGAGATGAAAACATCGTACTCAGGATCAGCATCTATGTCGCAATCAATTCCAAAAACCTCTGTTATGTAATAGAGATGGCATAGATGAAAGCGGCGGTTGCTGTTTTATAGTAGGCAACGCAGTAGGTAGAAACTCCCCAACCGATGCATTCACAGTTCCACTTAAACCCTCTCATATCTATTGCTACATGCCAATGACCAGAATGAGGAACTGCAAGACGAATAGGAGATTGCTTGGCAAGTCCTCCAGTATAGTGGTAATTTCTCCCATTCTTATAATTGTTAAAATTTGTACTATCAAAGTAGTTGTACATTAATTTTGCATTGCCTTTTTAATACAATTTCAAACAATTCTTCCTTTTTTCAAGATTCCTAAATCTGTGTGAATAAACTTCATTCAATTTCCTCACTTTCTATGCTTTGTTTTGTCGACGAGTACGAATGTAGTTGCGCCGTTTGAGGTGGGAGGGACGGTTTTCCCTTTTACAAGTGTAACTTCTGTATTTCCACCAACAGGTTTGTACTGACCTGAAACAGGGGCTTTCTGCCCGGTTTTTGTTTTTTGTAGCCATATTGGCCACTCTCCTTAAAAATTATTTTAAAGAGATTACATGCTTTATTTTTACTTTCTGTCGACAAAAAATTATTGCATTACGTGAGAAAAAATGATATAATAGTAGTTGCTACACAGGCTAAAGTATCATATTTTTTTGAATGTAATGCTTTTTGCCGACTTAAGAGATGCCCCTCATGCGGGCATCTTTTTTCATGTAATCACTTTATTGCATATTATCAACAATGATATTAGGCATAGCTCCAAAAAGCACCTTGTATCATTTTTTTGACCTAGTTTATCATGATTCCTTAATCCAGGAATATCGCTGATGTGTATTATTGAACTTTCTCCGTAGGTGTTTTATCCATCAACCAAACCTCATCTCGCTGAACAGATTCGTCTATAAGTTGTACATTATGCGTAGTGAAAATCAACTGAGCATTATACGGATTAGTTTCAGGATTATAAAATAGCTCAATCATTTTTTGACTACTGTAGGATGAAGTCCGTTCTCAATTTCATCAACTATAAGAATATTTCCGGTACTAAGCGTATCAAATATCGTTGGTAATATATTGAGTAGCTTTATTGTTCCATTAGACTCAATTTGTAAAAAATGGAAGTACACTTCTTTCCACAGCTTTATGATTATCATAGATATTATGTGTTGACTTTAACATCTACCCTAAGGCTTTTTTAGAACAACCGCACGGTTCTCAAAATCTTCTGATTCAAGCGAGCGCCTTTCGACTTTTTCTTCATTAAACTCAACTTGTATATCTTCCAATGTAAGGATCAGCACTCTTAAGTATTTTGAGGTACTCCTCTTTCTTTTTAGCTGAAAATGTTTCTTCATCAAGGTTTGAGAGTCCTCTCATGGCGCCATATTGACTACTTGAATATTCGTGATAGTTGATACTATCATAGTAGCTGTTTCATTGTTAAGAAATGATGCCATTGACAAGCAAAGGGCATTATCCCCCAACCACGTGAACATTATTTTGAAGTGACTTCAACTCGATTTAAAGCGTTATACTCTCATATTTGGGAGATGTGCGATTTAGGATAGTTTCTGTACGCCGTTTCTTTTTAGTTAGCTTTTCTGATAAAATATCGTGATTTTCAGCAACTGAGAAAGAATACGTATAAAGCACATCTTCGATAATTATTTGCACAGCATATGATGTAGACCGTTCTTTACTAGAAATGTCAAATTTAAAATGGTTTCGCTGTCTTTGCTAATTCATCCTTGAATGGAAGCATATCAAGTAGTTGAGGGTTGGTTGATGCTCTGATAGGCGAGCATAATAGCCCTCTGTATCTGTAATATTATTTTTGCAAAAGTTCGACTTACCAGAGCCGTTTGCACCGTAAATATAGGCTATCTTATTGAATTGCTGATTATCGCCTGCAAAAAAAGTATGATTTTCTATAATTTGCCCTTTTGGAACAGATGTTTCCATATCAAAAGTTATCGTACCGTTGAAAGGTCCGAAATTCGTCGCTGATATGGATTTCAAAATAGCGTTTTTCATGACACTCCCTCCAACAATTAGTATTATACACCATATTATTATGCTTGTCAAGCGTTATCTTAACTTTTTTACTATTTTTTTGTAAAATGTGCAATTAACTAGGCTTATTTTTGGCATAATAGATTTAGTTTTTACTTTTATATATGCTTTTTTGCGTAGTTCTAAGTTTGGAGTAAAAAGTTAAATAATCTTGAAATAATATGTATTATAATCGCCACTACTTTTTCTAATGTAATGGCGATTGTTCTTTATTCCTGCCCCGACTTCTTCAAATTACAATCTCTGCAAATTCTCCGAACGGTCTTACCGCCTGCGTGCCAAGGCGTGATGTGATCGGCGTGCATTCTATCGAGTTCGAAATACTTCTGACATATCGGGCATATTCCATTTTGTTTTGCATAGGCAGTTGCTTTCTGAGTATCGGTGAATGCTCTTATACTGAGATTTCTCTTTTTGCCACTAAGTAGATATTCATAAATGCCTTTCTTTGATGTTACATCGTCATCTGCCATAAGTTCTGTTATTCTTTTCTCTAACACACTTGGATTATAAGAATTATTTCCGAATTCATTATAAAACAATCCCCATTCCAGACCTTTCATTTCCTTGCGGTACTTAGGAAAAATAGTTTGCACCCATGAAATTACATTCTGGAAATAAAGCCATAATGGTGATCCATTTGTGTCATGCTGGTGTTCGGACATATATGCTTCAATACTTTTACCCTCTCTTGCCGAGATCCATTTAAGTGTTTTTTCAAGATAATCCTGGCGTATCATATCACCACTCAGGTATTTGTTCCCTATTTTGTAGCGGCACAGCTGTTTTTTTTGAGAAATAGCGCTTAACATCTGTAAGCCATGAGCCTGTATATATATAGCATTTCTCAATTCTTGATCGGCAAGCTTAACACCTGCTATATTTATAGTTGTAAACCAGTCAAGTTTTTCTTTGTCGTTTCCCTTGCATATGTAGATCATCAGTTTGTAATCAAGTATTTGCTGTCTTTCTGTATTTGTAAGGTTATGAAAAGTTCTATTGTTGATTGAAAAGTCACCATTACAGTACTGACAAATGCTGATAGTTCTCTGCTGTCCGTCAAGAAGTTCATAATTTCCATTATCATCTTCGCACCAATACATTACATTCAAAGGAAATCCTTTTGTTACAGTATCAATAACAGCATTACGCTCTTTTTTCTTTGTAAACAAATTCACGCTGAAAAGCAGGTCTTACATTAAGTTTTCCACCAAATGCAACAACACCATTATCAGCACTATCCTTATAGCCGTTAAATATTTCTCTAATTGTGTGTTCTTCAAGCTTAATCTCCATAATATCACTTCTTTCTCTTGATTATTATTCTAAAAATAAGGACATTTACCGTTAATACATAAATCTTTATCATCATTTCCTTTTCTAAACTTGATAATATCAAATTGCTCAGGACTATACTTATCTAAAAATGTTATTGGTACACCCATATATCCATCATAATCACAAGGGATTTCAGCAGTTTTATTAACATTTATTGCTGGATAATTATCATACGTTGGATATTCTTCTGGATTATAAAATTTGTACAATATTAAATCTTCGTGACGTTCTTCGTAATCTATGTTTGTAAACCAGCGTACACCTTTTTTACTCTGATATACTTAATACCATTTTCGTCTACTCTAAAACCAGCAGATTTTTTAAGGATAGGTGTCTGGAACTCTGAACTCTCTGTCACCTGAATGAATAGAATATCCCAACCACATTTTATTCTCTTTAATAAGAGGAAACACTTCTTTATATGTAATAGCGTTTACATTTCCTATAATAATGAATTTTTTGTTGTATTCAGTAAGTTGAGCTACATACTCTCTGAAAAGTGAGAAAGGAGGATTTGTTACAACAATATCAGCTTCTTTCAAAAATTCTATACACTCATCGGAACGGAAGTCACCATCGCCTTGCAATATTTTTCGGCTTATTTTTCTTTAGAATCAGCTCAAAATCAGTTAAATCAACTGCACCGTCACCATTTTCATCTGTAACCTCAGTAATTTCAATTACATATGGCTTGTTACCGCTGTGGACAACAGAAATTTCTTCTTCCTCGCCAAAAAGGTAAGCTGCGTATACATTACAGGAGAAGTAGCATAGCAAGTTGCGATTAGCTTTTTCAAACCGAGAGCATTGAAATTCATTGCAAAAATACTTTACAAAATTACTCTCATAAGGATCATCGCAATTGCAAAAGTACAACCTTATCTTTAAAATGGTTCTTGTAATGTCTTAATTCATTTTTCAATATCAACCAATTGAGTATAAAATTCGTCTTTCTTTGCATTCTTTGCAGCCGAAAGATTTTCGTTTTTATTAGACATATTTTTACTCCTCACTTGAAAAACTTGATTATAAATCAAATTTACTTTTGTAAATCTGCATATATATCAATTAGTATATCACGAATCTGCATATTTATCAGGTGGTTTGAGGTATAATTTGAGTATAGAACAGATTTTCTCGAGGTGCAAAATGGAAGAAGTATATGATTTTGGAATGATCTTGCAAAAATTACGAAAAGACAAAGGGTATACTCAGGAGCAGTTAGCTCGACTAATTCATAAAGAAAGTTCAATAATAAGCCGATATGAAAAAGGGATTACAGAATCCTACATTTGAAACAGTAAGAGAATTTGCTGCTATTTTTAATGTTTCAATGGATTATCTCTCTGGAATGGAAAAAACTGAGAGGCATTTCAACTTATGGTATGAGCAAGGAACAAATTGTTATCATAAAATCTCTCATAGAAGCTTTTAGAGGTAAAAACACATTTGTACCCCAAAAATTAACAGCTGAACAATATCAGCTTATTGGTAAGATTGCGGTAGAACTATCAAAAGATGAATAAAAAGGCTGTGAACCTAATCGTCCACAGCCTTTTGTATTATACATACACCATACGCTCAAATATCGACTCCCTCGCACAAAGTCTTACCATATTCGCAAGACCATTAGCTTTTGGTAAATCACCGACAGCCAAAGCGAAGATGGTATTCCTCATCATTATCCAGCCACTTTTCCACCTATCTTTCACTAGCGGCTGAAACTTTGACATCAAGATCGTCAAGATAGCTAACAATCTCGCCGCTGTCAACCAACTTTCTCAGCCTTTCTTTGTGATACTCCGCAGAAAAGTTAAGATGATAACGAATGTGGTCAGAACTGTAACATTTCTCAGTTTCCGACTGTGTATCAGCATCAAAGTGCCTGATCACACATATATCGGTGTCCAGTACCCATACAGGTACATTTTTCTTTTGCTGGCGTTATAAATCTTTTTCTTTACTTCTGATAATCATATAAAATTCCTCCCATTATTCAAGTTCCTGTGATTTTCTTTTTTGCATGCTTGCTTTGTATTTGCTGTTCATGCTGAGAACAAATCTTGGTGCTATACTAAAAAAGTGGACAGCAAAAAGCGAAAGATGGTATAATAATAAAAAAGGAGAGAAACACATGGAAAACACCAAGTATACAGAGGAATTCAAGCAAAGCATAGTAAGCTTGTATGAATCCGGAAAAAAGCAGTACGCAGATATGCAAAGAATACGGAATGAGCAGTTCCACGCTGCATAAATGGATCAAAAAATATACAAAAGTCCAGGTTTCAGAAACTGAAACCATGACCATGGCTGAAATCAAAAAATGCAAAAAGAAATTAGCCTTGCTTGAGGAGGAAAATATAATATTAAAAAAAAGCAATGGCTATCTTCTCAAGGGAATCCGGGAAAGAGTAGAACTGATCTCCCGGCTTTCAAAGGAGCATTCCATCAAACTTCTGTGCAAAGTTTTGAAGGTAGCCAGAAGCACATATTACAGCATTTTAAATCATAAAGCGTCCAACCGTGAAATAGAAAACAATATTCTGAAGTCAAAAATATTCAAAGTTTACTGTGATAATCGAAAAGTATACGGCTCTATAAAAATCACCCGTATATTGCGGGATAACGGTTATCCGAAATTAAGTGTAAATCGTGTTTCAAGACTTATGAAACAGCTTGGTATCAGATCTATAACTATCAGAAAATTCAAGAATTACCGCAATAAGCAAAATGAACATTCTGAACTTAAAAAAATCTGGTCAATCAGAATTTTTCCGCTCAAAAACCTAATCAGATATGGCTTTCAGATATTACATATATCCACACCGTAAAGCATGGCTGGACTTATCTTGCTAGCGTTCTGGATGTCTGTACAAGAAAAATCGTCGGTTACAGTTATGGAAGAAAAATGGATCGTTCTCTTGTTATTTCTGCACTGACAAATTCATGGCAAAATCAGAACTATCCAGATAATGTTATTCTTCACAGCGACCGTGGAAGCCAGTATACTTCTTCTGAGTATATTGCGGCTGCTGAGAGGATGGGCTTCAGACTTTCTTACAGTAAAAAGGGCTGTCCTTTTGATAACGCTCCCATGGAATCCTTCATTCTGTTTTGAAAAAGGAAGAAGTCTACCTCAAACACTATTCTTCTTTCTATGAGGCTAATATCAGACCCTTTGATTATATTAATGGGTTTTATAATCTTAATCGCATTTACTCGGCTATTAATTATTTGTCACCCATTCATTTTGAAAAATCTTTACTTTAATCTTTTTTCTTTTCGCCTTTTTGTGTCCAGCTTATTGACTATGGTCCAATTTTCATCACCGTCCTCGTTATCTTTGCGTAGGTCACTCAGCTTATCAGCCATTTCTGTTTGAGTACTTGGAAACAGGTGAGCATAACGGTATGTAATATCAATGCTTTCATGTCCTACACGATCAGCAATAGCCACAGCTGAAAATCCCATTTCAATCAGCAGAGAAATATGTGATTGTCTGAGATCATGAATGCGGATTCGCTTTACTCCCGATTCCTTTGCCCCTCTGTCCATTTCATGGTGGAGATAGCTCTTGGTAATCATAAAAATCCGGTCACTATCTCCGATATCGTAAAGTTGACCGATGAAGTCCTGTATCTCCGCAGAAAGAAAAATCAGGCATTTTCACCACTCTGTTGCTCTTGGGTGTTTTCGGTTCCGTAATGAGGTCTTGTCCCTTGATACGCTGATATGACTTGGTGATAGAAACGGTTTGCTTCTCAAAGTCAAAATCAGCAGGTGTAAGGGCAAGTAGCTCGCCTTCACGAATACCGCACCAATAGAGCATCTCAAAAAGCATAGAACGAGATTGGCTTATCCATCATAACCTCGGCGAATTTCTTATATTCTTCCTGCGTCCAGAAAAAGCATTTCACGGTTCTTTTTGCTTTCCCCATATCTTCTACACGCATAAAATTTTTATCTGTCATTATGCTTAACTCCTTTTGTATAACTAAATAGTGTTAGAATAATTAAACTAATTCCGTTACATATCTGTATTATACACAAGCGGATGGCTTATGTCAAGTAATTTTCTGTATAACATTTTTAATTTCTATCATATTGACAAACCATAACGGAATTTGCTATACTTATATTGTAGAAAATAAACCGATGAAATTAAACCGATGAAATTTAGGAGGCAGGAAAAATGTCTATTGGTGAAAGAATACGATTTATCAGAAATATAAGAGGTATGACTCAAAAGTATCTGGGAATATTGGTCGGCTTTTTCTGAAAAGACTGCCGATGTACGAATGGCGCAATATGAATCAGGTTCAAGAACACCGAAGGCTGAACTCGTTGAAAAAGTTGCAGAGATGTACTTGACGTTTCAACGAATGCTTTGAATGTACCGGATATTGATTCCTATGTAGGAGTTATGCACACTCTATTTGCACTTGAAGATCTTTATGGTTTGAAAATTGACCGCCTGAATGATGAAATCTGCATCAGAGTAAATCGTCAGAATGGCGCATTGTTTCAGAAAATGACAGGGTTACTTGAACCTTGGGAGGAACTTGCACACAAGTACCGCAATGGTGAAATTTCTCGTGAGGAGTATGACCAGTGGAGATATAATTATCCTAAGTCCGAGGCGGAACGGAATGAGACAGCTCGCAAGAAATTGAAAGAGGAGATAAAATAATGAAGCACAATGTTTTTGAGAGAAATTCCTCTATATCACCATTTGATGTTTCTAATCCTCCAGAGGTTAAGGAACAAGTTAAAATAATTCAAGATATTATAGAAAATCAACCTCCAAATAAGTTTTTTGATTGGAATATAGATTTATACTCAGATTTAGGTGAAATTAAAGTATTAGCAATTGATGATTATTGCGAAAACTGTGGAACCACCAAAAGTTTTTAATAATATAAATCCAATAATAATGGACGAAGAATTTGATAAAAACGTTGGCTATAAACCTAGTTATGCACCTGTTGACGGAGTTGATATACCTCTGCCTAATCCTAATGAAGATTTTAAAACTAAACAGTATATTTTGGGCATAAAGCTAAAATGCGCAAAATGTGGAGAAATGCATTATTATTTTCTTCTTTTTTTAAAGGCGAAAAAATCATAAAAATTGGTCAATATCCTTCATTTGCAGGAAAAGAAAAGCATGAACTTGATAAATATAAAAACATCATCTCTAAATACTATATAGAACTGGTTCGTTCTGTAAACGCTTATTCTCAGAATATGGGGATTGCAGCTTTTTGTATATCTCCGAAGAATATATGAACATATAGTAGAAACAGAATATGCTAAGTTTCCTGAACCCGAGAAGAATGCAAATGCATCATTCGACGAAAAGATGAAAGAAGTGGATAAACGAGTACACATAATCCCATTCGAGCTTGATGCACACAAAACAAGCAAGATATACTCTGTTTTAAGTAAAGGTATTCACGAGTATGAAGAAGATGAATGTTATGAGATGTATCCAATGATGAAAACAATCATTATCATAATGCTTGACAAATATCTGGCTGAAAAGGAAAAAAGAAAACAATTAAAGGAACTAAACAAATTTCTCAATAGTAAATAAAAAGAGCTATCCGATTCCACAAAGAATCAGATAGCTCTTTATTCATTCAACAATTCAAAAATGTTGCCAAATCGTTGCCAATCGGCAATGTTACAAGCAGAAAAGCGCGGTGTTACGCCATTTCAGCAGGCTTGTACATTATTCCCACTCTATTGAAGCAGGTGGTTTAGTGGTAATATCGTAGACAATTCTATTAACATTATTTACTTCATTAACTATTCTGGCAGATATTTTTTTCAAGTATGTCATATGGAATTTTAGCGAAATCGGCGGTCATGAAATCAGTTGTAGTAACCCCTCTGAGAGCAAGAACATAATCATATGTTCTTGCGTCACCCATGACGCCTACCGTTCTAGTATTTGTAAGCACTGCAAAATACTGATGAATATCTTTATCTAATCCGGCTTTTGAAATTTCCTCACGGAAAATATAGTCTGCTTCCCTGAAGAATTTTAACCTTATTTTCATCGAGATCACCGATAATTCTGATGGCAAGTCCCGGACCAGGGAACGGCTGACGGCTTACCAGTTCATAAGGCAGACCAAGTTCTGTACCAAGTTTTCTCACTTCGTCTTTAAAAAGAAGTCGTAATGGCTCAATAATTTCTTTAAAATCAACATGGTCGGGAAGTCCTCCGACATTATGATGAGATTTTATGACTGCTTTGCTTCGTCATCATCGCCGCTTTCAATAACATCAGGATAAATCGTTCCCTGAACAAGATAATCTACAGTACCTATTTTTTTTTAGCTTCTTTTTCAAAAACATTTATAAATTCAGCACCAATAATTTTTTCTTTTCTGTTCCGGATCGGAAACGCCTTTAAGCTTTTCTATAAAATACTTTGATGCGTCAACTCTTACAAAATTAATATCCCAGTCTGCAAAAGCTTTTTTCGACTTCATCACCCTCATTTTTTCTAAGAAAACCATGGTCAACAAAAAATACTTGTAACCTGTTTTCCGACTGCTTTTGACAGAAGTGCGGCAGCAACAGAACTGTCAACTCCGCCTGACAGGGGCTAATAAGACTTTTTTATCGCCGACTTTAGCACGGATATCGGCAATAGCTGTTTTAACGTAATTTTCCATTGACCAATCGCCTGTGAATCCACATACATTGTAAAGGAAGTTTCTGAGCATAGCTACGCCATTTTCGGTATGATTAACTTCAGGATGGAACTGTATGCCGTACAGCTTTTTATCTTCATTTTCAATAGTTGCTTGCCGGACAGGAATCAGAATATGCAGAAGCCTTGAAGCCATCGGGGAAGCTTTGATATGTAATCAGTGTGGCTCATCCATGAAATGCCTTTTTCAGGAAGTTCATTGAAAAGTTTGCTTTGTACATCGTAATTTGTTTCAGTTTTGCCGTATTCTCTCATTTCAGCTGTAGATACAGTACCTCCAAGAGTAAAAGCCATAAGCTGACAGCCGTAGCATATACCCAGAACAGGGATACCTAATTCAAAAATTTCCTTGTCAATTCTTGGAGCGTTTTCAGCGTAAACGCTGTTAGGACCACCTGTAAAAATGATACCTGTTGGTTTTCTTTTTCTTTATTTCTTCAATTGAGTTTTACGGCTGATAACCTCGCAGTAAACTCCGCATTCACGTACTCTTCTTGCAATCAGCTGATTGTACTGACCGCCGAAATTCAAAAATTAAACAAAGCTGATGATTCATATTTAACTCCTTTGATTGAATTTAATATTTATATTATGCCATTTTTCGATAAAAATTGCAATAGATTTTGTAAATATTTATTGTTGCAGTAAAAACAGCAATTACTTAATAACATAATATTATTTTTTTACTCAAAAATTTACTTGCAAATTTATATACTTGAACTACACTTTTAGAAGATAAATCCCATTTCTGTAATTCTTTTTGTATTAATTCGGGAAATTTTTTGCTTATATCCCTTAAACATGTCTCCTTTTTATTCAAATTCTGTTTACAATATCCTTAACTATTTCTCCTGCAATAATAAGTCCTGCAACTGACGGAACAAAGGAAACGCTTCCGATAGTTTTCCGTTTTGGTGTTACTTCCTTGCTTTCTGCTTTATGTTCACAAGGTTTTCCGTGGAGTACACTACTTTTAGTTTTTTTACATTTCTTTTTTTTTCAGTTCATGTCTCATGATCTTTGCAAGGGGACACATTTCTGTTTTGTATATGTCGGTTACTATGAGCTTTGTAGGATCAAGTTTGTTTCCTGTACCCATAGAAGAAATAACAGGAACATTTTGCTTATTTGCATTTTTCAATCAAAGTAAGCTTAGAAGAAACGGTATCGATAGCATCGGCAATGTAGTCGAATCCGGATAAATCAATTTCGCCGCCGGTATAAAAGCAGTCCAGTGCGACAACGTTTGCATTAGGATTTATGTCAAGTATTCTTTTCTTTAGCAACATATACTTTCTTCTTACCGATAGTAGAATGAAGAGCAATAAGCTGGCGATTCAGATTAGTTATTGTCACTTCGTCATTATCAATAAGTATAAGCTTTCCCACACCGCATCTGGCAAGAGCTTCGGCAATATAAGATCCAACTCCTCCTACGCCGAAAATTGCAACTGATGAACTTTTCAGCTTTTTCATACCGTCTTGTCCAAGCAGAAGTTCTGTTCTTGAAAAATTCATTAAGCACGCCAATCACCTCTGTCTGTTACAATTTTTATATCCAGCTGATTCAACTCGTCTTTCAAGGCATTTTCTGCATTCTGCTGCTTCATCTCCCATACAGATTTTATTATCGTAAAGCGGGAATAAAAAGCTTTCTGAATTTTACCGGAGACAGATTCGGCATTACTACATTAGCTCCTGCTTTTAGTCCAAGTTCTCTTCCTTTGGGATTTATAGTTCCCAAGGCGGTAGTTGACGGGATCAAGGCATGGGGAGGAGAATACGGGTAAGAGCTACCATAACCAGAGTATCTCTGAGAGTACCGTTTTTAAAATCCTTAAATGGTGTTTCATTATGTGAAATAAACGGACCGATTCCAACCATTTCTGGTTCTAATTTTTTTAATAAACAGCAGGTCTTCCGCAAGATTGTCATGAGTTTGAAAAGGGGAACCTACCATAAATCCTGCGCCTGTCTGAAAACCGATTTTCTTTAATGTTTTCAAACATTCTATTCGGTTGTCAAAGGACATTTCTTCAGGGTGAAGCTTTTTATAGTGTGATTTAGTTGCAGTTTCATGTCTCAGCAGATACCTATCTGCACCGGCATTAAATAATGCTTTATAGCTTTCTTCGGTGCGCTCTCCGAGAGAAAGGGTTACCGCACAATCCGGATATTTTCCTTTTATTTTTTAGAGATGATACTGCAAAGTACGCTGTCGCTGAAAAATGAATCTTCACCGCCTTGCAGTACAAAGGTACGGAAGCCAAGCTCATATCCGGTATCACAGCACAGCAGAATGTCCTGTTCCGTCAGTCTGTACCGGTTAATTTTATGGTTATCACGGCGTATACCGCAGTAAAGGCAGTTATTTTTGCAGTAATTTGATAGTTCAATTAATCCTCTGATATAAACGTCCTTACCGTATATTTGTTTTCTGATGTTGTCAGCTGATTCAAAAAGATATTCATCATTAGAGTTGTTTTCTATAATTGCAATAATATCTTTCTTTTCAGCCATATGAGTGCTTGAGATTCTGTCAATTATCTCTTTAATATTCATAGAAATCTCCAATTAATAATATTATTTTAATCATAATCATAGAACATTCTGTATTTTTTATCATTGTGCGCATAACAGCTTAAAAACCAGTCCGATTGCTATATACATGCTGAGAAGCGCAGTTCCGCCGGCACTGAAAAACGGCAAAAGGAATTCCGATAACAGGCATTACTTTCAGAACCATTCCTATGTTCATAAAACAGTTAGTAAAGATCATAGCAAATGTCCCCAGACAAATAAGCTTTCCCAGCTTGTCCATTGTATTTCTGCTGTTATTAAGTATTTTTATACAGATGTAAGCAAGTATTAAGATTACTGCAATTGCTCCTACAAATCCAAATACTTGACCAATATATGAGAAAAAATAAAGTCGTTGTGCATTTCAGGAACAATTACATAATCATCTTTATTTCCAAAGAGACCTTTACCAAATAATTTTCCCGAACCCAGAGCGGCAAGACCTAAATTCTGCTGATATTCAAGTCCCATAGGATCAGTTCCCGGGTGTATAAGCACTAAAATACGATTTTTATGAAGAGATTGTAATCCATAGTTCCAGAGAAGATATATTGCCGGGAGGAGTAATTACAATCGCAGCAATTATATATTTTTATAGAAAGTCCTGCTGAAAACAGCATTACTACAAACATAAGAATAAACCCCATAGCCGTACCGTAGTCTCCTTGCAGCGCCACAAGTCCGATTGGTATTGCTCCGTGAATAATCAGTAACAAAAAGATGAAGCGGATGATTTATGTTTTCTTCATCTTTGTAAAGATGAAATGAAAAAGTAAGAATAAAAAGCAAGCTTCAGGAATTCCGAAGGCTGAAGGGTAGTGAATCCCAGATTAAGCCATGCCCTGTCGTCTGCTCCGGCGCGCTGGAGACCCAGACCGGTAAAAGTCAGCAGCACAAGAGCAATAGAGGCAGGAGCATATAGAAACCACAATTTAACCAGATGATGATAATCAATTGACGCTATAATGAAGCATACTGCAATTCCGAGTCCGGTTGATATAAGCTGGATAATATAGGTACGCTTTTCAATGTCTCCTATACCGACTTTATACATGGAATAAAGCATAATTACGCCTATCAGCGCACATACCGTTACTGCTATAAAGCAGTCCCTTATCAAGACGTTTATAGTATTTGGAGATTTTTTTTTAACAAGTGTATTCATAATTTTACCTTTCTTCTGTTTGCCGAGTAATAAGAATCTGTTTTCATGAGTATTCACGAATAGATTCTGAAATTATTTACTGTTGTCTTGTTCCATATTCCAATATTTTCTATCAAGGCTTCTGAACTGTATAGCGCCGGATATATGTTCTTTTTCTATTATTTCGCTGGATTTCAGATCAGCAATTGTTCTTGCAACTTTCAGAATTCTGTCATATGCTCTTGCAGATAAACCAAGCTTGTCAAAAGCGTTTCCGATAAAAAGCTTTGGCGCTGTCACTCATCATACAGAATTCCTGAAGCCTGTCAGGAGTTATATTTGCATTGCAGTTTATTTTACTGTTTTTAAATCTTTCATTTTGTATATCTCTGGCTTTTTGTTACTCTTTTTTTCGTATTTCAGAAGAGGATTCTTCTTTTTTATTTGATGAAAGATCCTGAAATTCAACAGGAGCGGCTTCAATATGCAGATCAAATCTGTCCAGAAGGGGTCCGGATATTTTGGAAAGATATGTTGAAACCTGTTTGTGAGAGCAACGGCATTTGTTTCCGGGATGTCCGTAATAGCCGCAGGGACAGGGGTTCATTGCTTGCTATGAGCATTATTGATGCCGGATAAACCACTGTTCCTGCCGCTCTTGAAATAGTGACTTTTCCGTCCTCCAGAGGCTGTCTTAATATTTCAAGTGTTTTTTTGCGGTCAAATTCCGCCAAGTTCGTCTAGAAAAAGTAGACCGTTATGAGCAAGAGAAATTTCTCCGGGTTTGGGTATTGAACCGCCTCCGGCAAGACCGGCGGCAGAAATAGTATGATGGGGAGTCCGGAAAAGTCTTTCGGTAACTAACGGCGATTTGGGGTCGAGCAATCCGGATATTGAATGTATTTTTGTAGTTTCAATTGATTCTTCAAACGTCATTTCCGGAAGTATAGAAGGCATTCGCTTTGCCAGCATACTTTTTCCGCTTCCGGGAGTACCGATAAGAAGTGCATTATGTCCTCCAGTCGCGGCAATTTCAAAGAGCTGCTTTTGGCTGTTTTTTGACCTTTGACATCTGAAAAAATCAAACGTATAGTTTTTTCCGGTTTATTTTCAGGTATGAATTTCGGTTGTTTTTTCAATTCTTGTACGCATTGTAAAATGGTCAAGGATTTGTGATACAGATTCGGCTGCATATATGTCGATACCTTCGGCAACGGAAGCTTCAAAAAGCATTGTCCTTGGGTACGAATACTGATTTAAAACCGGTTTCTCTTGCAAGCAGAACCATAGGCAGGACGCCTTCTATAGGACGCAGGGTACCGTTTAATGAAAGTTCTCCGATGAAGCAGAGGAGTCAAGATTTTCTTTAATATAGCCTGCGGCTTTCAGTACGGCAACAAGTATAGCAATATCGTTGAACAGAACCGCTTTTTCTTGTTCCGGCAGGGGCGAGGTTTACCATTACCTTAGCCACGGGAAATTCTATATTGCAGCATCTCATAGATGCTTTTATTCTTTCACGGCTTTCCTTTACTACAAGATCGGGAAGTCCTACGATATCAAATGCCGGAATTCCACGGCTTATTTCTATTTCAACATCAACATTGAATGCATTCAGTCCGAAAAGACCAAGACTGTTAATTTTTGCAAACATAAAATGCCCCTCCCGGTATGTAATTTACAATTACATATATTATATCATGTTTGAGGGAAAATGTAAATAAATATCAAATTAAAAAGAGAAAAATATTTTTTCCAGGTATGTATATTTTTAGCTTGGTTCACATTATATGGATTTGGATAAAATATTTTATATGGTAAGTTACAAAAAGCGGCATAATCCTTTAACAGGACTATGCCGCTGGTCAAAAAATACTTGCTTTTGACCGTAATTTTATATATTAGGGATTGTAACTGTCCGGAGACGGTGATGAAAAGAATGCTGTTCAGCTCCATATCCTTCATTTCTTACAACCGAAACCTTATTGTAAATATCCATACCAGTACCGGCAGGAATAAGTTTACCGATAATAACATTTTTCCTTAAGACCAAGAAGCTTATCGCTTTTTGCCTCTGATTGCGGCGTCAGTGAGAGCCTTGGTTGTTTCCTGGAATGATGCCGCCGACAGGAAACTGTCAGAGCTTGAAGACGCTTTTGTAATACCCTGAAGTACAGGAAGAACGGTAACATATTCAAGATTTTCTTCTCCGTTTTCCATTCTGTCTCTGATTGAATTGTTAATAGCGTCCACTTCTTTTTATCAACCATTGCTCCGGGAAGAAGATAGCTCGCTTCCTGATTCGTCAACCTTGATCTTTCTGAGCATTTGACGAACGATTACTTCGATGTGCTTATCGTTGATGTCAACACCCTGTAAGCGGTAAACCTTCTGAACTTCATGAATAATATAATTCTGAACTGCCTGAACACCGAGAATGCTGAGAATATCAGACGGATAAACGTTACCCTCAGTCAGCTTTGTACCCTTTTTCAATTACTTCATTTTCCTTAACTCTGATCTTGAAATTGTAAGGTACCATATACGTTTCAGATTCATTTGTTTCATGATTTGTGACGATAACATTTCTGGTAGTCTTGATTTCTTCAATATGAACAACGCCGTCAATTTTAGAAAGTATAGCGAGCATTTTTAGGTCGTCTTGCCTCAAACAGTTCCTCGACACGAGGCAGACCCTGTGTAATATCTTCCGCAGACGCAATACCGCCTGTATGGAAAGTTCTCATTGTAAGCTGCGTACCAGGTTCACCGATTGACTGTGCGGCAATGATACCGACAGCTTCACCAACGGCAACAAGATTACCGTTTGCAAGGTTAGCGCCATAACATTTCGCACATACGCCGTGTTTGATTTGCAATGAAGAACAGAACGGATCTTAATTCTTTCAACGCCGGATTCACAGATTCTCTTTGCGTCTGCTTCAGTAATGATTTTATCTTTGGACATAATAATCTCACCGGTTGCAGAGTCTTTCAGATCGTCAACAAGGTATCTTCCTAAAAGTCTTTCAATCAGCGGTTCAATAATTTCATTGCCGTTTCTGATTTCATAAACTTCAATACCGTCGGCAGCATGACAGTCATGCTCACTGATAATAACGTCCTGTGATACATCGACAAGACGTCTTGTAAGGTAACCTGAATCGGCGGTACGAAGAGCGGTATCGGCAAGACCTTTTCTGGCGCCTCGTGAAGAAATGAAGTATTCGAGGATGTTAAGACCTTCACGGTAATTGGCTCTGATAGGAATCTCGATTGTAGTACCGGAAGTATTTGCAATAAGTCCGCGCATACCGGCAAGCTGTCTTATCTGGTTGATAGAACCGCGGGCACCGGAATCAGCCATCATGAAAATAGATTATATTTATCAAGTCCTGTTTTCAGTGCAGTTGTAAACATCATCGGTAGCCTTGTTCCATACGTCGATTACTTTCTTTGATTTTTCTTCTGATGAAATATAACCGTAGTCGTATTGTTTTGTGATAACATCAATTTTTCTTGTCAGCCTCTGCAAAAATATCCTTTTTCTGCGGAGGTATCGTAGCGTCGCAAACGGCAACGGTAATAGATGCCTGTGTTGAATATTTAAATCCGAGAGCCTTGATTTTATCAAGCACTTCCGAGGTTGTGTAGTTGTACCGTGAATTCTTATACATCTTTCAATAATATTTGAAAGCTGTTTTTTTTTACCTACGAGGAATGCAATTTCTAGATCAAACTGCTTATCGGAATTAGTTCTGTCAACATATCCCAGATTCTGTGGGATACTTTCGTTGAATATCAGACGTCCTACTGTACAGTCGATTATCTTGGAAACTGTTTTATCGCCGATATCCTTTGTAATTCTTACCTTGATTGCAGCATGAAGTGAAACGTCGTGTTCATGATATGCCATAAAGAGCTTCATTAACGTCTCTGAAAACCTTACCTTCGCCCTTTTCTCCTTCCTTCTGCATTGTCAGGTAATAAGAGCCAAGTACCATATCCTGTGAAGGTACGGCAACAGGACAACCGTCGGAAGGTTTTAACAGGTTATTTGCTTGCAAGCATAAGGAATCGTGCTTCTGCCTGTGCTTCTGCTGAAAGAGGAAGATGCACTGCCATCTGGTCACCGTCAAAGTCTGCGTTGAACGCTGTACAAACCAGCGGATGCAGCTTGATTGCACGACCCTCGACCAGAACCGGTTCAAATGCCCGAATACCCAGTCTGTGAAGCGTGGGGGCACGGTTGAGCATTACAGGGTGATCCTTAATTACATTTTCAAGAGCATCCCATACTTCTGTTGAAGCTCTGTCAACCATTTTTCTAGCGCTTTTTATATTAGCAATGACCTTTGTATCTACCAGTCTTTTCAGTACGAAAGGCTTGAAAAGCTCCAGTGCCATTTCCTTTGGAAGACCGCACTGATACATTTTAAGTTCAGGTCCGACTACGATAACCGAACGTCCAGAATAGTCTACACGCTTACCAAGAAGATTCTGACGGAAACGTCCCTGTTTACCCTTAAGCATATCAGATAGTGATTTCAGCGCACGGTTATTAGGACCTGTTACAGGTCTGCCGTGACGGCCGTTGTCAATAAGAGCGTCAACGGCTTCCTGAAGCATTCTTTTTTTCATTCCTGATAATGATATCAGGAGCTTCAAGTTCAAGCATTCTCTTAAGACGGTTATTTCTGTTTATAACACGCCTGTAAAGACCATTAAGGTTTGAAGTAGCATAACGTCCGCCGTCCAGCATAACCATAGGACGTATATCCGGAGGAATTACCGGAATTACATTCAGTATCATCCATTCCGGTTTATTTCCGGAAAGTCTGAATGCTTCGATTATTTCAAGCCTTTTTTAAAAGCTTGATTTTCTTCTGACCGGTTGGAAGACCTTTAAGTTCTTCTTTTTCAGATCGTCTGAAACAACCTCAAGATTGTTTCTCCACTCAGTATCGAGCTCAGCAAAAGTCTTGCATTCATCACATTCGCATGTCAGAGGAGAATGTGTACATTCCGCTTTTTTTCCGCCCAGAGATATTTTTCCTGAGTTTATAAGTCTGTTTTTATATACGTCGTATCTTTCAGGATCATATTCATGAAGAAGCTTCTGAATAGCTTCCGCACCCATTTCGGCAACAAAATCATCACCGTATTTTTTCTCTGGCGTCAAGATATTCTTTTTCGGAAAGGAGCTGTTTTTTAATAAGCTCTCCGGTATTGCCCGGGTCAAGAACAATATACTTTGTAAAATAAAGAATTTCTTCAAGACGCTTTTGTGATATTTCAAGCACCTGACCTATTCTGGAAGGCGTTCCCTTAAAAATACCATATATGTGAAACCGGAGCTGAAAGTTCGATGTGACCCATTCTTTCACGTCTTACCTTTGCGCGGGTAACTTCAACGCCCGCAGCGGTCGCAGACCTTACCCTTAAAACGTATTTTCTTGAACTTTCCGCAGTGACATTCCCAGTCCTTGGTAGGTCCGAATATTCTTTCACAGAAAAGACCGTCCCTTTCGGGTTTCTGGGTTCTGTAATTTATAGTTTCAGGTCTTTCAACAACACCGTATGACCAGCTTCTTATCTGCTCAGGGGATGCAAGACCGATTTTTATTGAATCAAAAAGTATTAAATTCCAAACCGTTACCTCCTAGTCAGTCGCACGGGAAATGGCTATTCCAATGTGCGTAGTATTAGATATCATCATCGTCCATTGAAAGATCAAAGCTGAACATATCATCGGAGTCAGAATCATCCAGATCCTCCAGAATCTCATCATCGTCTTCATTGTCTTCCAGAGAAAATCCGGCGTCTTCCATTTCTGTATCATTATATGTGTCTGCATCTGCATTTTCATCTTCAAATGATACAGGCTGAGGTATAATATCATCATCGTCAAATGACTGCTTAAGATCAATTTCTTCCTGGTTTTCATCAAGTACTCTGACGTCCAGACAAAGTGATTGAAGTTCCTTGATAAGAACCTTTGAAGGATTCAGGAATACCCGGTTTCGGAACATTTTGTCCCTTTACAATTGACTCGTAAGTGTTTACGTCCTACAGTATCGTCTGATTTTACCGTCAGAATTTCCTGCAAGGTATAAGCAGCACCATAAGCTTCCAGCGCCCAAACTTCCATTTCCCCGAATCTCTGACCGCCGAATTGAGCCTTACCGCCCAACGGCCGCTGAGTAACCAGTGAATACGGACCTACTGAACGTGCATGGATCTTATCGTCAACGAGATGGTGAAGCTTGAGATAATACATATATCCTACTGTAACACGGTTATCAAACTGTTCTCCAGTACGACCGTCGTAAAGTATGGTTTTTACCGTCCTCGTCCATTCCTCTTTGCTCTGAAGCATGCTCTGATATCATCTTCGTGAGCGCCGTCAAATACAGGAGTCATAATATGCCAGCCAAGTGCTTTTTGCGGCCCATACCCAGATGAACTTCAAGGACCTGACCGATGTTCATTCGGGAAGGAACGCCGAGGGGGTTCAGTACAATATCAAGCGGTGTACCGTCCGGCAGGAACGGCATATCCTCCTGTGGAAGAATTCTCGAAACGACACCCTTTGTTACCGTGACGTCCGGCCATTTTATCTCCGACTGATATCTTTCTCTTCTGAGCGATGTAACAGCGTACAAGCATATTTACACCAGGGCTTAATTCATCACAGTTTTTCTCTTGTAAATACTTTAACGTCAACAATAACGCCTGATTCGCCGTGAGGCACTTTAAGTGAATTATCTCTTACTTCTCTTGCCTTTTCACCGAAAATAGCTCTTAGAAGTCTTTCTTCAGCCGTAAGCTCTGTTTCGCCCTTAGGGGTAACCTTACCGACAAGAATATCTCCGGCATGAACTTCTGCACCGATTCTGATAATACCGTTTTCATCAAGGTCTTTAAGAGCATCGTCGCCGACGTTTGGAATATCCCTTGTTATTTCTTCCGGACCAAGCTTTGTATCACGGCATTCAATTTCATATTCTTCTATATGAATAGACGTAAACACGTCATTTTTTTAACTAGGTTCTTGTTAAGCTGTACAGCGTCCTCATACCTGTAGCCTCCCCATGTCATGAAAACCGATAAGAGCATTCTTACCCAGTGAAACCTCACCGTCGGCAGTTGCAGGACCGTCTGCCAGAACCTGACCCTTTTCAACCCTTTCGCCCTTATTAACTATCGGTCTCTGATTTACGCATGTTCCCTGATTGGAACGCTTTTTTGAATTTAGTAAGCTTATATCTATACTCAAGACCGACATCGTCTTTTTATGATAATTTCGTCGGCGCTTACTGAATGGACTATACCGTCCTGCTTTGCAATAATACATACTCCTGAGTCCACAGCAGCCTTATATTCCATACCTGTACCGACATAAGGTCTTTCAGTTTTAAGAAAGCGGTACAGCCTGTCTCTGCATGTTTGCACCCATCAGCGCTCTGTTAGCGTCGTCGTTTTCAAGGAACGGAATCATAGCGGTAGCGACTGATACAACCATCTTAGGAGACACGTCCATATAGTCGACAAGCTCGCGTTCACATTCAAGGATCTTGTCACGGTAACGGGCGTTTACCTTAGGTCTTGCTAATTTGCCTTCTTCTGTCAGCGGTTCATTGGCCTGTGCTACTATAAAAGTTATCCTCAACATCAGCGGTCATGTAGACAACTTCGTTTGTTACAACGCCGGTTTCCTTGTCAACTCTTCGGTAAGGTGCTTCAATAAAACCGTACTCATTAATTCTTGCGAATGTAGCAAGATATGATATCAGACCAATGTTAGGTCCTTCAGGAGTTTCGATAGGACACATTCTTCCGTAATGGCTGTAGTGTACGTCACGAACCTCAAATCCGGCTCTATCTCTTGAAAGACCTCCGGGACCAAGCGCTGACAGACGTCTTTTTTATGAGTAAGCTCTGCAAGAGGATTATTCTGATCCATGAACTGCGAAAGCGGTGATGAACCGAAAAAATTCTTTGATTGCGGCAGTTATAGGTCTTATATTTACAAGTGCCTGAGGAGTTATAGTCTCCATATCCTGAGACTGGAGATTCATTCTTTCCTTGACAACTCTTTCCATTCTGGCAAAACCGATTCTGAACTGATTCTGGAGCAGCTCGCCTACAGAACGGATACGTCTGTTTCCGAGATGGTCGATATCGTCCACGAATCCGACACCCTCGCAAAGATTCAGAAAATGGCTGATCGTAGCGTAAATGTCATCGAGAATAATGTGTTTTGGAACAAGCTCGTCAACTCTTTTTTTTTGACATTTTCCTCAATTTCTTCGGCGTCAGCAGATGTTTCAAGAATATCCTTGAGAACCTTGAAAGAAACTTTTTCATTAATGCCGTACTGTTCAACGTCAAAATCAACATATCCGGTAATATCTACCCATGCCGTTACCAATAACCTTAACTTCTTTTTTCTACCATTCTGGTAGCGTTTTCGCCGGTTTCAGTGACATAGTATTCTTTTACTTCAACAGTCAGGTAAACTTCGTACACACCTGCCTGTTCAATTTCCATAGCCTTATCGAAGGAAAGTTTATCTCCTTCGTCGGCCATGATTTCACCCGTCAGCGGATTGATAACGGGTCTGGAAAGAATATGACCGGAAATACGTGTTCCTATGCCTAGCTTCTTATTGAATTTATAACGTCCGAATCTTGCGAGGTCGTATCTCTTGGCGTCAAAGAAAAGATTATTTAGATGTGCAATTGCACTTTCAACTGTAGGCGGTTCGCCCGGACGAAGCTTTTTATATACGTCGATCAGAGCATCTGAATTGTTCTTTGTTCCGTCTTTTTGAAGAATGGTCTGAGCCAATCTGTCGTCCGAACCGAAAAAGATCGAAAATTTCTTCGTCTGAGCTTACGCCGATAGCTCTGATAAATGTTGTAAGAGGTATTTTTTCTGTTTTTATCAATTCTTACGTAAACAACGTCACTTGAATCCATTTCGTATTCGAGCCATGCGCCCCGGTTAGGAATAACGGTAGCTTTAAAAACAAATCCTTACCTGTTTTATCTTTTTCAAAAGAGTAATAAACACCGGGGAACGAACAAGCTGTGAAACAATAACACGTTCAGCACCGTTGATGATAAAGGTACCGCTTTCAGTCATAAGCGGAAAATCGCCCATGAAAATTTCGCTTTCCTTAACATCGCCGGTTTCCTTATTCCAAAGTGTAGCGGTAACTCTCAGCGGAGCTTATAGGTCACATCTCTTTCTTTGCATTCGGCAATGGTATATTTTGGGGTATCGTCAATTTTGTAGTCAACAAAATTAAGTACCAGATTTCCGTTGTAATCAGTAATAGCGGAAACATCACGGAAAACTTCTTTCAAACCTTCATTTTTAAACCATGGATAGGAATTTTTCTGCACCTCGATAAAGATTCGGAATTTCCAACGCTTCGTTAATTTTACCGAAGCTCATTCTGACATTCTTTCCAAGCTGCTTTGGCTTGACATTTACCATAGGCGGAGACCTCCTTGTTTTTTACAGCAGTTTTTTACTGCCGGAACGGATTACTTCTCACGGATTTTTTTTAATTCCGTATTTTTTTCAAAAAAGCATCTTGACATAAAATCAAATATATGTTATACTATTTTGTCAAGAAATCTGTTCAGTCATATTGATACATTTTATAATTATAGTACATTTTTTTAAATTTGTCAAGTGCTTTTTACAAATTTTTTAAGCGGACGTTTAACCGTCCGCTTAAAATTTATTTTATAAGTGCTGAAATTTTATTGCTTAACTCAATCGCACTGTCGATTTTCAACGCTTTCAATTATATCTGACGCTTCATCTAACCAGTTTCCGGAATAAAGCTCAATAGCTCCTTTATCACAGGCTGCTGCAAGCTTCGGATCAATCGGAAGTCTGCCCAGTACTTTCAGATTATATTCTTCCGCTACCTTATCAAGCTTGCTTTCGCCGAAAATATTTATTTTCTTACCGCAGTCAGGACATTCAAAGTAAGACATATTTTCAACAATTCCAAGTACAGGAATATCCATCATTTCAGCCATTTTAACGGCTTTTGCAACAATCATTGAGACAAGCTCCTGAGGAGAAGTTACTACAATGATACCGTCAACAGGTATAGACTGAAAAACTGTAAGGGGAACGTCGCCGGTTCCCGGAGGCATATCGACAAACATATAGTCAATATCTCCCCACATTACGTCGGTCCAGAACTGTTTAACTACTCCGGCGATAACAGGACCTCTCCAAATAACAGGATCCGTATCGTTTTCCAACATAAGATTTACAGACATAATATTAATACCTGTAGCGCTTTCAGCCGGGAAAATACCTTCTTCAGAACCCGCGCTTTTTTTCTTTTTATACCAAAGGCTTTAGGAATCGACGGACCGGTAATATCAGCGTCCAGAACAGCGGTTTTAAATCCCTTTCTGTTCATGTTTACGGCAAGTATTGATGAAACTATTGATTTTCCGACTCCGCCTTTTCCGCTGACGACGCCAATAACTTTTTTATTCTGCTTTGAGCATGCGGCTTTTCCAGCATGCTTGTTTTGTCTCTTTTCACCGCAGTCCTGGCTGCATGATGAACAGTCGTGCGTACATTCACTCATAATATTTCTCCATTCCGCCGTATAATTACGGCTAAATTTTTGTTATAAAGAATTACATAAGGGGAGCGATCATTCTGAAAATTCCGCCGATAATCCTTTAATTAAAGGACGTTTTTTTACAGTCCTCCATGGTTATTTTTCGTGATTTTGCAAGAGTATTCAAAAAATCCATTTTAATTCTTGAAACAGAAGGTGTTTTATACATCAGCGTTGCGCATTCAAAATGCAGGTACAGACTTCTGTAATCCATGTTTATTGTTCCCACTATTGCAGTACTGTCGTCTGAAACGAAATTTTTTCGCATGTATAAAGCCCGGCATATATTCATAAATCTTAACACCCAGATTAATAAGTTCCTTATAATAATTCCAACTCAATATATTTACATACCATTTATCTGCAATGTGAGGGACTATAATTTTTACGTCAACGCCGCTTTTAACTGCAAATCCCAACGCCGTTATCATTTCATTGTCAATAACCAAATACGGAGTAGTTATATAAACGTATTTTTTTGGGCTTTATTAATAATATTAAGATATACCAATTCTCCTACAGGCTCATTGTCAGTAGGGGGAGTCACCGTACGGCAGAACGTATCCTTCGCTTATACGATTAAATTGGGATATATTTGCCGGTCTGTATTTTTTCATAATCGCTCAGTTGTTTGGTTTTCCATTCCCACATTTGGATAAACATAACGGTAAAGCTCCATACTGCTTCGCCTTTAAGCATTACTGCGGTATCCTTCCAATGACCGAAACGTTCTTTTTTTCATTTATATATTCATCAGCCAGGTTTACGCCGCCGTTAAATGCAGTCGTTCCGTCTATTACCAAAATTTTTCTGTGATCGCGGTTGTTTTGCGCAGTTGAAAGGAAAGGTCTGAATTCATTGAATATACGGCATTTTATACCTTTGGTTTCCAGATATTTATCGTAGTGATTAGGCAGAAGAAACTGGCTTCCCATACCGTCGTATAAAAGTCTTACTTCGACGCCCTGTTCTGCTTTCCTTTCAAGAATATCAAGTATGGTATGCCACATTTTGCCGTGATCGATAATAAAATATTCCATAAAAATAAAACGCTCTGCTTTTTTCAAGCTCATAAAGCATAGAAGCGTATTTTTTTCTTCGCCGACGCTATAATATTCAACAGTCGTATTTTTATATATAGGATATCCGCCGTAATCATTTACGTACTTTTGCAAGATGAGCCATATAAATACTTTCTCTTTCAAGATCGTATAGAATGTTTTTTTGTCCTGAGGGATCAATGGTTTTGTCATTTTTATGATCTGATTTTTTTTCCCTTTGAAGAACAGAGTACCCAGTTCTGCATGAAGAAGGATATAAATTAGTGCTCCAACGATAGGTATCAACATAATTAGAATGGTCCATGAAAGCTTGTATGCAGGATTAGTTTCCTTTTTGTTTATAACGAAGCATACCATTAAAAGAGACAGAATAGTCTGTGCGCCATAGATCAGATTAGTATATTCATAAAGTTTAAAAAAAACAAGCAAGCATAAAAAGAGCCTGAACGGCAAGAAGCAGTATTATAAGAAAATTTCTGTTAAATATTTTTTTAAAAAAATTTTTTTCAAGTATTTGTCCCTCCCAATATGTCAATTGAATTTTATTATATCATATTTTGATTTTTTAGCAACATTAAAGTTTATTTAGCGTTTATAATCGTATTTTATTTGAAGTTGTGAATAATATCACATGTGTATGCGATATCTTTATCGGTGTGTGCGGCAGAAACAAACATAGCTTCAAACTGTGACGGAGCGGTATAGACTCCGTTTTCCAGAAGGTATCCGAAAAATTCGGCATATTTTTTGTATCAGACTGTTTTGCATTATCGTAATTTTGAATTGCAGCATTATTGAAGAAAACGGTTAACAGAGAACCGACTCGGTTTACATTCAGTCCGGAATCTGTTGCAAAGAGATCCTATCAGATACGATTTTCTTTCAAGTTCATTATATATGTCCGGATTGTTCTGAAGAATTTTTTAACGTTGCAAGTCCTGCTGAAACGGCAATTGATTTCCGGAAAGTGTTCCTGCCTGATATACTGATCCTGACGGCGCTACGCATTCCATAATTTCTTTTTACCACCGTAAGTCGCGCAAGAGGCATTCCGCCGCCGACTATTTTTCCGAGAGCCGTCATGTCTGGTATTATTCCGTAATATTTCTGCGCTCCGCCTAAGCTTAATCTGAAACCGGTGATAACCTCGTCAAAAAATCAGCAATGAATTATACTGACAGGTTATATCTCTGAGAAATTTTAAAAATCCTTTCTTTGGCGGTATAACGCCCATATTTGCGGCGCACGGTTCTACAATTACACATGCTATATCGCTTCCGTATTTTTCAAAAAAAGTTCAGCAACAGAATCAATATTATTGTATTTTTGCAAGCAAGGTATTTTCAGTAAATCCTTCAGGTACTCCGGCGCTGTCAGGTATTGAATTTGTAAGAAGTCCCGAGCCTGCTTTTACTAGCAGACCGTCGGAATGTCCATGATAGCATCCCTCAAATTTTACTATTTTTGTCACGCCCAGTAAATCCTCTTGCCGCACGGACAGCGCTCATTACAGCTTCCGTTCCCGAATTTACCAATCTTAGCATTTCCATTGACGGAATGTTTTTCTGAATAATCTGTGCCAGTTCAACTTCTCCCCTTGTGACATGCGCCGAATGTCAAGCCTTTGTCGCAGCTTTTTTTTTACTGCTTCAATTACTTCCGGATATGCATGTCCGAGAATATTAGGACCCCATGAGCATACGTAATCGATGTATTCATTACCGTCGGCGTCATATATCCTACTTCCTTTAGCTTTTTCAATAAACAGTGGAGTTTTGCCTACATTTTTAAATGCGCGTACAGGACTGTTTACTCCGCCCGGCATAAATTGCAGTGCCTGACTATAAAGTTTTTGAGACTTGGAAATATTCATATATCTTCCTCCAGCCATTTTGCAGCGTCCAGAGCATGATATGTAATGATAATATCAGCTCCGGCACGTTTTATTCCTGTAAGATTTTCCATAACAATCTTTTTTTTCATCTATCCAGCCCAGTTTTGCTCCGGCTTTTACCATTGAATATTCTCCGCTGACATTGTAAGCGGCAATCGGTAAATCGTATCTGTCCCGGGCGGCTTTAATAATATCAAGATAGGCAAGGGCAGGCTTTTTACCATTACCATATCGGCGTTCTCCTCAATGTCGTCGGCAATTTCACGCAGCGCTTCACGTCCGTTTGCATAATCCATCTGATGATAAGTCTTTCTGTCGCCGAACGACGGCGCTGATTCAGCTGCGTCACGGAATGGTGAATAATATGCGGATGCAAACTTTGCGCTGTAGGACAATATTGAATATCATAAAATCCGCTTTCGTCAAAGAGCCTGACGTATAGCATTTACTCTGCCGTCCATCATATCCGACGGAGCGATTATATCCGCTCCTGTCTGAGCAAAGACTTTTACTGCCATTGCAGATAACAGCGGCAATGTTTCATCATTTAATACTTTATCATTTTTTACAACTCCGCAGTGACCGTGCGACGTATATTCGCATAAGCAAACGTCTGCTATGACGAGCATATCCGGATATTTCTTTTTTATATAACGTATTGCCTTTTGGGTTATTCCATTGCAGTTATATGCTTCGGACGCTTGCTCATCTTTATGTTCAGGAATACCGAAAATAAGCAGTCCGGAAATTCCGCTCGCTGTCTATTTCCTTTAAAATTTCATCAATTCGATCTATAGAATACTTGAAATACACCCGGCATTGATTCCACAGGATTTTTTTATTTTTTCCTTCAACTACGAATAGGGGATATATAAAGTCGCTTTTTATTAAGATGCGTTTCACGCACAAGATTTCTGAGCTGATTATTCGCTCTCATACGTCTGAATCTGTTCATTTTTTACCTCCCGTAATATTGTGTCTATAATACCCTGAACGTTTTGTATATCGGATATATAAAATTTATCAATACCTTTTTTTTATAAGGGCCTGTGATGTTACTTCGCCGATACATATAATTTCAGTACTGTCAGACAGTGAAAATCCATTTTCAAAAAATGCGTTTACGCCTGATGAGCTTGCAAAGGTAATAAAATTAGAATTAATTTTCTCATCGTATTCTTTTTTTATTATTCATCTTCACATCATATATTTTTTATATCGTCATATATAATTCCCGATTTGTCAAGAAAATCTGTAAGGTCGGAAGAACCTTTTTCTGCTCTTAGTATCAGAAGCTTATCAGTTTCGGAAACGGTTTCGGCAATACGCTTGCCCAATTCTTTTTGCAGTATATATTTCGGGTATGATATCAGGATATATTCCCGCTTTTTCAAGTATTTCTCCCGTACCGTTTCCGATAACTGCAAATTTTACATTTCCTAACTTTCTGATATCAATTTTCAGTTTTTTTAAATGTTTAAGGAATATTTCTGCACCGTTCATACTGGTAAGTACGATTATACTATATTTTTTGAATATTTAAAAGAGAATCGTAAAATATCTTGTTATTACCGTATTCACATATTTGCAGGTAATCAAGTTTGTTAATATCAGCACCTAGGGCGTACAGCTGTTCTGACAGTTTATCCACTAGTTTTTTCTGTTCCAGTTACAGAAACGGAGACACCCGTAAGCGGACGATTGATATTTGTTGAAAAATCAAATGCGGCAGTTTCTCCTATAATTATGACAGCCGGAGTTTTTATTTTATGTTTTTTAACTTCGTCAGCTATATTTTTCAAGTAAGTCGCTTCTAATTGTTTTCTGCTTAGCAGACGCTCCGTGGGAGATAACTGCCGCCGGAGTACTTTTTATCCTTACCGTTTAAAATCAGAGTTTCTGCAATTTTTGACAGATTATTCAGTCCCATTAAAATAACCAGAGTTTCATCAGTTGATGCATACTTTTTTTTGATATTTTCAGGAATCAGGTCCTCGGCAGTGTGTCCAGTAATAACATGAAAGCTGCGGCTTGTTTTCCTGTGAGTTACCGGTATTCCTGCCAGTTCCGGAACAGCTATGGCGGAAGAAATTCCCGGCACTATACTGTAAGAAATATTATGTTTTTTAAGTGCAAGAATTTCTTCTCCCCCCACGGCCGAAAACAAAAAGGGTCTCCGCCCTTTAATCTTACGACAGTTTTGCCGTTCAAAGCATTTTCAACGAGTATTTCGTTTATCCGTTCCTGTTTTTCGCAGTGATGTCCGGCACGTTTGCCTACGCAGATTTTTTTTCAGTGGTATCTGATGTAAAATCAAGCAGTCGGGAGTCGATTAAGCTGTCGTAAACAACGGTATCGCATACTTTTAATAAATTCATTCCGCGCAGAGTGATCAGGTCGTAATCACCGCAGCCTGCGCCCACAAGATAAACCTTACCAAGCTTGTTCATAACTTTAAAACCAACTCCTTTGCAAGTTCTAGGTTATGGGAAATGTCGGCGGTTCCAGACAGTATTTTATTCATATCTTTCGAAACTGTAAGCGTAATTTTTCCGCCGCATAATTCAGAATATGCTCCCACAGGCATTGAACAGTCTGCGTTTAAGGTTCTTATTACACATCGTTCTGTTTCAAAAAGCCTTAAAGGTGTTAATGTCGTTGATTTTTTGTATCACAGGCGTTATAAAAAATCATTTTTACGGCTCTCTAGTGCAATTATTCCCTGACATGGAGCAGGAAGAAAATCCATATAATCAAAAAGCAGTGATACTGTAATTTTCTGTTTTAATTTCAAGACGTTCCAGACCTGACGCCGCAAGAATTACGGCGTCATATTCTCCGTTTTCAAGCTTTGAAAGGCGAGTGTCTACATTTCCACGAATATCTTTAAATGTTACTTTATTATATATTTTTTTTCATATTAAGCCTGCGCCGTAAGCTTCCTGTACCTACAGTGAAATCTTTTATATCAGTGATTTGTGTGTCTTTTGCGTGACAATAACATCACGATAATTTCCTCTGGGCAATACTCCTGAAATTTCAAGATTTTCCCCAAGTAATACAGGAAGGTCTTTTGCACTGTGAACAGCAACGTCAATATTTCCGCACTGTAATGCCAATTCAATTTCAGAGACAAAGATTCCCTTGCCGCCGATTTGTGAAAGAGGTTTATCAATTATTTTGTCGCCTTTAGTACTGATATAAATAATTTCTGGTTCTGCATCCGGAAAAAAGATGTTAATCTTTCTATAAACATATTAGTCTGAGCCACTGCAAGTCTGCTTTTTTCGTGTTCCTATTTTAATTTTCATACTTTTTTTTATCTCTCAATTTTATTTTATGTTCATGATATAAATCAGGATTTATTGTTATAAAAAACAATTCCATTTCATTCTCTTTCTTTATAAATCCTCGCTCAACATATAATTTCTTTCCTTGCTCACTGCTATTAAGCCATAATCTTTTTACATGAATTTTTTTGAAGCATAATTTATTATTTCATTTAAAATACAATTTGCAAATTTTTGCTTTCTAAATTTTGGAGAAGTATATATATTTAATATATAACCCTCTAATCCGTTTAAATTTTCTTCATATGGAATACGTTCATGGCCGGGCTGATCCCCGCATGGCGAGCTATGCAGATCAAGGCGATAGATGCCATACGAGAAGAATAAACAACAATTGTCAATTAATAAAACTATATAATCATGAAGAATCGCATTGTAAAAAAAGATCCTGCGTATCATCTTATTAGTACTTGTGGGAGCAGCGGTAATCGGTACATTCTATTTCTTATGGGTGGAAGAAAGCGCAACCGGTCATCACCGTTTATGAGATCGTAACCCCCAGAAAAAGGGGGATGTGGAAACCAAGACGGTCGCTACCGGAAACGTAGAGCCTCGTTTCGAGGTGGAGATCAAGCCGCAGATTTCCGGTATCATCTCCGAGCTGAAGAAAGAAGCGGGGCAGATGGTCAAGCGGGAGAGTTATCGCCATTATCAAGGTAATCCCCGAGATGGTACAGCTCAACAGCGCCGAATCGCGTGTGAACCTTGCCAATATCTCCTTAAAGCAAGTGGAAGAGACTTATAAGCGGGATACGCAATTATTTAAGCAAGGTGTTATCGCCCAAGAAGATTTCGACCTTTCCAAAGCGAACTACCTGAAAGCCGTGGAGGAAAAAGGATAACGCGCAAAGTGCCTTGGGAGATCATCCGCGACGGTATAGCCAAGAACTCCAGCGTGGCCAGTACGACCCAAATCCGTAGTACCATTACCGGTATGATCTTGGACATCCCCCGTCAAAGTAGGTAACTCAGTTATTCAAGCGAATAATTTCAATGATGGCACGACGATCGCTACCGTAGCCAATATGAACGACATGATCTTCAAAGGAAACGTAGACGAGACCGAGATCGGACGCATCCACGAGGAATGCCGATCAAATTGACCGTCGGCGCCATGGAAAGCCGTTCATTCGACGCTTTGCTGGAATATGTATCGCCCAAGGGAGTAGACAAGAATGGAGCCATTCAATTTGAGATCAAGGCGGCCGTAACGATCCCCGAAGATGCTTTCATCCGTGCGGGATATAGCGCCAACGCCGAGATCGTGCTAAAACGTGCGGAAGACGTGCTTACGATCCCGGAAAGTACGGTCGAGTTCCAAGGGGATTCCGCATTCGTTCAGTTAGTTAAACAAGACAGCAACCGGAGCAAGTCTTCGAGAAGCATCCTGTAAAGGTAGGTCTGTCCGACGGTATCAAGATCGAGATTCAAGAAGGACTGGCCGCGACCGATAAAGTCCGGGGCGCAGCTATTGACCCGAATAAGAAATAAAAGAAAAGATTGTATGATGAGAAGAAACTTATATATACTGGCAATCGCTTCCCTCCTGTCCGGAAACTATGTTTTTCGCTCAGGATGCGGTGAAGCAATGGAGTCTGGAGGAGTGCATCCAATATGCCATCGAGCATAATATCGACTTAAAGCAAAAGGAGCAGGAACAGGAAAGCCGAAAGGTAGACTTACATACCAGCAAATACAGTTGGCTCCCGGCCCTAAATGGCAGTCTTGGACAGAGCTTCCAGTTCGGACGCTCCACTCTAAATCGGGGTGATCGTGGACCAGAACGCCGCCAACTCCACATTGGGGATCAATCTGGACATGCCTTTATTTGACGGGTTAAAAATACCGAACGATATCGCCGCCCGCAAACTTGATCTAAAAAGCGTCTATCGAGAACTTGAATAAGGCGAGAGAAGACCTATCCATCAATATAGCTTCCTACTACCTGCAAAAGTACTTTTTATAATAAAGAGCTGCTGAAAATAGCGCGACTGCAAGTGGAACTGGACAAGGAGCAGGTGAATAAAACGGAGGCCATGGTGAACGCCGGAAAGGTGCCTCTTTTTCCCAACTGTATGATATCAAGGCCCAATTAGCGAAAGATGAGGTCACGCTTACCGAGTCGCAAAACAATGTGAACCTCGCTTTTATTGGATCTTGCGCAAAGTCTGGAACTAGAGCGAAGCGACCGGAATTTCGATATACAGACTCCTGTAATTGAAGATGCTGTGGCTGATAATATGAGCAGTATCCTACCTCCGGAAAACATTTACGATCATGCGGTTACGTTCAAGCCTCAGATCAAGGAACAACAGTATTTGGCCGAACCGTTAAAAAGCGGTGGCATGTACACGACGCGCGACGTTTACGGGAACCCGCGCTTCATCATCCATTTCCTCGATTTGGTACACGAGGATCACCCCGGCGACCACGAGGACAAAATGGAATCGGCC
>VOFK01001607.1_pt1 | contig 37760 bp, 36 predicted proteins | sample 5384121 | NCBI WGS metagenome assembly VOFK01 (sample SAMN12384730, study PRJNA508395) | human gut metagenome | isolation source: healthy gut J | host: Homo sapiens | reverse complement strand
AGCTTCTACTATCGTATGGCTTTCCGTTCAACTTGACCGACCGGATATAGATATTCTCACGGTTGACAGCGGTGCCAAGCACTGTAAAAAGTCTTCCGTTGTCAAGATGCATACGCATTTCGGGGAAATAACGGAGTTCCTATTTCATACTCACCACTTACGGGATTGACCGGATAAAAAGCCCATGGCACTGAATACATACCAGGCAGACATCTGACCGCAATCTTCATTGCCGCACAGTCCGGCAGGTGCATTGAAATAAAGATGATGCATCACCTGTGCCACATACTTCTGAGTCTTCCACGGCTGACGTACTTTATTATACAAATAAATGACATGATGGCTCGGCTCATTGCCATGAGCATACTGCCCAATCATACCGGTGCTGAAAATAGGCAAATCCTCCTTCCCGGCAGGGATATACGTAAACATACTATCGAGCTTCTCTGCAAAGCGGTCTTTTCCTCCGACCAAAGTTATCAGTCCGCGAATATCCTGAGGCACAGACCATAAATACTGCCATCCGTTACTCTCGCAAATATGGGCTGTATAGTCATCGGGACAGAAAGGCCGGATAAAAACACCCTTGTCATCAACGGGCTGCATAAATCCTGTAGCGGGATTGAATACATTCTTGTAGTTTTGAGAACGCTTGTAAAACTCTTCCGCCAGTTCCGTCTTTCCCATCTTGCGCGCCATCTCTGCAATGCAATAATCATCAAAAGCATACTCCAGTGTTTTGGAAAGCGACCAATTGTCGGCATTATACTCATCTTTTATATTATAAGGAATATAACCGAGCTTCTTATAAAGCCCGATTCCCCGATAATTGTCCAAGTTGGCAGTGGCGACACAGGCCTTCAATGCTTTCTCTGCATCAAAGTCACCTATTCCTTTCAAATAAGCATCCACAATGACGGGAACAGCATGATAGCCAATCATCATATCAGTCTCACTACCCCAAAAGTTCCAAACCGGAAGCCGGCCGTTTTGGTCATAAAAAGCAAGAAAAGACTTTATCATGTCATTGGTGCGGACAGGCTCGGTATAAGTAAGAAGCGGATGGGCGGCACGATAAGTATCCCATAAAGAAAAAGTGCCATAGTTCACCCAGCCATCGGCTTTATGTATTTTCTTATCAGGTCCATAATACGAACCGTCCACATCACTAAAGACAGTGGGCGCTATCATGGTGCGATACAAAGCCGTATAGAAATTCACCTTGTCATCCAAGTCACAGATACCCCTGACCTCTATCTTCCCAAGCTGACGGTTCCAATTCTCTTTGGTCTCCGCCACATACTTATCAAAGTCATTATGAGGAGCCTCAGCCGCCAGGTTTCCAGCTGCCCCTTCCATGCTTACTCCCGAAAGAGCCGTACACAACACTATCTCTTCCCCATCGGTCGTATCAAAGTTGAAACGTGCCACGTATGCAGTACCATATGGTCTTGCCATCCTGTATGATGGCGGTAGTATCTATTTCGGAAGACCGGAACGGTTTGGAAAAACGGGTACGGAAGAAAACACGCTGTCCACGTGCCCAACCGTCAGAGAACCGATATCCCTGTATGGTGCATGAGTCCACCACCTCGATATGGGAGTCTTGTGTGAAATCCCAGTTCATCGCCTTCTTCAAATTCAGGAATACGGCAGACTGCGCTTTTGGGAAAGTGTAACGCTGAATGCCACAACGCCCGTGGCAGTCAACTCCACATTTATATTATAATCTTTCAGCAATACACGGTAATATCCTGCAGAAGCCTCTTCATCCGAATGCCGGAACTTGGAATGAATGCCCAAAGGCGCTTCAGCTTCACGATAAGGAAGGGTGACAGGCATGTAGGAAATGTCGTACAAATCACCGGCCCCTGTTCCCGACAAATGCGTGTGACTGAAACCGGCAATGGTACTGTCGGGATAATAATAACCCGAAATACGGTCCCAACCGGGCAAGCCGTTATCCGGACTCAACTGAACCATGCCAAACGGTGCCTGAGCACCGGGATAGGTATTCCCGGTAAAATCTGTTCCGATAAACGGGTTTACCAATAAACTATAATCAACAGCCGACGCCGGCTTCCTATCGGATATACATGCTCCAAATATCACCAGAAAAAACAAAAACGAGAGAAGAGGTGTCTTCATACTATACAAAGAATTTCATTATTACTCTATTACAAAAATACATATTATAATCACAACAGCAACCTTTCCTATCAAACACTTCATTTTTTTTCCGATTATTTTTCTCACCCAGCTATGAGAAACAATAAAATAAAGAAAGTCTTTTGATAGGAACCTAGAAGTTTTTTTGTATGTTTGTCCATTATATTATTGAAAAACACAACTTAAACAATGAAAAAGAGCGATTTTATCTTTCTTTTGGTGGCTACAGCCATTTTTCTCCCCTTCTTTGTAAGCGATGATGCTTATGAATGGTACAAAACCTTTAACGCCACCCATGGCATGGTCATGAGTTTCCTGAAGTTTGCCATCCTTTCTACCATGGGCGAAATGATCGGACTGCGCATCAGCACCGGTGTTTATATCAACCGGACTTTCGGAATCATTCCCCGGATGGTGGTATGGTGACTGCTTGGCATGGGCATCAATATGGCAATGATTATCTTCTCAAAAGGAGTGCCGATGTTTATGGAATATATGGGTATGGCAAATGCTTCCTCCACCATCAACGGAGAAATGTGTTTTGAGAAAATAATGATAGCATTAGCCATATCGGTAGCCATGAACAGCATTTTTGCCCCCGTCTTTATGACTCTTCATAAGATAACCGACACCCACATAGGTCACTGCGGCGGTTCGGTAAAGGCACTGCTCACTCCCATCCCCATGAAACGGATTATGACGGAACTGAACTGGGCAGTGTTGTGGGGATTCGTATTCAAGAAAACCATTCCTTTGTTCTGGTATCCGGCACATACCATCACTTTCCTGCTCCCTCCGAATATGAGAGTGCTGTTTGCCGCCATATTGGGCATCGTACTGGGAGTGTTGTTGGCCGTTGCAGCCAAAAAGAAATAAAAAAGTAAGCGAAAGTCCCGATGTCTTTCAAGCCGGACTTTCGCTTACTTTTCATATTATCCTTATCTCCCGCCTTATTTTCCTTCGAATAAACAAAAGCAAAGATTTATAAATTACAAAAGAATGAAACAAACACAGGAACACTCATGTCAATCAAGATTCCATGAAAAATAGCAATCGGAATCATGTCTTTTCCCGAATACCGGGTAATAGAAGGTAATAATACATCCATTGAATTAACTCCGGCAGCAGAAATAGGTGCCAGCCTCCCAAAGTATTTCCGAATAAGAGGAGCACCGAGAAGTGCCATCATTTCACGAAAAATATTTGCCAAAAGAGCAATTGTTCCTAACTCTGTGGCTAACTGTAATCCCATAGAAGGTTCTTTGAACTGTGTAATCAAAATAGAAGAAAGGGAATAATAGGCAAAGCCACTTCCCACCGCCATGCAGTCAAAAACACTCCACTGGGTTAATAACAAACTGGCAAATGCCGAAAAAAGCAACGTTCCTGTAATAGTAGCAACAGGCACCAGCAGCATTTTGAATCGCAAACTTTTAATCAACTCTTTTAATTGTCTGTTACATCCAATCCCAATTCCAACTTGCAACATCAATGCATACAACACATACATGGAAACATTGTGTGTAGAAAACCGGAACTCATTGGCTGCTCCTATCAAACAACCGACACAGAAAAACGCCACAACAATCAAACTACCTTTCATTCGTTACCTCCTTTCTTAAAAAAATAAATGAAACACCAGGAAAGATGCCAGTAAACTACCTAAAAATACTTAAAGTTGCAAGTACAATGGCCTGCCATCCGAATTTCCCTATATTATTAATAATTAAGCTATTGGAACCTATTGAAAGCCCCAGAACAAAAAGCAACAGGAATATGGTAAGAGAAATACTTTTCTCTACTTTTTGCAAAAATCGTAAATCACGCAACAGATATCCAATGCCGATACCTGTAAACATTATAGATATAATAGTAAACATAAAATAGCTACTTTTAGAATGAAACATAGATTCTGATGACTAAAAACAAAGTCACCACTAATATACTTTTTCATTTCCACAGCCTGTTGGAATGAAGAAAAAATAGAATGGATAAAACTCAAATAAACCCGCTGAACCAATGCACGTGTACAATGAAGCTGTTACACAGGCTTTCTCGTTCCCATCTAACGCTATATGTGCTATATGTAGAGCATAATTGGTTCATATTATCTATAAATTTTGGTGCAAAGATAACCGTTATTCGCATATTTACCAAATAAATATTCATAATTAACCCTATTCCACACAAAAAAAATAGATGAAGGCTTCGATTTGTCGCAAACCGAGACCCTCATCTATTTTCAAACAAGTCACTTACTATGTTAAAACTATATCTCTTCCTTGTGTATCACATTAATATTCCACCTTATAATCCCTGTGCAAGTGTTCTCCTTTCCATGCCTTCTTAGTCGTCCAATCTTCATAAGGGGCTGTCCAAAAAAGCATTATCAGCAGGAAGTCCTAAAGGCAAGAAGCTCAAAGTTGCCATATAAAGACTGCCAGTAGAAGTATAACCATCAGCAGCCTCGGGTTGGTGACCATTGAATCCCAAAACCAACCAACCGTTCTCATCAAAGTTCTGATTGCCTTCATATAAATTACGATGTACGGCAGTCAAAGCACAACGCACCTGAGCCGGTTTCAGATGGACGGGTAATTTCTCGCGCAAAGCCACATCTGCCAATGACTGGAAAGCAGCCGAACGATAAGTCACAGAACGGCCCAAAGCCGGATAAGTTCCATCCGGTCCGATAATACGTTCACAAAATTCGGCATGACGTACCATACGTGCCATAGCTTCATCCACTTCTTTCTGACCAGCTCTTTTTTTGGATGCTAATGTTTCAAGCATGGCCACATACATCGGATTCAATACATAAGAATTATAATAATCCATACTAAATTTAGGACCATCACAATACCAACCATCGCCCGCATACCATTCTCTCACTTTATTCTTGGCTATCTTTAAACGGAAAGGATCACATTCACCGCCTGCCCAGTTAATAAAAGATTCGTTCAGTCCGGTAAAAACCAACCAATTATTATAAGCACCGGTACGATTACGTAAAGCTTTCAACGACTCAATATAACGCTGTTTAGTCACATCGTCCAATGGCTCCCAAAGAGCTTTGGGAGCACGTAAAAAAGCATGTACCAAATAAGCTGCATCCACAATAGGTTGCGGTTGTTTTGTAAAGTTCAATTTATCCGGTGAATTCGGGTCAACAGCATTTTTCAATCCTTTCAACACTTCCTCACGCATCTGTTTACGAGGTTTCCCTCTTCAGTATCATCATCAGGAAGCGACAACCAAGGAGCTACACCAGCCAATGTACGACCGACAGCTTCTAAATGAGTGACTTCATCATAACCTTTCGGATTCCCACTTGGAGATTCTATTGGCATATTCTGACGCAACGTGTTTTCTGCCAAATTATGAATAACAGGATAGGCTATTTTCCACATAAGCTCCACCCAAACAGCGCGATCTTGCGCACCGGTAGTCATTTGTTGTTCTTTGGCTGTTTTATCTTTTTTATTTTTGGCTTGCAAAGAAGATACAGGCATTGCCATTAGAACAACCAACAACAATGCAAAATAATTTAATCGTTTCATGAGCATTATTTATTAGAAAAGAGGTTCATTATTCAATAATTTATTATAGCGATGAAGAGCTTCCACAAAATAATAATCCGCATACGTCAAAGGCACATCGATTTCACCACCATGCGGAATAGCACCGGTACTATGCATCAGAATAAAGTTTGCATTCTCACCCAATTTAGCACGGTAAGCGGGACTGCCCAACGAATGAAGAATCTGCTTGGCTCCTTCCAGATATTTTTTGCTCTTAGCACCTTTCACATAAGTGCTCAACTCCATCAAAGCCGAAGCTGTGCAAGCTGCTGCAGAAGCATCGCGATAAAGAACTGGTGTAATGCTGGCTTTAGAACGTACACCGGGAACATAACCTTCTTCCCAAGCATTGAAGTCCCACCACGCCACCTTATCGCTAGGCAGATTAGGATGATCCAGATAATAATCAGCCATGCCTTGAGCTGTTTTCAGGAAACGTTTATCACCGGTTTCGCGATAGCACAAAGTAAACCCGTAAATACCCCAAGACTGTCCTCTCGACCAACAAGAGTTATCGGAATACCCCTGAGAGGTTTCTCCCTTAATAGGAGCCCCCGGTCTCTTTATCATAATAGATAATGTGATAGTGACTGTAGTCCTTACGGATTTGATTCTTCATCACCTTTTCGGCATGCGAAACAGCTACTTTCTTATAAGTGTCATCTCCTGTCACCTTACTGGCGTGGAACAACAACTCCAAATTCATCATATTGTCAATAATAACAGGAAAGTCATAAACTTTATCACCGTGCCAAGACCGGAAACCATTCCACGACTGAATCACACCGGCTTTGGGACGAAAACGCGTGCAGAGTGATTTAGCTGATTCTGTCAAAATGTCCTCGTATTCGGTCTTCGGCGCGAAACGGTTTGCATTGCCATAACTGCAATACATCATGAAACCGATATCATGATTGTCAGTAAAAGTCTTGCAAGGTTCCATTTTCCGAGTGTAAACCAAGGCAGAATCTTGTAATGACTTATCACCTAAAAAATCAGAGATATACCATAAACTGCCAGGAAAGAAACCGGCTGTCCATAAGTAAATGCTTCCTTTGGATACCGTTCCGTCTTTACGCATACTGTGGGGCATCACGCCACTACCATTTTTGCCCTGACTCGGAGTCTTCAGCATCAGATTATACTGTTTAGCTGCAAATTCCATATTTTCCTTAATAAATTCCTTTTCGGAATTCTGTGCTTGTACATTGCTTGTCACATACGAAAACAAAATAGCAGTGAACAAGCCGAACATTTTTTTTATCATATTCATATTTTTAATAGTGTTAATTTCAAATAGGTTTATGGCAAAGGCACGGACATGAAATATAGAAGGAAACATATTAGTAAGCAAGAGGGGAGTGTGTCAAAACTAAAATGGCCTATCCAATTGTCAGCTGTAGGGGCAGGGGTTGCCTGCCCGAAGATACAAAGCAAACTGTTTTCAGGCGAGCGAACCTCGCCCCTACGAACTAAACGACAGCATTATCCACGTTTTGACACACCCCGACCATACATACTAACGTGTAACCATATACCTGCTGACCCTACATACATCTCTGTCCGTTTATCGGATAAACTTTACACTGTCGATTACCAACCCGGATTTTGTTGAGATTTCAAATCAGGATTGCGCTCAAGTTCTGTTAGAGGAATAGGCCATAAATAATCACGTTCAACAAACTTACGAGTATAACGGTCATTACCTAAGATATCATCATATTTAAAGTTTAGTTTTTCTTCGCAAAGTTTCCAACGTTTTAAGTCACCAAAACGATGTCCTTCGGCTGCCAACTCAACCGCACGTTCGTGAACAATACGCTGGAATACTTCATCATGAGTACGAGCTTCAAGCCAAGACGGACCGCTGTTCAAAGCCGGCATATTAGTAGACGGGCGCTGACGAACCTGATTGATTAGAGCCACTGCATCATCTTGCCTGCCTATCTCATTATAACATTCAGCCAACATTAGCAATACATCCGCATAACGAATAATCGGGAAGTTAATAGGCACATGATAACGGTCATTAATTTCTCCATTCATATCACCCTCCGGCACAAACTTGCGCCATAAATAGTCATACCAACCACGATTATTACGGATATAGCCATAATTTTCATTTGTTCCTTTTGCCAACACCAACTCCATATCCTTAGGAATACGGCCTACTGCACCTAGAATATGTGCATACGGAGTAAGAATTGTTTGTTCCAAACGCGGATCACGATTTTCATAAATTTGGCGTAGTAACTCTTTCTTTTCAGGATACTTAGAAACTACATTATTTGTTAGTTCTGCTAAAAAAGTTTCTTTTTGAATCTCCTGGCTCGCGGTGAACCCCGAATATAGTCTTCCCCCAATCAAATGTTTTTCCATCCTTCATTTCATACATATCTACTAAAATATCTGTAGGTATGCTATTGTTCCAACCACCTCCAAAAGAAGAACGGCTACCCATATAAAGTCCAGAGGGCAAGCCACTGTCATTACCGACTCCACCGGAATTCTGAACAGCAAAAATCATTTCATCACTACAGTCACCTTCGGGTTTAAACAAATCAGGATAGCTGTCATAAAGTTTATAACCGTAACCTCTCCCACTAGGGTCATTCACTACTTCTTCAAAATCTGTTGCAGCACCGCTATAATCTCGGTTAAAAAGTTTTACTTTGCCTCTTAATGCAACAGCAGCACCACGTGTAGCACGACCATATTCACTCTGTTCCCATTTTACAGGTAATACATTAATCGCTTCCTCCAAATCGTCCAAAATGAATTGTCTAATCTCTTCCGCACTGCTACGAGGCTTTTTCATATTCATGAAATCATCACTAATAATAGTCGTTTCATCATATAAAGGCACACCACCCCAAAAATCCAACAATTGGAAGTAGTAAAGAGCACGCATGAATTTGGCTTCTCCTTTATATTGAGCTTTTAAGCCATCAGCCATATCTACCTTATCAATATTCTGTAACAAAAGATTAGCACGAGCTATACCTTCATAAAGCGCAGACCATTTGCTACTTATATCACCGGTTCCATTAGTATAAGTCCCATAAATAACAGATTCATAGCGTCCAAATGATATTTCTCCCAAAGCATCTACACCAAAATAAGTACCGTATGTTTGTTCATGTTTCATTTGGGCATAAATGTTCATCATAGCTTGATGAGCATGTTCCTCTGTTTTCCAAAATGTACCAGAACTTAATTTGTCGTGTGGGTATTGATCTAAGTCATAGCAACTACTCATCAATCCCATTACCGCTAAAAGTAATAAATATTTTTTCATATTGATATTATCATTAAATTAGAATGAAACATTCAGTCCAAAAGATGCCTGACGCATAGTAGGATAAGTCAACTTATTAGTTTCCGGGTCCATACCGGCATAGTCAGTAAATGTAAAAAAGTTCTCTAAGCTGCAAAATAAACGTACCCGATTTAAAGAGAGTGTCTGAAGCCATTTTTGAGGAAGAGTATATCCTAATTGAATATTGCGGATTTTAAAGTAAGACTTATCCGTTTCCCAAATGGTGCTTTGGCGAGTATTGCGACTGTCACCATTAGACATCAAACGTGGGTACTTAGCATTTGTCATACCTTCATGCCAACAATTGTCTGCTACTTCTTTACTGATTTGGTTACCGAAAGTCAAATAAGAGGAACGCATGTGCGTATATTGCACTTTATAACTGCCTGTACCGGACAATACCGTTGAGAAATCGAAACCTTTGTATTCAAATCCCAAGTTGAAGTTGAACAAGAAGCGCGGAGTATCTCCATGACCTCGTGCCACTCTGTCATCATCATCCAAATAACCGTTATTGTTCATATCTTTATAGAGTACGTCACCGAGTTCCGGACGCTTAAAAGTTTTTGAAATAGTTAATTGGTTTACCTTCTTCATCCAATTTAGGATTATCCACAAGTGACTGTACATAGTCTAAATCCGCCTGCGTCTGAACAATACGATCTGCAATATAAATATACTGGGTATTAATGCCATAACCTTCTTTAATCATGGTAGTACCACTATAACTAGCCTCATCACCTTTGAACTTGGTTACTTCATTATCCACAAAAAGTAAGGTTGGCACCGATATTATAGTGAAAATCATTGATTTTATCCGCCCAATTCAAAAGTCAGTTCAAAACCTTTATTCACTACTTCCGCACTATTTTGGATAGGGATTCCAGCTGTACCGTGAACCAACGGAGCAGGAAGGTCAATCAAAATATCCGAAGTCTTTTTATAGAAATATTCCAAAGAACCGTTCAAACGGTTATTCAATACTCCAAAATCCACACCAATATTAGTAATGGCTGTACTTTCCCAAGTCAACCCCGTATTCGAAATAGAAGTCATACCCAATCCTACCGCTTTATTACCATTCAATACATAATTACTTTGAGCATAAACCGGAACAGCTGCATAATCATTGCCTTTCAAATCATTATTACCAAGTTGACCATAAGACACACGTAACTTCAAAGCATCCAACCAATTACGAGTACCTGTCATAAATGATTCCTGCTCCATGCGCCAAGCAGCGGACATAGAGGGAAAGTATCCCCAACGATTGTCCTTAGAGAAACGTGAAGATGCATCAGCACGAAGGTTTACTTCCAACAAGTATTTGTTATCCCAACCTAAGTTAATACGTCCAAAAAAAGAGCGCATAGCCCATTCAGAATGTGAACCAGTTGTTGTTGACTCACCGGTTGCACCGTTAATTACATCAACAGAAGAGTCAAGCCAATCATATCTTTTTGCGCTGAAACTACGGTCACGACGCATTTCCTGACTGGCGCCTACCATCGCATTCAAATCAAAACGATTATTAAAGAACTTGTTTTCATAACGTATTACACCGTCCATAAATATGCGTTCAATCTTACGATTGTAATTGTAAATATAACTCTGACCACTATCTTTTTGAGTCATTGTTTCCGTAGCAAAATTCCAACGGTCATTAAAATTAGGCTTTTCCCAATTATCTTTATCGGTAAGTTCATAAGAATAAGAACCCGAAATGCTTAATCCTTTCAGAGGAGTAATAGTGCCATTGAACTGTGCACGTACATTACGCTCTTTCTTCTCGCCAACTTCACGATTCAACCACCACAATGGATTGTTGGCTTGTGCATCATCTTCAGGATTCTGCATAGCCCCGTAACGTCCATCATGGCGAAGTACCAAGCCCGGAGTACTTGCTACCCATAAGTAAACATATCGTCCACCCGGTCCTGACCTAAATCTATATTGGCCAAATATCCACTCACTTTAGCACCTAATGTCAACCACTTGGTGACTTTAGCCTCTACGTTAGAACGGAAATTATAACGTTCATAACCGGAATTTTCCATAACTCCCGGATTATTGTTATAGCCAAAAGAGGTATAGAAATTTATCTTCTCACTACCACCGTTTACCGAAAGATTATGATTGGTAGCAACAGCTGTTCCAAAAACTTCATCAATCCAATTGGTATTAGGATATATCAATGGATTCCTGCCATTGTCATCACGCCATTCTTTAATAGTAGCTTCCGAAAAACGTCCCGGTTGACCAGAGTTATTATAAGCCTCATTCATCAGTTCCATATAATCGGCATAATTTGACACCGGTTCTAATGTTCTACCAATTGATTCCAATGAAGCATAGCCAGTATAATCTATATTGACCTTTCCACTCTTACCTTTTTTGGTAGTAATTAAAATAACACCATTGGCAGCGCGCGAACCATAAATGGATGCAGATGCGGCATCTTTCAATACAGTCATGCTTTCTACATCTTGAGGAGCAACCGTATTAATATTACTTTCTACACCATCAATAATAACCAACGGAGAAGAATTATTCAAAGTACCTTGACCACGCACTAAAATAGAAGCATTATCATCACCCGGCTTATTGCTGGACGATGTTACCGAAACGCCTGCTGCCATACCCGCCAAACCGGAAGAAAGATTGGTTATAGGACGTTTCTCTGAGATGTCATCCATATTGACGGAAGCAACAGAACCGGATAAGTTCACTTTCTTTTGTGAAGCATAACCAACTACCACTACTTCATCGATAAGTTCACTACTTTCCTTTAACTTAATAGTTAACTGACTTTGAACACCGACTTTTACGCTCAAATCCTCATAGCCTACATAACTGACAATCAAAATCGCTCCATCAGGCACATTGTTCAATGAAAATCGACCATCAACATCTGTAATAGAACCGTTAGTCGTTCCTTTCACTACCACATTGGCACCAATAACAGTTTCACCGGTTTCATCGATAACTGTACCTGTAATAGTACGGCCATTCTGGTGTACGATAAGAGAAGAATGTGTGGAATCGGTGCCTAGAATAATTATCTCCGGCTGCATACGCCGGACTTACTGCCAACAATAAAGCTCCTCCCACAAAAAGTTTGAATAGTTTGGCATGTAAAACACACCACTGTTTTTTCTGTTGATACATAGTCCTATATAATTTTAAGGTTTTGCTGCAAAATTATATGAATCCCCCATTGGAATAGGGACACATTTGTGTTTTTGAGAGGAGTATATCTGTACCCTTATAGTTTTAACGTTTGTGGCACAGGGTACATATCCGTACAACAAGATACATTTCCGTACAAAGAATAAAAGTTAAAATGGCGGAACCCATGACACCTCAGACATATATACGCGCAGGCTTATACATACGTCCGTGTAGTCCGATGCGTATATACGTGTGAGCTTACGCGTATATACGTGTAGCCCGATGCCACCGTATGTGTGTGAATGTTGCAAAAAGACCTTTGTGTTTTCCAAAAAGCTCGTTATGTTTTCAAAAAACTTCATCACCTTTTTAAAAAAGCTCGGCATGTTTTTAATGTAAGGGCAGATTGCCCCCTCACAAAGCCGCTCATTCCTTCTTGTCCCTTCACCCTTACATTTTAAATTTAACATACTGACGAACAACCGGTTAAATATGACAGTACCTCCCCTCTTCCTCCCTCCTTCATCCGTGCTTTCCACATCCCTTCACAATCTGCCTTCAGCAATTTCCTTTTTAACGAATGAAGGGAGGCTGAAAGGACGACAACAAGATGCCCACTCACCACCGGAGCCCCTATCAACAGGGTGTTTCAACGGCTAATGAAAGGAGGAAGGAAGAAACGAATCGGCTGATACGGAGACTTTATAACCAAAAAATTTCAGCCATTTTTATGGCTGTCTCTAATATAATTTAATTTTTTTATTCATTGAACAGAAAGCACCCGTCAAATGGATAATATTTCCCCTTACATTATATTTTATATTCCTATTTTTGTGCAATTAAACAAGAATAGAACAAATTAAATAAGCAATACCCTAACCAATCATTTATTATGAAGAACGTTATCATTTCAACGAGCCACATGGTTAAAAGCATTATGCTTCTGGCCATGCTACTTTTAACTTGCAGTACATGGGGACAACAAAATTGGCTGCCGAACCATCCCCGTCTATTATTTACCGGAAAGCCGAGACCTCCGAAGTGAAAGAATTGATAAAGAACGAGCCATTAGCCGGTGAATTGGCATTATATCTGAAAGCAGAAGCAGATTCCATAGCAGAAGCACCACAATTGCCATACGAAATGGATAAATATGGTAATATGTTGTGGACCTCACGTGCTTATGTCTATCGGTTGGGTACTTTATCATTAGCCTACCGCATCTATGGTGAAGATAAATATTTAAAGGCGGCCAATGATGCTATCTTATGGGTGTGTAACTTCCCTGACTGGGACCCGAAACACTACCTTGATACAGCCGAAATGACCACAGCCGTAGCCATTGCCTACGACTGGCTTTTTGCCGAACTTCCACAGGCTACAAAACAGCTGGTCAAAGCGAATATCTACAAAAATGCGATTCACCGGGTGCTGCGCGAATACGAAAAAGGAGGGCCGGGCAGTTGGGCAAAGCGCGAAACCAACTGGAACGTGGTATGTAACACCGGTATGGTATTGGGCGCATTGGCTGTAGCCGAAGACTATCCCCAAGAAACCGGTATCATCTTAGAAAATGCCGCCAGATACATGCCCAACTGCCTGAAACTTTTTGCTCCCGACGGTGTATGTTACGAAGGGCCCGCCTATTGGGGATACACCAATCGCTACCTTTCCATGTATTTGAAAGCGGTAACAGACAATGGCGGAGATAAGGGAGGCATTGCCCAATTGCCGGGTATCAACCGTACAGCACTTTACCAGATACGCACACTCACCCCATCAGGACATCCGTTCTATTTCGGCAATGCAGGTATCGGACATGAGTCTTTTGGTGGTCCGGCCTATTTTCTGTATGGTAAAATGTTCCATCAGCCCGAAGTATCCGCTTGGAATAGAAACGAAGTGGCTAAAGCACTGCATGGTGCCAGAATGTTCGACCAGCTCTTCTTTCTCTCCTTACCTTGGTTTGACGACACTCCTACCGGTAAAACAAGCACTGTACCTGCCATGGAAGTGTATCACAACAAGATTAATGACATTGTGGTGTTCAACGGTGACCGCAACAAAAAGGGTTCTATCTATTTAGTAGCCAAAGGCGGTCTACCCAATCAGGCACATCAACAAATGGATTGCGGCACATTCATTGTAGAAAGTGACGGTGTGCTTTGGACAGAAGATCTCGGTGCCGATGACTACGACTTGCCCGGTTTTTGGGATGGGAAACCCGGTGGCCAGCGTTGGAAATACTTCCGCAACAACAATTTTTCGCACAATGTCATCAACATAGACCATAGCCTGCAATATGCCAATGGCCATGCTTTTGTCTGCGAGGAGCATCCCGAAGCCAAGCAGCCTTCCGTCAAACTGAACTTATGTGAAGTGTACAAGGAAAAAGCAAAAAGTGCTTATCGCAAATTCACGCTACTAAACAATTATACCATAGAAGTGGAAGATGAAGTAAACCTACTTGATGCCGGGTCAAAGGTGTCATGGGTAGCCGGCACCAAAGCTAATGTAGAAGTGAACGGAAACAAAGCTCACTTTATGCGCAATGGCAAACATTTCTATATGCAGATAATTGCTCCTGCCGGTGCAGTGTTCAAGACTTATCCGGCCAAGAATACTTATAAAGGAGAAAAAACTATCGAAGGTATCACAATGCTTGAAGCCGAATGTTCATTCAAAGAAACAGATGGTAAGGTGACGATACAGATGAGTAGCAAAAAATTCTAACCATAAATAAAAACAAAAATATAAAAGTAAAGACAAAGACATGAAAGTATTAAAGTTATTCGCACTGGGAATATGTTTCGTATTAGGAGCATGTTCCAATCAATCCACCTCTATCGTGCAAACCAACGAACACGGTACACAATGGAGCTGGGATAAAGGAACCATTGTAGTGAAGACTCCTGAACGTCCGGCAGGCCAGACAAGCGCCATCGGACTGACTGTTTCCAAAATGGAAGTAGTCCGTGTGGGATTTGTGGGACTGGGCATGCGTGGTCCCGGAGCAGTGGAACGTTTCACTTATATTCCCGGTGTACAGATAGTGGCACTTTGTGACTACGAACAAGAACGTGCGGAAAAATGCCAAAAGTTCCTACAAAAGGCTTCAATGCCCAAAGCCGCCGTTTATTCGGGAGAAAAAGGATATGAACAACTTTGCAAACGCGACGACATCGACCTTGTTTATGTAGCCACCGATTGGTTACACCATTTTCCTGTAGCCATGTGTGCTTTGGAAAACGGAAAGAATGTGGCAATCGAAGTTCCGTCAGCCATGAATCTGAAGGAATGCTGGGATTTGGTGAACATGAGCGAAAAGACCCGCAAACACTGCATGTTATTAGAAAACTGCTGCTACGACTGGTTTGAAATGAACACGCTGAATATGGCACAGCAGGGAGTATTGGGCGAAGTAATCCGCGCACAAGGAGCATACATTCACAATCTAGACCAATTCTGGGATTATTATTGGAAGGATGGAAAAAACGACAAACTAGGTTGGCGATTGGATTATAATATGCGCCATCGCGGTGATGTATATGCCACTCATGGACTGAGGCCCCGTTGCACAAGCATTGAATATTCACCGAGGAGACCGCATGAAAACGTTGGTAGCCATGGATACTAAATCTATTGTCGGCAAATCATTGGTAGAACAACGAACCGATTCCGTTTGCAATAATTTCCGCAACGGCGACCATACCACTACCCTAATCCGCACAGAAAGCGGAAAAGTAATTGAAATTCAACACAATGTAATGACACCGCAACCCTATAATCGTTTATACCAACTAACAGGAACAAAAGGATTTGCCAATAAGTATCCCACACAAGGATATGCATTGAGTGCCGACCAGCTGACAGCTTCGGGCATACAGCCTCAGGTAGACAATCTAAGTGCGCACGGATTCATGCCGAAGGCAGAACAAGACGCATTAGTTGAAAAGTATCGCCACCCAATATTGAAGAAATACGGAGAAATGGCAAAAGAAGTAGGCGGTCATGGAGGTATGGACTTTATCATGGACAGCCGATTGATATATTGCCTGCAGAACGGCCTTCCCTTGGATATGGATGTTTACGATTTGGCTGAATGGTGCTGTCTGGCAGAATTAGGAGAACTTTCTATGGACAATAACTGTGCAGCCGTGTCAATTCCTGACTTTACACGTGGAGAATGGAATATCATAAAAGGTTTTAAACATGCTTATGCTACACCTGAAGAAGAAGCCTCAAGCATGGAAAAAGCAAAAGCGTTCACAGCCAAGTTAAAAGAACAAGGTGCTAAAGAATGGTCAGCCGAATAAATCACTGATTCTACAAATACCGGCTTTAATGCCTGTCGGAACTCTCTTTTTTAGGCACGGAAACGCAACCGTGCCTAAATTATATCATCCGATCAACTCCCCCTGTACTCCTGCGGTGTCTGATTAAAGCAAGCCTTAAAACAATGCCTGAAATAACGCGGAGAATTAAATCCAACCTGATAGGCTATCTCATTTATCTGTAACTCAGTATGGTGCTTCAACAAATCGGCAGCGTATTTCAAGCGGGTATTCAATATAAATTCATTCGGAGTCATGCAGCTCAGCGCCTTCAGTTTGTTATATAGCGAGCTACGGCTTATCAATAATTCTTTAGCTAACATATTCACATCAAAATCCGAGTCCGATAAATGCTCTTTTATAACTTCCTCCAGTTTTGATAAGAATTTGGCATCAATCGGATTCAATACTAACGTTTGCATCTCAGCTTCCACAGAATTACCAACTGTCATCTCCATTCCAAACTTTTGTTTCAACATCTTGCGATTGCGTATAATATTGGCAATACGTCCCAACAACATCTTATTATTAAAAGGTTTCTCTATATAATCATCAGCCCCACACTGTAACCCTCCATTTTTTTTATTGTCCGAAGTCAAAGCAGTCAGCAACACAACCGGAATGTGGCATAAATCAAAATTACTCTTTATTTTGGCACACATCTCTAACCCGGACATTTCGGGCATCATAATGTCACTCAGAATAAGAACAGGATGTTCTTCCATTGCCTTCTGCAATCCTTCCTTACCGTTCATGGCAATAGTAATCCGATATAAAGGTGAAAGCAATGAAGTCAATATCTGCAACAAGTCTTCATTATCTTCTACTATCAACAGGTAATCCTTTGCTGTCATATCTCCCTGTGTTTCGATGGTTTCCTCCCCTATCCGATCAGCCTCTTGTTCGCCACCTTCTTCAAGAGGCATCACAAAATGATTGTCAAGCATCTCTTCCGGCTCAACAAAAGTCACATAATCATCGTCACGGAAAAGGTTTTCTTTAGGTAATGTAACCGTAAAAATAGTACCGTAATGCATCGCACTTTGCACTGTGATGTCACCATGATGCAATTCTACAATTCCTTTTGACAAAGCCAAACCGATACCGCTTCCGGATGAAGAAATGGCAGAATCCACCTGATAGAAACGGTCAAAAATATAAGGCAATGCTTCTTCCGGTATACCTTCACCCGTATCGATAACTTTTATCTCAATAACCGTTTCCTTCGCCTCTATCTGTAACTCTACCCTTCCCTTCTCCGGAGTATGCTTAAATGCATTCGACAACAGATTGGAAAATACTTTCCGCAACTGCCGGCCGTCAAACCAGCACTGTATATTCTCCACCTCCGTATGAAACTCAAATTGTATATTCTTCAACTGTGCCTGATCCATAAAATCCTGCTGAATCTGTTTCAGATAAAGAATGATATCCAACCGGCACACATGAAGCTGTAGTTTTCCCCGTTCCATCTTCCGGAAATCCAAAAGTTCGGATATCAGTTCCCTAAAATGAAAAGTATTCTTATATATTTTTTGCAAACGTGTCCGCAGATACGGAGAATAGTTACCGGATTGCAATAAAGCCTCAAGCTGCGAGATAATCAACGTTAAAGGAGTGCGAAATTCGTGAGATATATTGGCAAAAAACTGAGGTTTTGCCTGTATAAGTTCTTCGTTCTTTTTTTCTTTCTCAAGCTTCTCTTGTGCCAACGAAGCACGTAACCGCATTCGGGCACGCCAGTTCCGCAACAATGAATAAGCGATTGCAACAACCATACAAAGGTAAACCAAATAAGCCATCCATGTAGACCACCAAGGAGAATGTACAACAATAGCCAACGCAATGGAATGCACCTCATCAAGTGAACTCTGCTGCTTTTCACGTACAATCAGCTTATATTTGCCGGGATTCAAGTTTGTATATACTATTGTATTATTATAAATCGTATTCCATTCATTACTAAAGCCTTCAAGCCAATATTCATAAATCTTTCTGTTAGCATTATCAATATAACTATTCGAAGCTACAGATATTGAAATATTATTCTCATTGTACTCCAAATTTATTTGATCGGCAAAAGGCAATGCTGTCCCCAATATACGGTCGGATGTTTCGCACGAAACAAGTTTATCGTTCACAAACAACGATGAAAAATAAAGGTTATACCGGGGGGAGACGGATTGAACAAAGAGTGACTCGTGAAAGAAGCCATGCCCGAGGTTCCGCCAACAAACACTTCACCGTCACGACAACTCAATAAACCGCATCCATCATTTATGGCAGAAAGATGTAACTGATTTTCAGCATCAATCATCTTCATCTCCTGAGTTTGCGGATGATAAACCAACAATCCTTTTTCATTGGAAACAGCCAAATAATCACCTTGAATAACAGACAAATTATAACAATAACGAATATCGAAAATAGAACATTGCTTAAAGCTGTTTTCCGCAGGATTGAATACATATAAACCAGCTCCATAAGTTCCAAAGTACAAAGTCCCATCGGTATACTCCACTATGTTCAACACTTGAAACTTACCTAATCCTCTCTCATTATACTTATAAATATATTTCTCTTCCGGCATCTTCATATTAATCCGCACAAGCTGATCATGCTGGGCAATCCAAATATAATCTTTGGAATCTATTAAAAAAGAGCCTTGCCCGATGAGTTTCCCGAATAGACGGATATAAATACCCCATCGTCTCCTGCTTCAAATCCTTGACATACAGACCGTCACCGGAAAGAATATAAAGGCTGTCTCCACGCAAAATTATTTTGGAAAGAGATTTTCCCATCTTTTCCGTATGATATACCACTTTTCTTGCAGTTATATCAAAACAGAAGAAACCTTGTTTGTGAGTACCTATATACAGGTAATCCCGTCCTTCATCATATTCTATGCATTTCAAATTAGAGAATAACGGAGACACACTCTTTTCATCAGTCAAATAATGCGTAAATTGTCTGGAATCTCTATGTAAATAATTCAATCCTCCCCTTCCGTACAGATCCAGACATCCCCTCGTTTATCTTCCACCATATTTCCTACAAAGAAGAAACTCAAGCAATCCTTTCGACCTACCCCTTCCGAATAATGTGTAAAAATATCCACCTGAGGATTAAAGTATTGTACTCCTCCATAATAGGTACCGACCCAAATTGTTCCTTGAGAATCTTTGCAAAGCGAGAAAATGGATGAATGCTTCAAACTTCCCGGTTGCGTATCTTTTTTGTAACAGGATACATTACCCAAAGCGTATCTATTTTATTCAGTCCATTGAAAGTCCCTATCCAAATAGAACCTTCATCGTCTTCTACAAAACATCGGATGTCATTGTTGGATAATGGAAAGTTTTGCTCATCAACAAACTGTTGGCTTATACCATTTTCTATGGTATACATTCCTTGCCTGAACGCAGCCACCCACATTTTCCCCTTCGTATCTCTATAAAGTGAAAGGACATTGACTTTGGGAATAACACAAACCGGAGCCGGATTATCCAAGTTATCCACCCGATAAAGTCCGTCGGTAGTCCCCAACCACACACATTCATTATCGTCCACATAAAGATAGGTGATATATTTCTTGACTGACAATTGATAGATAAAAGCAAATTCCTCTTTCTGCCGATCCCATTTGAAAACAGAATCACGTGTTGCCGCCCACACCCTCTTGGTTATGCACATGCAGACAGTTCGCCCTTTGCTTTAGAAGAGAGAACTGCTCCCTTACGAAGATCATATCGAACGAGTGCGTAATCCGAAATAAAAAAAAGATTTCCCTGCTTATCACTGACAAGATTATCTACGTTGTTCCCCAAAAAACTCCTGACAGAATCTTGCGACGGCTTATAAACAGTCATAGAGTTTCCGTCATAACAACTCAACCCTTCCAATGTGCCAAACCACATTCTTCCCAATTCATCCTGACAAATGGAAATAACTGATATTTGGGACAATCCGTCTGTTTTACCCAAATGTTTAAAATACACATTGCCTCGAAGCGTGATAGAGACAAACAAAAGGACGTATAACAGTATTTTTCTTTTCATAGTATTCACATTTCCCCATCAGACCCAAACTCTCACTAATAGCGTTATTCTTTTTTATCGATTCCTTTTTCAATTCTCATAGATTGATGCCTTCCAGGATATTATATATTTATAGACTTATCTAAGATTCAGCACAAAAATAACAATTAATTTCTCGATAATGGAATATCGATATAAAAAAACTGAGATATTCCGCTGTCTACAGACTTCTTTCCTCCAATTCCATCTATACCGCTCAGCAAACTAAAATTTCAGTTTCATTATTTTGTTGTTGTAAATAATATCTTTTTCAATGACTTCATCACTCAAAAAATATCGATTTTACAAATGCCTTATAATTAATTATTGGTAGTTTAACCTACTCTGATTTTGGAGTATGCAAAGTGCTTTTCCTGCAATTCTTATTGCTTAACCATTCGTTTGTGATAATATTTAAATGATTTCTTATATATCTATGAACCTGCTTTATATGGTTCGATATTTAACCTTTAAAGTGTCGGTAAAAATTTACTAGTATTGTGAAAAAACATCCTGCTTTTTATTTTTGTTTTCACTTTTCCTTGTACCTTTGACGCAAATACTTGAATCTTATTAATCGAAAATATGATAAACACTGAATTATTCAAAGAAGTATCCCCCTTGTCATCCAAGGATTGTTTCATTTTGATAGAGCGCCAGCAAACGAACTTTAATTTTTCCTATCCATATACATCCCCCGAGTGTGAACTGAATTTCATTGAGAACGCCAAAGGAGCACAACGCATTGTGGGTGACTCTATCGAGGAGATAGACGAAGAGGAATTGGTATTGGTGACCAATCCCCACTTGGAGCACGCTTGGAAAGACTATCGCAATGTATCGAAAAACATCCATGAAATTACCATCCAGTTTCATCCCGACTTGTTGACCGACACTTTCCTCAATAAGAACCAAATGATTAGCATACGACAACTTTTCCGCCATGCCGAAAGGGGTGTCGCATTCAGCCGAGGAATCCATAGCTAAGGTGCGTCCGTTGCTGAAAACCCTTACCTGCGAAAACGACAGCTTTTATTCCCTGATTAAGTTGCTCATCATTCTGCATGAGTTATCGATAGACAAAGGTATGCGTGAATTATCCACCGGACAGTTTGCCGCAAATGTCATGCATCAGCATTCTTCCGACGAGAGCTTGGGTAGGGTGATGGATTACCTCAGCCGGCATTATTCCGAAGTCATCCGCCTATCGGAAGTGGCGGAAATGGTAAATATGAGCGAATCCTCGTTCTGCCGTTTCTTTAAGCAACATACTTCCAAGAGTTTTATTGACTTCCTTACAGATATCCGTTTGGGGGCTGCTTCACGAGCCTTGATAGACTCTTCTTTGTCGATAGCTGAAATTGGATATGACTGTGGATTCAATAATTTATCCAATTTCAACCGCATCTTTAAAAAGAAAAAGGGAGTCACGCCAAGTGAGTTTCGGGACAACTACCGTAAAAATAAAACGATTATTTAAATGGTTCTGCAGGACTATTTTGATAAATCTCTTTAATGTCTACAGCATCAAAAGGAAGTGGACTCTTCGATAGTTCAGGAATGTTGTAGGACTTGAATGTATGGAAATAATGTGCCGGGTCCTGTTGCGGCAAGACAAATGGCTTGTAAATCTTTCCTTCCTTATCTATATAGGCAAAATAAGGCTTGCCATATTGTCCGTCTCCCCGTTTGCTGGCGAAGACAAACCAATGACTGTTTGATGACCAGCTGTGATAAGTGTCCGAGCGATCCGAGTTTGCAGCACTGCACTCATGGATGGTCTCTGTAGACAGATTCAGTATGTATAGGTCTGTTTCCCGATGCCAGATGGGGAAGGTTCCATAGTCGGCTATGGTGAACAGCAGATATTTACCATCGGGAGACGCTTTGGGAAAACAGACGGAGCCTTGTTGTTCGCGTGCATTCCATAAGGTGTCTGCCTGTTTCCCCCAAGAACCGTTTTCCTGATCAAAACCGATGCGGCAAAGCGAATAGCGTAACTGGCAGATACTGTCCGGCAACGTGGTTTGTGGAGCCGAGCAATAATAAATATGTTTTCCGTCTGCCGAGAAAGTAGGGAAAGTTTCCAATACTTTTTTATCCCGGGTAAGCGGAGAAAGAATCATCCGATTCTGTTCCAAGTCGGCAATTGCCAAATCGGATTCGGTATCATAAACTTCCAGACGTTTGCTGCCTTGGGCATGAAAAGCAGGTATGATGATATTAGACGAGAACACTGCATAACGTCCGGACGGATGGAAGTCTCCATAAACCGCCGCTGAAATCATGGAATCATTTTTGAGGCTGAGCTTACGTAACTTTCCATCGCGGTTGAGGATGGTTCCTCCGTTTTTCCCACGCAGATGAAACATGGAAAGCCGACCGCTTTGCTTTCCGTAAAGTATGACAATTCATACAATTACCACCTGTCAGTTTATTGTCCGCTATGACCTTTTCGCTGAAATCTTCCAAACTCCTTTCACATAGTTGCAGGTTATTCCAGACTTCATATCCCGGCTCTATGAGGCGGTAGCTCAGATAGCCGTCTATTGCCTCGGCAGCTACCTGCCATTGAAAGGAGGGATACTCCAGCCATTTGCCCTTCATCAAGGCCGTTACACGTACTTGCACCGATTTCCCTTTTTGTTGCAGCAACAGTTTCTTCCATTTGCCGATGGGAAAACGGGCTTTGTCTTTACCCGATATCCGCAGACTGTCCGTATCTCCGTAGGCAGTGACCTGCAATCCTTCAGCTCCTTCTATCATAAAAAATTCAGAGGAGCTATATTATAAGGTATAGTAATGTCGGTATAGTCGGGATAGATGGGAGCACATTCTTTTACGCGCGTCACATTCTCGGGAATGGGAGTACATGCCGCCAGTCCCGCCAGCCAAAATATGAAAAACAACTGCATCTTATTCATGATCAACATTATTGAAATTGTGCAAACTGATAATAGTACCAATACGTTCTTCCGAATCTGCTTTCCAGTGCAGATGAATTGCCTTTGTGTATGCAACCGGTTGTATTCATTAAAATCCTGTACGATGACAGGGTTTATGCCTGTGGATTTGATTTCACTACCGGTTGCCCGCTTTTGATAAAGATGAATCAATAAAGCTTCTGCGTACAGACGGTTAGGTGCTCCGGTATGGTATCGCTTATAATCTTTCAGAAAAGCGGAGAGATCCTTCATCAGCAAATCGAAACAAAGTAAATAATCCCGTGCCATTTGGTTGGCGGGATTGGCTTCCATCAACAGGTGAAGCGATTTTACGACATCAGTAGACGAAAGTCTCAGGGTATCTTTTTGGGGCAGGTACGAGCGTTTGTACTTCAGCCATTCCTTCACTTCCGGACTTTCCTTCCCCGGTGTGCGTTTTTTCGCCCATTCCTTGTAAAAGAGTGTGTTCGAGAGGATACGCAGATATTTTCGTGCCGCTTCGTTATCTCCGTTTATCAAATTGATTTCCGCCAGTCGCTGTACCATGCGTACACTCTTGTTCTGAGGAGAAAATATCATGCTTAAGAGGGAAGCGTGTTCTGCCATGGTCATATCGCCCAAGCGGAACCAGACCTCTCCAGACAATTGGGTGGAAAGATATGTCGATTTTTCGTTCACAGGCATGAACAGACCCAATCCTGCCGGTTGGTAATAATCCATAAGCTTTTCCGGAAGCTTGTTTTGCATGGCATTGGCCAGATTATAGCACACGGATATGGCATTTCCCGGAACACCGTCGTGTACCAATTCATTTATCTTGTCCCAATTCTCAAAATAGTCTTCGGTATTCAGACCTAATATGCGCTCGTTCTCAAAATCAGGTGTTCCATACCAAAGCGTAGCCGGGAAAGAGTATGCTTGCGAAGGAATGACCAGATATTTGCGGGCAGCTAAGGGAGGCAGTGCCAAAGCGACCGGTATCATTCCGTAAATAACCACATAATTCTGTTTCCGCTTCAAGGCGGAAAGGATAGTAAATAATGTGAAAGCAAACATACCATAACCGAACAGGCTATAGCATAACATGGTTCCGCAAATGCTTCCGATAAAGAAATCCCATTTTCCTTTTAATTTGTCTGTCAGCAAAAACAGGGACAAAGCACCGATGAGTGAAAGGGTCGCCGAAAATGGATACTGAATTTGGCAGAAGCGCAGGCTTTCCCAAATAAAAACCACTATTGAAATACCTATGGCTATCCATCGGTTGGTCCATTTACGGCAAGTGAAATAAGTCAATGTCCCTAATGCTGCCATAGTTAAGGCAACGACAGCTGCCCCCATATTGATATTATGGAAGAATTGAGTCAAAAAGTCACCACCCAGACATGATAAGGGGGCGGGATGATTGAAATAATCGATAAATTGATCGACTGTATAAGTGAACAATAGCATTTGCTCTCGGTGAAGAAGATGATAAGGATAGGCGAAGCGGAAAAACAGAAAACAAGCTACTCCACTTATCGTCATACTTAAAAATAGATATCGGGTATCATGCTGCATAATTCTTTGTCTTTTCATTCTTTTTAGCAAGTTACATTCACTTTTCCCTTGTCTCTGCAAAAGTAGAGAAAAACGAAAAAAGTCAATTAATATTATATTATCAACTTTTGATACTATTCACTCAATCTGTCATTCCCATCTTGATATTCCATTTTAATTACGTTATTTGCATTTATACCAAAAGAGTTTCTAACCATAAAGTTGAAAAGATACGATGCGTTCCTTGTATTATGTCCGTTTGGATATCTCTTTTCTCTCTACCAGCGATGGAGTGAAAGGAGTCTATACACACGCTTATAAAATGAACCTTATTTTACGTTATCTATCATGTCACAGCATATTTTGTGGATGAAAAATATGGTTTTCTCTGTTGCCAATCGGTCACCTCTTGAATAACTGGATGTTTTTTACCATTGATAAGATTTCATTATATAATGCTTGAATTGTATTTGTAGGTTGATAAAAGAAACGGGATATTTGCAATGTGAAAAATTAACCTTAAAATCAAATTTATGACAAAAACGATGAAATCTTTATTTCTATTGATTATTCTTTCGTTGGCGTTTGTTGGCTGTACAAGCCATAATATGACAGAGTGGAACAGGAGTATCCTTTGTATAATTTCTTGTTTTCTACTCATACGAAGCAAAATAGAAATTAATATAGTGCCTTTAACCTATAGATGATTCATTCTTAACGGTTTTGATTCAATATGTTTTCAAACCGACAGACAAAGAGTGTTATTTTAATCAAATTCTAATACATATTTTATGAAACAAATTACATTAACTCTAATGCTGTGCATATTTAGTATATGCACATATGCACAACAAATCACCGTTAGTGGAACAGTGACGGATGCGGAAAATAATCCGTTGATTGGTGCTGCTGTTTTAGTTCTTGGAACTACCGATGGTGTTATTACCGATCTTGATGGTAAATATACCATTAAAGTAAATTCCGGTCAGTCTTTGAAATTCTCTTATGTAGGTTATCAGGAGCAAACTGTTAAGGTTGATGGCCGCAGTGTGATTAATGTGAAATTGTCGGAAGGTGAATTGTTGGACGAGGTGGTGGTTATCGGTTACGGTACAGTGAAGAAAAGCCATTTGACAGGTGCGGTCGCTTCTGTTTCCGGTAAAGAGTTACAGGCAAATGTTGCACGTAGTGCTTCAGCTGCTTTGCAAGGAAGAGTTGCCGGTGTTACTGTGTCGGCTGCCAACGGTCAGCCGGGGAAGGCTTTGAATATTAATGTCCGTGGTATCAGTTCATTGAGTGCCACCAGTCCGCTTTATGTGATTGACGGTGTGTATGGCGATATCAATATGGTTGATCCCGCTGACATTCAGTCTATTGAAGTGTTGAAAGATGCTTCGGCTGCTGCTATTTATGGTTCTCGTGCTGCTAATGGTGTTGTATTGGTCACTACTAAAGGCGGTCGTTTGGAAACTCCTGCCCGTGTGACAGTGGATGCCTATACAGGCGTTCAGATGGTTGCCAAATACATTGATGTAATGGATGGTAATCAGCTTCGCGATTTGGCAAAGGCTACCGGTTATAGTTCGGCAGAAGGGTTGCTGAATTGGAATGGAGGTGCTGGAACAGACTGGCAGAAAGAACTTTATAACTCGGCTATGGTGAGCAAGGTTAAAAGCTTGAATGTATCTGGAGGAAACAAGACTTCGACCTATAATCTTTCGGGAAGCTATCTTAACCAGGATGGTATTGTAAATACTACCGGTTATGAGGCATGGAACATTCGTTCTAAGAATACTTTTTCTTTTTTCAATAATCATTTGCGTATGGGGACTACGTTGATGATGAAATTCTATAAAAAGAAGTACGAAGATGTTTCATATACCTCCGCTCTGACAGCTGTGCCTATGTGGAATGTATATGGTGAAGATGGCACTTGGGGTGTCGCTCCGGAATGGACCAGAGGAGATAATCCTGTGGGTTGGACAGAAGCCTATGATTACCAAAGACATGGGATAGACATTTTATTGAATGGCTATGCCGAAGTGGATTTGTTCTTGAAAGGATTGAAATATAAATTCAATGTAGGTATAAACAAATATACAAGACGTAATTATGCCTATAGTTCTCCTTATTATTTCAGTTCTACTTCACAAAAGAATGAAGCGGAATTGTCGGAAAGTACAGACTGGGAGAACGATTGGTTGATTGAAAATACAATCAATTATGATAATACGTTTGGCAATCATACGGTTTCTGCTTTGGTGGGTTATTCTGCCCAGCGTAACAATGCGCGTGGTTTTGGTGCAGGACGTAAGGGTTTCCCGGAAGGTTTCTCTGTGATTGACGCCGGTTCGGTTTCTTCGCAAAATACATCGGGTAGCGCTTGGGCCAATACAATGATTTCTATGTTTGGGCGTGTGATGTATTCATATGCCGATCGTTATATGCTGTCTGCTTCTATTCGTCGGGACGGTTCTTCCAAATTTGCAGATGGAAACCGCTGGGGCACATTCCCGTCTGTATCTTTGGGTTGGAATGTGATGAATGAAGATTTCTTTGAAAATATCAAGGAAACCATGAATGAATTGAAAATTCGTGCCAGTTATGGTGTACTGGGTAATTTGAGCGGCATTGGCAATTATGCTACCCAGTCTGTTGTTTATAAAGGTATGAATAACATGATGGGCACAGAACTTTGGGAAGGTGCCATTACCGGTAAGGAATGGACTTCACCCATGAATGTGACTTGGGAAAAGACGAAGACTTTGAACTTGGGTTTGGATTTTGCTTTCTTGAACAATAAGTTCAGTGTCAGTGCTGATTATTTTATTCAGAAAACAGAAGATATGTTGTTGTCTATGCCGCAGTCTTTGAGTTTTGGTTTGAGTGGAAATCCTACAGTAAATGCAGGTACAGTAGAAAACAAAGGATTTGAGATTTCATTGAATCACCGTAATAATGTAGGCGATTTGTATTATCATGTAGGTGTCAATGCCACCTTTATCAAGAATGAACTGACGGAAGTAAACGGAAGTCGTGATGAATGGCAGGGATTCAATCCTCATGCCAAAGGAACGATCACTTATGCCAAGACCGGTCATTCCATAGGTTATTTCAATTTGATAAAGACGGATGGTGTATTCCAAAGCCAACAAGAAATTGATGCGTATGTGGATAAGAACGGTAATAAGATCCAGCCTAATGCACAACCGGGTGACTTGCGTTTCGTGGATTATAACGAAGATGGTAAGATTGACAATAATGACCGTCAGGATGTAGGCTCTGCTTTCCCGAAAGTTAACTTGGGTGTAAGTCTGGGTGCTGAATGGAAAGGTTTGGATTTGAATATGTTCTTTGACGGAAACTTTGGCAACAAGATTTACAATGCCCAGTATTATAGTACGGTTTATAATGAATCAACGGGAAACCAGTATGCAGAACGCATGAACAGCTGGACTGAAAACAATCATTCTGATATTCCTCGCTGTTTGTTTGGTACTAGCGATCCTAATGGTACAAACTGGGGCTATACGGACCGTTGGTTGGAAAATGGTTCATTCTTGCGCTTGAAGACTTTGGAATTAGGTTATACGTTGCCCAAAGTATGGGTATCTAAAGCCGGTTTGCAGAATGTGCGTGTTTATACGGCTATGGAAAACCTTTCACTATAACCGATTATAAAGGATATACTCCTGACTTGGGTATGGTAGATGCCGATGGTGCCGGTACATCAGGTGGTTCGGGTGTAATGACCCGTGGTTGTGATGACGGTCGTTATCCGATGGCACGTACTATCACCTTTGGTTTACAAGTAAATTTCTAATTAGGAATAAGTAATATTTGCAGAATATGAAAAAGAATTTTATAAAATACATAGCTGCATTGGCTGTAGCTCCAATGTTGTTGTCTTCTTGTAGTGATGACTTTCTGAATGAGATTGACCCTAATCGTCAGACTCCGACCACTTTCTGGACATCCGAGGATAATGTGATGAAAGGCTTGTCCGCAGTTTATAATCCTTTCCGCCGTATGACCAGTGGATATTATGGTGGGTTGGAAGGCATCATGCATCTTCAGATGCGCGGTGACGACCTTTACCCCACTCGCGGAGAAGAACCTTATATTTGGGAATATTTGTCGTTTGTTAACACAACGAATACAAAGGATTTGAGCTGGGGAAACATCTATGAAGGCATTCAGATGGCGAACGAATTCATATATCGTGCGGCTACGGTTGATATGGACGAAACCAAACGTGAGCAAATGATAGGTGAGGCTTATTTCTTACGTGGATTCTGGTACTTCCGTTTGCGTACTGATTATCGTGATGCGGTTATCCGTACTCTCCCGCAGGATGCAGATCCGAAACTCATGGACTGTCTAGCGGTGATGAAGTGCTGGAACAGGCTATTTCAGACTTTTAAAGCCAAGTCTCGTTTGCCTAAACTTCGTTCAAGCGATGAAAACGGTCGTGTAACTCAAGGTGCGGCTATTGCCATGTTGGGTAAAAGCTTATATCTGGAAAGGGGATTATCAGGCCGCAAAGAATGAGTTTGAAATTATAATGAATGGTTATGGTTACGATTTGACTCAAAAGTATGAGGATAACTTCCGTGACGATACGGAATTTAATGCTGAATCTATTTGGGAAATCAATTATGATGCCAAAGGTAATTCGGGTGACTCTTGGGGCAATGGCACTAGTGACGACTCGTTTATGGGAAACAACCTTGCTCATTATTTTGGTCCGACACTGAAAGGTGAGAATATTGGCGGTGGTTGGTATAAGATGCAACCTTCTCCCTATTTGATAAAAGAATTCATTTCCGAACAGCGTCCGGAAGGCTCTGATTCCAAATGGGATAAGCGTTTGTACACTACGTGCTTCTTTAAATACTCTGATTTCGGTGATGTGAAGCCGGATGAAAAATTCTATGGTGGTAAAGTGGAATTTGATGATATGTTTAAATGGACGGTACTGCCCGAAGGCGATGGCAAATATGGTATTGCCAAGCAAGGATATGCTCCTGCTTATCCGGTTATCGAGGGTGTTCAAGGGCGTTTCATGATGAAGAAGTTTGCAGCTTGGTGGGTTCCCACAGGATGTACGATGTATTCTAACGATGCCGGACGTATCAACAATTTACGTATTATGCGCTTTGCAGAAGTTTTGTTGCTCCACGCTGAGGCTTGTCTGGAAACCAATGATGAAAGCGGAGCAATGAAAGATATTAACCGGATTCGTGTACGTGCCGGGTGCCGGAGAAAAACTTGAGTGGAAAAGATGCTATAATGACAGAACTCCAGAAACAGAAATTGCTGGAATTTGCCGGAGAGAATATACGTTGGGATGATATGGTTCGTTGGTACGGAAATGATCCTGCTAAGTTGAAAGCTATCATGCACGAACGCAAGACCGATTCTCAACATTATGAATTGCTTTACGAAGAAAATGAAAGTGGTGAAAAGGAATTGGTAGGATATAAACCGACAGACCGCATTTCGGATACACAAGGATTTGACCATTTTGAAGCTAAATTCTTGTACTTCCCGATACCTCAGGCAGAGGTGGACGCTAATTTGAATTTGGAGCAAAAGCCGGAATGGAGATGATTGTATTGAACTGATAATTAAAAAGTATGAGAGTTCGAGAGGGAGGAGGTCCGCTCGCCCGAAAACAGTCTTTGTGTCTCCAAACCCTTCTATAAAAATAGGGCAATGAAGCCAAATGAAAAGGAAAGGATATTATTTATGCTCTTTGTTGGTTATGATATTTGTATTTTTGTCATGTCGTGATGAAGAACAGGATTGTGCCCAAGCTATGCAGGATATACAAAAACCAGTTGAAGGAAAATGATTTATTGAAATCTGTTTCTCAGGAACGTGAACAATGTGTTTTTGTTATTTGAGTCCAATAAGATAATTTTTCCGCAAGAGTTAATCCAAAGTGTAGATGTGGATGCGGAAAACTGGAAAACGACTTTGACATTTGTCAATGGAAGCACTTATGTTATACCTACCTTAGGCACTTCGATTGACAACTTGATATTGAGTTCTACAGTCAATCCTTCCGGTTGCAATCCATTATCGGCCAGTGTAGTTGTAAAATTACCTGTATTGGGACGCATTAAACTGATTGTACACAGCAAACCGGGAAAGCATACACCTGACGTGGAATATGCATTTAAGAGTGTGGAATTAAAACAGAATATCCCGGTATTGGGACTTTATCCCAATTATAATAATCAGGTCACTTTAATTTATACAGATTTGCAAGGAAATGAACGTGCCCGGTCCGATCTAAAGCTTCAGACAAAAACATTGGAAAGCAGAAGACTGCCCAAGGAAATCAGAGTGGTAAAGGCTCAATATGACCGTATGGAGCCAGGCATGAATTTAGTTAACTCTCCCGGACAGGATGAAACAGACACTTCTATCCCTTATATGGTAGATGCTGACGGAGAAATCCGTTGGATTCTTGATTGGGAGAAGTCGGATGAACATCGATATATCGGAATCGGGTGCGGACTGATTCGGATGCAGAACGGACATTATATGACCGGTGACGGAAACCATCATCGGATGGTGGAAGTGGATATGATGGGAAATACAATTCATAATTGGGATATGCTGGAAAGGGGATATACTATGCATCATGCCATATCTCAGGATAAACAAGGCAATATATTAGCTACGGTGAGCAAGACTTCCGCTAAAATAGCCAATGGAAAGGATGTACGGATAAACGATTTCATTATTAGAATGGATCCCGAAAAAGGGGAAATATTGCAAGAATGGGATTTGGTGCACATGCTGGATTCGGCACGGTATGGTATGACCGATTATAATCTTACCGCTGATCCTTATGCGCAAAATGCCAGTAATTGGGCGCATAATAATGGTATAGTGGAATGGGGAAATGATTATTTGGCTACAGCTCGCTATCAAGGAATATTCAAATTTAATAAAGCCGGAGGCATTGAGTGGATTATATCACCTCATGGGTATTGGAGAGATAGATATTTGAAATTATTATTAAATCCTCTTCAGGCCGACGGAACTCCCATTACTGATCCTGATGTGATAGCCGGAACGAAGAATTGTGATGATTTGGAATGGCCTTTGGGGGTGCCATACTGCTGTTCCGTTGCCTAATGGACATATCTTTTTATTTCAATAATGGCTATGGGCGAAATTTCAAGCTTGATTTTACGGATAGAAAAAATGTTTATACTTGTGGAATAGAGTACGAAGTGGATGAAGTAAACCGTACGGTTCGTCAAGTTTGGCAATATGGAAAAGAACGGGGTACCGCATATTTTACTCCGGCCCGTTCCGGGGTGCAATATTTGGAACAAACGGGTAACAGATTAATTTGTCCGGGAATGAGCAATGTGCTTAGCAATGGCAATCGTGGTGCACGCGTGACAGAAGTAGATCCCGAGACACAGGAGATTGTATTTGAGTTGGAACTGGAAGATGCAATTTATCAGCGAGTTTATCGTATGTCTCTCTATCCTGACAATCAATAAATGCATTTTTACTATAAAAGATTAATTGAGAATAATAAATAAAAGGTAATATTGCGCCAGCGGCATAACGACACGACACCGGCACAACCTTTCGTCCGTCTTGGCGAGAGTCAGAATAGTGCGCACCCGAATCTGACGGACTGGAGACGCTTGCCGGACTTAAAGGCAGACAACCAACAGTGGAACGTGGTGCTTTCCTCTCAAGTTTGCTAACGGGAAGTATGCCTTCTATACCCTCAGCAAACTAAAATTTCAGTTTCATTGTTTTGTTGTTGTAAATAATATCTTTTTCAATAACAGACACGTGTCCCGATTCCAAAGGAGTAAAAATCTGAATCTTGAACTTTCTATTCTCTAATTTAGGCGGCATTTTACCGATAGGAGCAAATAGAGTAAACGTTTGATGTTTGTTATCCCATTTCATTTGAATCGCTGAATAACCTCCTCTCTCATAGGCATAAGTTTCATTATCGTCTTCATAAAATAAAAACTCTGCATCTTTACCTGCATAAACTGATAACATAATTTCAGAGCCATCGTCTTGAGCAACATATTGAACCACTTTATTACGTGGAACAATGGAACCGGCTTTTACAAATATTGGCAGCTTTTCCAAGGGAGCATCATATTTTATTTCTTGTCCTCCCTCGTAGCATCTATTGGAGTGCAAGTCAAACCAATAGGTACCGGAATGTTGTGGTAAGTAAATCAATTCTAATGTATTAACATCCGAAATAGCCCCCTCCCGATTATAATACATTGGTCTGGTTATTGGATGAATCATTAATGCATCCCCAAACATATAACTGCTCCCGTCATCAAACGTTTTCCGGTCGTCAGAAAAATCCACTACTGTACCACGCATCATTGCCGAACCTTTTGACGTAACCTTCCAAGCTTCTGAATATATATACGACAAGAGTGAATAACGAAGATGAATCATCTCAACTTGAATGTCATAAAATAGGCTGCCGGGCTCGCCAAAATGCCAAATCTCACGTGGCACTTCCGTTCCATGAGCCCGGAATATCGGAGAAAGAGCTCCGTACTGAAACCACCTTGTGTATAATTCCAAATAAGCAGAATCTTTAAGCCCCTTTGCATACCCTCCATCGCAAGAAGATATGTTTCTATGGATTTCCGTACCTATCTCTCCGGTTCCTTCACCTGAATTTTCCCTACTTCGCACTCTAAAGCCACCGATATCGGTAGTCCAATAAGGAATGCCGGTCATACAAATATTAAGACCGGCTACAAGTTGCTTTTTAATACATCCCAAGAAGCATAGATATCTCCCGACCATATAGAAGTGCCAAATCGCTGCTGCCCTGCAAAAGCAGAACGAGTCAAGACTGATGCGCGATTATCACTCTGCTTCCTTAAGTTTTCATACATCATTTTAGTTAATACATACGAATAAGTATTGAGATAACGAGCAGCAGATCCGATAAAAGTCTTACCGGCTTTTTTACTCCACTGAGTCTGCTTTTCAGGATATAGCCCGTCTTTATAAGCCGGTTCTGTCGCATCCAACCACCAAGAATCCACACCTTTGGTATAAAGTCCCTGATACAAATGGTTCCAAAAGATTTTTTGAGCTGTGGGAGCATATATATCCGCTACCTTATAACCTGCCCATGTGGGCACATCATACAGCACATTGGCTGAATCCATCTCTTGATATATTTTCGTGGATTTTCCAAAACCGGGCCAAACAGACAATGTTAACTTAACATGATACTTCTTATGCAAATCTTCAATAACCTTTTGGGGATTAGGATGAGTGACCGGGTTAAAAACCATGCCATTCCACGAATCGAGGTTTTCTCCCCAATATTGCCAGTCTTGAACAATATTGTCTAATGGAATATTTCTCATTCTGTAAGTTCTCACCACATCTTGAAGCTCATCAAATGTCTTGTAGCGTTCCTTTGACATCCAGAATCCAAAAGCCGATTTGGGAAGCATTGGCGAATTCCCTGTCAATTCGCAATATCCCGACATAGCATCCTTCATATCTTTCCCCACTACCAAATAATAATTTACTCCATCTCCTATCTCAGAAGTAAAAGTAGCTCCATCAGGAGTATCTTCAAAGGTGGAGCAAGAATAATTATCCCAAAACAACACATAATTTGAAGTGGATACAATAACCGGATTTGCTATTTCACGATTGGCGTGCACCAACAATTCCTTATGCCCCCTATAATTATAAACTCCATCTTGATACTGCCCCAAACCATAAATAGCTTCATCGGGCTTTAAAATAAAGGTTTGGCTCACAGTATATGCTTTTTCCCCTAAGTCATCGACTTCAGAAAAATGATTACCACCTTCTACGAGAATCGTGTCACTGTTTTGAACATCAGTAAAAAGAACCCTATCCTGCAAAAATATCATAGGTTGCTTCTACCTTTGCCGATTTTAAGATAATCTTATTTTGCAATGAACGACATTTTATATCCTGTGCTGCAAAAGCTTTATCATTTACAATAAGAGAAGGCTTCTGTTCTTGTCCTGCAGGATAAGTTCGGACATGTATGATATTATCCTTTAAAAAAAGATATCTCAATTTGTTTTTCTTCAAGAGAAATAGTAACCCCATTTTTCGTTCTTTTGTACAGAAGAAAGGGAATATTTTTGCCCATAAGAACTGAGTGAAACAATGAAAAACAGAAAAAGTATTATTCTATTCATAATTAATCATAACTGTACAACATAAAAAAATTGTTTGAAATGATACTTTCCGGAACAATAATAAGTTTACAAATATCTGTATATCAAACATTCCGCTTATTCCAGTGCTGCAAAAAATCTAATAAAGGAATACCCGATATGTCGACAAAGACAAGCATAAAATTTGTATCTTTAATTCGATTCCTAAATACAAAGATAGAGATTTTTTGTTATAGTTACTTTTTTTGTATAAAATAAAAAATGAACCACCAATAATTGAACTTGACGATATTTATAATAAAGATGGATTTTTGATTAAAATGTTTGGAACAAAATCTAAATCATGGGAATATGAGAATGAGATAAGGTTAATATATTCAACTTCAAAACGGAAAGGATATAATCCTTTTGCATTAAAATCGATTTATTTTGGTTTAAATATGGATGAAATGCATCAAATACAAATAATAGAAGGATTAACAAATAGAGATATAAGATTCTATAAAATGTAAAGAAAAGCAGAATCATATAAGCTTATTTCTATATTGATTCATGAAAATAAACGTATCATTAAGAATAAATTGGTACTATCTCAATATGAAATATTAAAAGAAAGCTACAATCATGCCATTGAAAATTTTCATGTATTATATAAAGGTGAAAGTATGAATAAAGAAGCATTGCATAATTTTGTCTTGAAGTTCAGAAAAGAATACACTACAAAAAATACTAATATTTATGTCTATAATAAAAGTGACATAGCTAATTTAATTGATAAATATCCATTAAATGACAAAGAAGCAGAGCTATTGCTGAATCATGGTTCACTAATCCTACAGAAGTCTATGTTAATCTATCTTGAATCAGTGTAAGCATCCGATAAAGTACACATTGTATTTTTTTCATAAATAGAAAACCCGATATTAACTTTTGATTAAAATTGATATCGAGTCTTTTATTCTTCACCATAAATATTTAGGGATATTCCTAAAATAACGTGAATTCGATATGAGTGATACTGAGATTATGGTTATTCGGTGGTTTCTGCTGTTTCAAGCATTACTACAAAGAATATGCCTGTAAACATCTGAAACACCTTTTTCCGCGTCAGGTTTCTTATAACCGTATTCATCAAAAAAGTACTGCCGGGAACCTGTACCGGCATCAGTTTTGTCGACTCTACTCCTTCACGTGTTTGTCGTAACCAAAAAAATCCTTATTCATAAAACATTTGAGGAACTTACCGAGCGTGGAAAATATTCAATGGGATGGTTCTTCGGATTCAAGTTGCATCTGATAATCAATGACAAGGGTGAGATTCTCAATTTTATGTTCACGCCTGAAAACGTGGATGACCGGGAACCATTGAAGCAAGGTAAGTTTCTGGAGAACATCAAAGGAAAACCATGTGCAGACAAAGGATATACTGGTCAGGCTCTGTTTGAGAACCTTTTCCTTAATGGTATACAGCTTGTCACTAAAGTTGAAAACAATATGAAGAATTCACTGATGAGTATTGCCGACAAAATTTTGCTCAAAAAAAGAGCCTTGATCGAAACGGTCAATGACGGACAACTTGCTATTTTTTAATTTTATATCGAATTCACGTTAAATAATGTTCTATGAAAAAGGTAGAAGATTGGGAGAGTTGAACGAAAAAAATCAAGAGAAAAGTCCACGTAAAGTAAAACTTTTTTCTTAATTTAGAAGAAAGAGGGACATTCACTGAATATCACAAATTATGAACTAGGGACTTCAAGGAAAGAAACTTCTAATCATTCAATCAGATTTTATAAGTCCTTTCCTATGCTAGAAACAATTGGAAGAATATCGTTATGGTAACGGAGTATGGAAGAAATTTAACCTAATCTTACCTAATGGATTTAAGTTATAAAAATGAATAAAACCAGAGAAGAAAATCATAATTCCTCTCCAACTGTTTTTGTTAACTGATACAAAAACATCAAGTACACACATCACAACTCCAGCCCGACAACAGATATCCATTTTCCTATTTTTAAATTCTCAGACACTGCCAAATCAATAGCCGCCTCATTATTTTTCGTCTTGTCAGTCAAACCAACACATAAAGTATACTTTCCTCGTAATTTTGCCGGAATATCAAACTGACTCAGATAATTGTATGACATCCCCTTCAGCCATTCGGAAGGTTCTGCTTCCGGTTCTGTATGCAAGAATACAATCTCCTGTCTTTCATTCATCAAAACAAAACTAACCTGATACTTATAATTCCAATTAGGATGATTATTAGGCAATACACCCACACCATAGTTTTTCCATGAATGAAACAAAGTCAATGTTCTGTTATTCTGTTCTACTTTGATATAATCCGGATAGAGACGATAACCACCCAAAGTTATAAAAACGCTGAACTTGATCCGGTAATTCTTCTAT
>VOFK01000760.1_pt1 | contig 37764 bp, 29 predicted proteins | sample 5384121 | NCBI WGS metagenome assembly VOFK01 (sample SAMN12384730, study PRJNA508395) | human gut metagenome | isolation source: healthy gut J | host: Homo sapiens | reverse complement strand
TGGCCGCCAAGCACCGCGTAGCCACGCAGATGGGCAACCAGGGGGCATCGGGCGAAGGCGTCCGCAAGATATGCGAATGGATCTGGAACGGCGAGATCGGCGAAGTGAAGCGCGTCGAGACCTTCACCGACCGCCCCATCTGGCCGCAGGGCCTCGCCCGACCCGAAAAGGAGGAGCGCGTACCCAAGACGATGAACTGGGACGCCTTCATCGGCCCGGCCCCCTACCGTCCCTACAACTCGATCTACACGCCGTGGAACTTCCGCGGATGGTGGGACTTCGGCACGGGAGCCCTGGGCGACATGGCCTGCCACATCCTTCACCCGGTATTCAAGGCGCTCAAGCTGGGCTATCCGACCAAGGTTCAGGGCAGCTCGACGCTGCTGCTTTCGGAGTCGGCTCCGTCGGCCCAGCGCATCAAGTTCGTCTTCCCGGCCCGCGACAACATGCCGAAGGTCGCCATGCCCGAGGTGGAGGTCTACTGGTATGACGGCGGTCTGCTGCCGATCCGGCCCGAAGGGCTCCCGGCTGGCAAGGACCTCAACGACCAGGGAGGCTGCGCCATCTTCTACGGCACGAAGGACACGCTCATCTGCGGCTGCTACGGAGTGAATCCCTACCTGCTCTCGGGTCGTGTACCCGAAGCTCCGAAGGTGCTGCGTGAGGTCAGGGAGTCGCACCAGATGGACTGGGTGCGCGCCTGCAAGGAGGACGCCGACGACCGTACACCGACCGCTTCGGACTTCAGCGAGGCCGGTCCGTTCAACGAGATGGTGGCCATGGGCGTGCTTGCCGTGCGCCTGCAGGGCCTCAACCAGGAGCTCCACTGGGACGGCGACAACATGCGTTTCACGAACATCCCCGCCGAGGCGCAGATCCGCTCGGTCATCAAGGACGGATTCCACATCACGGACGGACACCCGACCTTCGACAAGACCTGGACCGATCCGGTGAACGCCAACGAGTTCGCCCAGGAGCTCATCAAACACACCTACCACAACGGCTACAAACTGCCCGACATGCCGCTGTAACCCGGCGGCGGGATTCAGGAACAGAAAAAACGTACAACTCAAAAACAACCGAAATGAAACGAATCTTTCTTGCATCGGCCTGCGCTGCGATGTCGCTCGCGCTGGCATCGTGCGGCGGCAACGCCGGCAAAGCCAAGACCGCCGGAACCGACGCGGCCACCACGAAGGCGGAGAACGCCGTTCCCGAATATACTGTGGTGAACAACCCGACGGTCAATCTCGAGAACTTCCCCAAGGACAAGGACGGCTACTATGTGATCTTCGACGGCAAAACCTTCAACGGCTGGCGCGGCTACGGCAAGGACAAGGTGCCCGCACGCTGGACGATCGACAACGGCGCCATCAAGTTCAACGGCTCGGGCGGCGGCGAGGCCCAGACGGGCGACGGCGGCGACCTGATCTTCGCCTACAAGTTCAAGAACTTCGAGCTGGAGCTCGAATGGAAAGTCTCGAAGGGCGGCAACTCGGGTATCTTCTACCTGGCCCAGGAGGTGACGACCACCAAGGACGGCAACCAGCAGTTCGAGCCGATCTACATCTCCAGCCCCGAGTACCAGGTGCTTGACAACGAGAACCATCCCGACGCCAAACTGGGTGTGGACGGCAACCGCAAGTCGGCATCGCTCTACGACATGATTCCGGCCGTCCCGCAGAACGCCAAACCCTTCGGCGAGTGGAACAAGGCCAAGATCATGGTTTACAAGGGCACGGTCGTACACGGGCAGAACGACGCCAACGTCGTGGAGTACCACCTGTGGACCCCGCAGTGGACCGAGATGCTCGAGAAGAGCAAGTTCGCTCCCGAGAAGTGGCCGCTGGCATTCGAGCTGCTGAACAACTGCGGCGGCGAGAACCGCGAGGGCTACATCGGCTTCCAGGACCACGGAGACGATGTCTGGTTCCGCAACATCCGCATCAAGGTGCTCGACTAAAGACATCCGGCGGACAACGCATGCCGGGCCCGGGAATCCGGGCCCGGTTGCGGATCCGCCCAATACCCGAACGACATGAAGCGAACTCTTTTCTTCATCGTGCTGCTGTTTGCTGCCGCAGCCTGTGCCTCGGCAGCCGCGGAGAAAACACCGAAAAAGGAGATTGCCATCCAGCTCTACTCCGTGCGGTCACTCATCGGCAGCTACGGCGAGAACCGGCAGGACTACGCCGAGGTGCTGAAGGCACTCGCCGAGATGGGCTATACGGGCATCGAAGCGGCCAGCTACGCCGACGGGCGCTTCTACGGCAAGGATCCCGAGACCTTCCGCAAGGATGTCGAGGGGGTCGGCATGCGCGTTCTCTCATCGCACTGCTCGAAGGGGCTCTCGCCCGAGGAGCTTGCGTCGGGCGACTTCTCCGAATCGCTCAAGTGGTGGGACGCCTGCATCGCCGCCCACAAGGCCGCGGGCATGTCCTACATCGTCTACCCCTACATGGAGGTCCCGGCGACGCTCCATGACCTGCAGACCCAGTGTGCCTACCTCAATGCCATCGGCGCCAAGTGCCGCGAGCAGGGTATCCGGTTCGGCTACCACAACCACTCGCACGAGTTCCGTAAGGTCGAAGGCCGGGCCGTCATGCTCGAGTACATGCTCGAACACACCGACCCGGAGAATGTCTTCTTCCAGCTCGACGTCTATTGGGCCGTCATGGGACAGGCCAGTCCGGTCGATCTGTTCCGGAAATACCCGGGCCGCTTCCGGATGCTCCACATCAAGGACCGCCGCGAGATCGGTCAGAGCGGCATGGTCGGATTCGACGCCATTTTCCGCAATGCGGAGCTGGCCGGCGTAGAGCAGATCATTGTGGAGCAGGAGGAGAGCGAATACGACATCGAAAAGGGGGTCGAAATGAGTCTCGACTACCTGCTCAAGTCCCCGTTCGTCAAGGCTTCGTACGAAAAAAAGTAGGATCCGGCAAGAGTCGGACGAGAGTCCGGCTATCGCGATCCGATAGCCGGACTTTTCATGACCGCCTCCACACGGCGGACGCAATCAACAACCCTGCGGCGCTCCCCCGGAAAAGGAGAGCCGACATTAACCTAACCGCAACCCTATTTTGCCATGGAAGAGAAGGAAATGACGTTCTGGGACCACCTCGAAGCCCTGCGCTGGATGCTTGTGCGCGTCGTGGCGGTACTCTTCATATTCATGGTCGTCTGTTTCTGCGTCATGCCCTACCTGTTCGACCACGTCGTGCTGGCCCCGACCAGCTCCGACTTTCCGCTCTACAGGTGGCTGTCACGCCTGGGGAGCCTCGGCCCCTTCTTCCCCGACTTCAGCAACGACAACTACCATGTGGACATCATCAACATCAACGTCGCCTCACAGTTCCTGACGCACATCAGCACGTCGTTCTGGTTCGCGCTGGTGCTGATGTTTCCCTACCTGGTCTTCGAGGTGTGGCGCTTCGTGCAGCCCGCGCTGTTCGACAACGAACGCCGCAGCGTCGGATGGGCCTTCCTCTTCGGAACCTGCATGTTCTTCCTGGGCTGCCTGCTCGGCTACGGCGTGGTCTTTCCCTTCACGTTCCGCTTCCTGACCGAATACCAGCTCAGCGCGGCCATCACCAACCAGATCTCGCTCAACTCCTACATGGGCAACTTTCTGATGATGATCTTCCTCATGGGGCTGGTCTTCGAACTTCCGCTGCTGACGTGGCTGCTCTCGCGGATGGGGCTGGTGACCCGGTCGTTCCTCCGGAAATACCGCCGGCACGCCATCGTTGTGCTGCTCACCCTCTCGGCCATCATCACGCCGACGGGCGATCCCTTCACACTGATGATCGTCTTCCTGCCGCTCTTCCTGCTCTACGAGATCGGCATCCGCATAGCACGGGATGCCACCGAAGAGTAGCGGCCGCACACGGCACAAACCGAATACAAGCCCCCGGAGTCCCCGACCGCACTCCGGGGGCTTTTCGTCTGCCCGACGGCCGGCAGCACAACCATGGCACAGAAAATGCACGTTTTGCATCACACTCCCTCGCGGGATTTCAGCCATGAAAAGACGACCGATCCTGATACTCCTGCTCTTCGCCGCAGCCGCCGGCACGCTCGTATGGGTCTACCTCTCACAGGCCGACACGCCGCGGCCGGCCAGGGAGCCGGTCTGGGCCGAGACGCTCGGCGATCTGGAGGCCTGCTGCCGGCGCAAGCACATCAAGGCGACGCAATACGATCACTTCGCCGGGATCGCCGACCGGGAACAGCGCCACGACATTGCCCGGGTGTTCCGCGCGATGGCCGCCTCGGAGCGGGTGCAGGAGAACAGCTGCGCCGAGGCAATCGTACGGCTGGGCGGCAGCTACCGTCCCCCCGGGCGCGTATCGGTTTTCGTCGGGGCGACGGACAATCTCGAACGGAGCCTCAACTACGAACGCCGCTCGCTCCGAGAACGGCACGGCACGGAGATCGACCGTGCTCTCCGCCGGGGAAACCGCTATGCGGCCCGGGTGCTGATCTGGGCTTCGGCCGGCGACCGGCGCCACGTCGTGATGATGGAGTGGTGCAGAAGCTCGCCCGGAGCGGTGGGCCGCAACGACGCCTACCTGGTCTGCCCCACCTGCGGCAATCTCTACTCTTCGCGCTACCGCGACTTCTACTGTCCCTGCTGCCAGACCGACGGGCGGCGGTTCATCCGCGTGGAGTAAGCCGCGCCGGGAAAGCCGCCAGCCGCGGGATGCGGCCGTATATCCGGCGGCGGCCAGACCCGCCGGCCTCGGGGCGAAGGCATAAAAAATCCCGGCCGGATGATCTCCGACCGGGATTTTATCGCTCCGAAGGTCCGGACGACCGGCGTCCTACTCCTCCTCGGGCTCCTTCATCGTGTGGTATACGTTCACCACATCGTCGTCCTCCTCGAGTTTCTCGACAAGCTTCTCGACCGACTCGCGGCCCTCGGCATCGAGCTCCTTCGTATCGGTCGGGATGCGCACCGACTCCCCCGACACGATCTCGAAGCCCTTGTCGTCAAGCCACTTCTGGATCGATCCGAACGACTCGTAGGGGGCATACACCGTAATGCCGTCCTCCTCGGGGTAGAACTCGTCCACGCCCAGGTCGATCATCTCCAGCTCCAGCTCCTCGGGATCGGCTCCCTCCGTGGGACGGAACTTGAAGACACACTTGTGCTCGAAGAGGAAACCCACCGAACCGCTGTTGCCCAGCGTACCGCCGCACTTGTTGAAGTGCATGCGCACGTTGGCCACCGTGCGGTTCGTGTTGTCGGTCGCCGTCTCGACGAGGAAGGCGATGCCGTGCGGGCCGTATCCCTCGTAGATGACCTCCTTGTAGTCGGCGGCATCCTTCTCCGTGGCACGCTTGATGGCGCGCTCGATGTTCTCTTTGGGCATGTTCTCTGCCTTGGCATTCTGGATCAGAATGCGCAGGCGGGTATTGCCCGAGGGGTCGGAACCTCCGGCTTTCACGGCGATTTCGATCTCCTTACCCAGCTTGGTGAAGGTGCGGGCCATGTGCCCCCAGCGCTTCAGTTTTCTCGCTTTGCGATACTCAAAGGCTCTTCCCATACGGATTCTATTTTTTCAGTTTTTTTCTTTTCCCTCGCAAAGGTACATATTTCCGGCAGAATTTCACAATCTTTATGTAAATTTGTGGCCGGTAAACGCGAGACAACAATGGAAATAAAGAGCAGATTCGATCATTTCAACATCAATGTCACCGACCTCGACCGCAGCCTGAAGTTCTACGCCGAGGCACTCGGTCTCAAGGAGGTCGGACGCAAGGAGGCCGCCGACGGGCGCTTCGTGCTGGTCTACCTGGGCGACGGGGAGTCGCCGTTCCGCCTCGAACTGACCTGGCTGCGCGACCACGCCGCCACGCCCTACGAGCTGGGCGAGAACGAAAGCCACCTCTGCATGCGCGTCACGGGCGACTACGACGCCGTACGCGAATACCACCGGCAGATGGGCTGCGTATGTTTCGAGAACCACGAGATGGGTCTCTACTTCATCAACGATCCCGACGATTACTGGATCGAGATACTTCCCCTGAAATAACCGACCGCCATGCAGAAAGAGAAGGGAAACGACATGCAGCACGAGGTGGACGAAGCGGTCCGCATCCTGCGTGCGGGAGGGGTGATCCTCTACCCGACCGACACGGTCTGGGGCATCGGCTGCGACGCAACGAACGCCGAGGCCGTCGATCGGATCTACCGCCTCAAGCGGAGCGAGAACAAGAAGTCGATGCTGGTGCTCTGCGCCTCGCCCGACATGACCGTCCGCTATGTGAACAAGGCCCCGGGAATCGCCTTCGAGGTGATGGAGATGGCCACCAAACCCCTGACGCTGATCCTGCCCGGCGCAGTCGGCGTCGCCGCAAACCTCATTCCCGACGAGGGGACGCTCGGCATACGGGTCCCCGACCACGAATTCTGCCGCCGCATGCTGCGCGCACTGGGGCGTCCGATCGTCTCGACCTCGGCCAACATCTCGGGAGAGGCCACGCCCGTGGGGCTGCAGGAGGTGTCGAAGGAGATCATCGACGGCGTGGACTTCGTCGTCAATCCCCGTTTCGAAGGCAAACCGACCCGCAAGGCCTCGTCGATCATCGCATTCGGCGAAGGCGGCGAGGTGAAGATCATCCGCGAATAAGATGGCACGCACGATAGAAACCGCGATTCAGAAGCGCTTCTGCGACATCGACCCGTTCCAGCACGTGAACAACGTCGCACAGCAGTCCTATTTCGATGTCGGGAAGGTCGATTACTACGAGCGCATCCTCGGGGCCGAGGTTCTCCTGGGCGACCTGCGGATCGTGACCGTCTCGACCTCGACCTCCTACATGGGCCAGGTCCGCATGCACGACGACGTGCGGGTCACGACCACCTGCGAACGGATCGGCACCAAGAGCCTGACCCTCTTCCAGCAGCTCCTCGTCGGCGGCGAGGTCCGCAGCGAGAGCCGTTCGGTGATGGTCGTCTTCGACTTCCCCCGCCAGCGGAGCGAAGCGGTCCCCGACCTCTGGCGCGAGCGCCTCACGGCGGAGTAGCATGGGCCGCCTGCCAAACGAAGACAAAGTCCCGTCCGATTTTCGGACGGGACTTTGTCTTGAGCCGGGATGAACCCGAGCGATTCAATGCACGGGAGTCAGTCCCCGCTCTGCCGCCAGCCGCTCCATGAGGGCATGGGCCGCCTCATATTCGTTGGGGATCTCACCGTCGAGAATGGCGTTCTTGATCACCTCCTTGATCTCGCCGATCACGCGGCACGGACCGATGCCGTAGGTCTGCATGATGATCTCGCCCGTGATCGGAGGCTGGAAGTTGCGGATGCGGTCGCGCTCCTCGAGGTCCTTCATCTTGCGGCGCACCAGTTCGAAATTGGCCATGTAGCGCTGTACCTTGGCATCGATGCCCGAGGTGATGTCCGCCTCGCAGAGCGTCATGAGCGCCTCGATGTCGTCGCCCGCCTCGAAGAGCAGGCGGCGCACCGCCGAGTCGGTGACCAGATCCTCCGAGAGGATGATCGGGCGCAGGTGGAGGAAGACCAGCTTCTGCACGAACTTCATGTGCTCGTTGAGCGGAAGTTTCAACTGCCGGAAGATCGCCGGCACCATCTTCGAGCCGAGCACCTCGTGACCGTGGAAGGTCCACCCCACGCGGGGGTCGTAGGCCTTCGTCAGCGGCTTGGCGATGTCGTGCAGCACGGCGGCCCAGCGCAGCCAGAGGTCGTCCGAGCGGCGGGCCACGTTGTCCAGCACCTTGAGCGTATGGACGAAGTTGTCCTTATGGGCGTGTTTGCCGCGGCGCTCCACCCCCTTGAGGTTGTGCAGCTCGGGGAAGATCAGTTCGAGCAGCCCGGTAAGTTCGAGCAGTTCGAAGCCGATCGAAGGGGACGGGCGAAAGGACGATCTTGTTGAGCTCGGTGATGATCCGCTCGCGCGAGACGATGCGGATGCGCGCGGCGTTGCGGCGGATCGCCTCGAAGGTCTCCTCCTCGATCGTGAAGCCCAGCTGCGAGGCGAACCGCACGGCGCGCATCATGCGCAGCGGGTCGTCCGAAAAGGTGACGTCGGGATCGCACGGCGTGCGGATGATGCACTCCTCCAGGTCGGACATGCCGTCGAACGGATCGACCAGCTCGCCGAACGTGTCGCCGTTGAGCGACCAGGCCATGGCGTTGATCGTGAAGTCGCGGCGGCGCTGGTCGTCCTCAAGCGTCCCGGCCTCGACCTGCGGTTTGCGCGAGTCATGCGTATAGGACTCCTTGCGGGCTCCGACGAACTCCACCTCGATACCGCCGACGCGGACCATCGCCGTACCGAAGGTCTTGAACACGGAGACACGGGCATGCAGTTCGCGCCCCAGCGCCTCGGCCAGCGCGATGCCGCTGCCTACGACCACCACGTCGATGTCCGTCGAGGGACGCCGGAGGTAGTAGTCCCGCACGTAGCCCCCGACCACGAAAGCCCTCACGCCCTGCTCGTCGGCCAGGCGCCCGATGCGGCGGAAAATCGGATTCGACAACGGCATGCGGCTACTTCACGTAAGGTTTCAGGGCGTCGCGCCACACCAGATACCCCTCGCCCACCAGATGCAGCCCGTCGTTCGTATAGCGGCTGTCGAGCAGTCCGTCGGCATTCGCCAGCGCGGGCCACAAGTCTATATAGGTGACCCCCTTCTCCTCACAGAGAGCCTGCAGCAGGCGGTTGGTTTCGACAATCGCGTCCGCATGGGCATAGTGCCCCTTGAATTTCGAGAAGTCGCGCCCGTTCACCGGCAGGATACTCTGTACGAAAAGCCGCGTCCAGCGCGATTCGGTCTGGAAGCGTTCGATGATCCGCGCGATGTTGGCCACCACCTCGTCGGGCGAGATCCCGACAGCCAGGTCGTTCGTGCCGATCATCAGGAACAGCCGCTTGGGATGCCCCGCAAGGATCGGGTCCAACCGGCCGAGCATCCACCCGGTCTGATCGCCGCTGATGCCGCGGTTGCGGACATGGCGGTTGTCGAACAGTTCGGCCCATTCGCCTCCGTCGGTGATGCTGTTGCCCAGGAAGACGATGTCGCTCGAACGGATCGGCAGCACCTCGAAGAGGCTGCGCCGCTGGTCGTAATATTCGCCCTGCGCCAGGACCCGGCCTGCGCCCAGCAGCAGCAAAGTCAGAAGCAGAAGTCGTTTCATGGTCTTTCGGGTGAAGGTTAAAGTTCGCGTCGGTAGAGTTGCACGGTGTTTTCGAGCCCGTAATAGAGCGCATCGCAGATGAGCGCATGGCCGATCGAGACCTCGTCGGTCCAGGGGATCCGCGTCAGGTAGTAGTGCAGATTCACGAGCGAGAGGTCGTGCCCGGCGTTGAGTCCCAGCCCCTGCCGGCGCGCCTCCTCGGCAGCGGCCACATAGGAGCGACGGCACTCGCGGGATCGGAGGCGTATTCACGGGCATAGGCCTCCGTGTAGAGTTCCACGCGGTCGGCGCCGCAGGCCTTCGCCCCGGCCACCATCTCCGCCACGGGATCGACGAAGATCGACACGCGGATGCCCCGCTCGTGGAACCGGCGCGTCACGTCGGTCAGGAAGTCGCGGTGAACGACGGTATTCCACCCGGCATTCGACGTCAGGGCGTCTGGTGCATCGGGGACGAGCGTCACCTGCGTGGGCACCACCTCGCAGACCAGGGAGACGAAATCGGGAATCGGATTCCCCTCGATGTTGAACTCCGTGCGGAGCACCCGCTTGAGGTTACGCACGTCGTCGTAGCGGATGTGCCGTCCGTCGGGACGCGGGTGCACCGTGATGCCGTCGGCGCCGAAGCGCTCGATGTCCGTAGCCGCACGTACCACGTCGGGGAGGTTCCCGCCGCGCGAGTTGCGCACGACGGCAATCTTATTGATGTTTACACTCAACTTTGTCATAAAAACGCTATATTTGCGACGATAAGCCATGCCGGCCGCCTCTGCCGGCCGCCATGCGGACCGAGGGCTTTTTCCGGCGTGGTAAAGTTACTTATTTTTTCGAAACTCCGCCGATGAAAATCATACTTTTTCCCGCCCGCAGGTTGCCCGTACGGCCGAAGAGATCCGCCTGCTGCTCGATGCGATCCGCCGCTTCGGGACCGAATATGCCGTAAACGAAGAGTTCGTCCCCGTCATACGGCAGCTCACCGGAGGCGAGATCTCCGCCGAACATGTCTATGGCCAGAGGTTTGCCCCGGCAGCTTCCGAACGGTCGATCATGGTCTGCTACGGCGGCGACGGCACGCTGCTCGAGGGCGTACACCGGCTCGGCGGCGCCCCGGTTCCCGTCCTGGGTATCAACGCCGGCCACCTCGGGTTTCTCACCAGCGCCCCGAATGCCGGACTCGACGAACTGTTCCGCCGGATCGCGGCCGGGGAGTTCGCCACCGAAGCCCGCTCGCTGCTCTCCGTCGCGGGCGACTTCGCCGAACAGCCCGATTCACACCTGGCGCTCAACGAGTTCACCATACAGCGCCACGGCGCCGGAATGATCTCCGTGGAGACCTACGTGGACCGACAGATGGTCGCCACATACCACGGTGACGGCGTCATCGTATCGACCCCCACCGGATCGACGGCCTATTCGCTCAGTGCCGGCGGCCCGGTCATCGCCCCGGCATGCCGCTGTCTGACAATCACCCCGCTTGCCCCGCACAACCTCACCATGCGCCCCGTGGTGATTCCCGACGAAAGCGTCATCTCGCTGCACGTGCACGTGCGCCATTCCGAGGCGTTCGTCACGCTCGACAACCGCACCTACCCCATCTCCCCGTCCGCAGCCTTCACCGTGCGGCGCGCCGAAGAGCGGATTTTTCTGGCCGTCCCGCACAATATATCATTTTACGACACGTTACGGAATAAGATGATGTGGGGAATCGACATCCGCAGCTGACACGCTGCCGGAAACGCGACCGCAGCCCCCGGTTCCTTCGGCCGCCGGGAGGCCGTGCGCGTTGCAGCGGCCGAAGTGCCGCCGCAACCGTGTGAACGGAGCGTCGAAAATGAGGAAAAGTGACGGATTTTTCAATTTATATTCATATATTTGTGCCCTAATATGAGCGAGCCGAAACGCATACCGCAACACGTCGCCATCATCATGGACGGCAACGGCCGGTGGGCCGGGTTGCACGGCAAGGAGCGTTACGAAGGTCACGCCGCGGGTGTCGAGCCCGTGCGCGCTTCGTTGCGTGCCGCCGTGCGCTGGGGCGTAAAGTACCTGACCCTCTATGCCTTCTCGACCGAGAACTGGGGTCGCCCCGCCGCCGAGGTAGATGCCCTGATGGAGCTCTTCTGCCGCAGCGTCGCAAGCGAAACGCCCGAGCTCAAGCGACAGGGGGTGCGCATCGCCATGATCGGCGACCGGAGCCGTTTTTCGGAGAAAGTCCGCCGCTACCTCGCCGAGGCCGAACGCGAAACGGCCGAAGGAGAGCGGCTGACGCTGATTCTGGCGCTCAACTACTCGTCGCGCAGCGAGATCACCCGGGCCGTGCAGCACCTTGCCCGCGAAGCGGCCGAGGGGCGTCTGCAGGCCGACGCGATCACCGAGCAGACCATCGCCGGGGCATTAGACACGGCAACCTACCCCGACCCCGACCTCATCGTACGCACCAGCGGCGAGCAGCGGTTGAGCAACTTCCTGCTCTGGCAGGCCTCCTACGCCGAGTTGTGGTTTCCCGAGGTGCTGTGGCCCGATTTCACGGAGGCGGACTTCGACCGTGCAATGGAGGAGTATGCCCGGCGCGACAGGCGGTTCGGGCTGGTTAAATAAATGAAGTTTTGACTTAGATTTAGATAGATGAACTATTCCGGTAAGCTATTCCTCGCAGCCGCGGCCCTCGTGCTGAGCTGCTCGAATATATTCGCCCAGGCGCCGCAGGAGCCCCGAGAGGCACAGGACTCGACCGCCGTCGAATCCCCCGCCTTTCCCGAAGACGCCCCGATGTTCAAAACCGACGGAACCCCCAAACTCTATTACATCCGCGATGTGAACATCCACGGCGTGAAGTACCTCAACCACGAGATGCTCAAATCGTCGGCCGGACTTATCCCCGGCGACTCGATCTATCTGCCGAGCAACTTCATCTCGAACGCCATCTCGCGTCTCTGGAGCCAGCGTTTCTTCGCCGACGTCAAGATCGGTGCCGACATCGAGGGCGACAGCCTCGACCTGGAGGTCTTCCTCAAGGAGCGGCCGAGGGTCTACAACTGGGAATTCGAGGGCATCACGAAGGGCAAGAAGAAGGACCTGCTCGAAAAACTCAAGCTCAAGCGGGGCAGCGAGCTGTCGGACTACGTGCTCGACAAGAACAAGCGGCTCATCCAGAAATACTGGGCCGACAAGGGTTTCCGCAACGCCGAGGTGGACGTACGCATCGACAACGACACGCTGCGCCCGGGCCAGGCCGTGACGGTAACCTTTCTGATCGACCGCAAGGACAAGGTGAAAATCGGCCGGATTGATTTCAAGGGCAATACGCAGTTCAAGGACAAGCGCCTGCGCCGCACCTTCAAGAAGACGCACCAGAAGTCGATCAACTTCTTCAAGAGCGCCAAGCTCAACGAGGAGGAGTTCGTGAACGACAAGGAGCTGCTCATCGACTTCTACAACTCGCGCGGCTACCGCAACGCCACGATCGTCCGCGACTCGATCTACCCGATCAACGAAAAACGGCTCGGCATCGACATCGAGGTGTCCGAAGGCAACAAATACTACATCCGCAACGTCACGTGGGTCGGCAACTCGATCTACGAGACCGAGGCGCTGCAGCAGATGTTCGGTGTCCAGAAGGGAGATATCTACGACAAGAAGACGATGCACAAGCGTCTGGGTATCGGCAAGGAGGAGAACCCCGAGGACATGAACCAGATCAAGTCGCTCTACCAGAACAACGGCTACCTCATGTCGCAGGTCGAGCCTGCCGAGACGATCATCGGCCCCGACTCGATCGATATCGAGGTCAAGATCTTCGAGGGCAAACAGTTTACGGTCAATGAAGTGGGCATCACGGGCAACCAGAGAGTCGATGACGAGGTGATCCGCCGCGAACTGTATGTCCGCCCGGGTGAGCTGTACGACCGTTCGCTGCTCATGCAGACCATCCGTACGCTCGGCTCGATGGGACACTTCAACCCCGAGGCGATCATGCCCGACATCAAACCCGTATCGAACGAGCTGGTGAACATCAACTGGCCGCTCGAGGAGCAGGCCTCCGACCAGTTCAACATCGCCGGAGGCTGGGGCTCGGGCACCTTCGTGGGATCGGTCGGCATCACGCTGAACAACCTTTCGGTCAAGAACTTCTTCAAGAAGGGAGCCTGGCGTCCCTACCCGATGGGCCAGAACCAGCGTCTCTCGATCTCGGCACAGACCAACGGAACCTACTACAAGGCCTGGCCCTGAGTTTCACCGACCCGTGGCTGGGCGGCAAGAAGCCCAACTCGTTCACCATCTCGGGACACATCTCCGAACAGAATGACGCCTACTACGTCTGGCAGAACGCCTCGCGCTACTTCCGCACCTATGGTATCGCCGCCGGACTGGGCAAGCGTCTGACGTGGCCCGACCCCTATTTCACCTTCTATGCCGAGGCCAGCTACGAACGTTACTCACTGAAGAACTGGACGGGATTCGTCGTGGAGAACGGCAACTCGAACCTGTTGTCGCTCAAACTCGTCCTGTCGCGCAACTCGGTCGATCAGCCGATCTACCCGCGCCGCGGTTCGGAATTCACCGCCTCGGTACAGGCCACGCTCCCCTACTCGCTCTGGGACGGCAAGGATTACAACGACCCGAACATGAGCGACCAGGACCGCTACCGCTGGATCGAGTTCCACAAGTGGCAGTTCAAGGCCCAGTGGTTCCAGGCCCTCTCGCAGAACTCGAACCTCGTGCTGATGCTCAAGGCCGAAATGGGTTACCTCGGAAGCTACAACAAGAACAAGGTCTCGCCGTTCAACCGATATGAGGTCGGTGGCGACGGCATGTCGGGATACAACATCTACGGTATCGACATTATCGCCATGCGCGGTTACGAGGACGGAGCGCTCGACCCCTCGAACTACTATTCGCGCGGCTACAACAAATATACGGCCGAGTTGCGCTACCCGGTCATTCTGAAGCCCTCGTCGCAGATCTACGTGCTCGGATTCCTCGAAGGCGGTAACGCATTCGACTCGTGGAAGACCTTCTCGCCGTTCAAGATCAAGCGTGCGGCCGGTTTCGGCGTCCGGCTCTACCTGCCCGTGGTCGGCATGCTCGGAATCGACTGGGGTTACGGATTCGATCCTCCCGCCAACTCGACGGAGAAGAGCGGCAGCCAGTTCCACTTCGTCATGGGCCAGCAGTTCTAAAATGACGGCGTGGCAATAAAATTGAAAGAAAATAGTTATATTTACAGAAGCGAATGCGCACCACACGCATGCCGCAATACGATAACTAAACGAACCAACGCCATGAAACGACTGATTTTATTTGCAGCACTCATCCTGACGGCCGGAACGCTGTCGGCTCAGAACTACATAATCGTGAACAGCGAAAAGATCTTCAAGTCGATCGACGCCTACAACAAGGCAATCTCCGATCTGGACGCGCTCGCCAAGCAATACCAGGCCGACGTGGACCAGCGGTTCGAGGAGATCGAGAAGATCTACAACAACTACATGTCGCAGCGGGCTTCGCTCTCGTCGTCGGTACGCGATACGATCGAGGAGTCGATCCTCTCGAAGGAGAAGGAGGCCCAGCAGTATCAGGAGAGCCTCTTCGGGCAGGAGGGCACGCTGATGAAAAAACGCCTCGAACTGATCCAGCCGATCCAGAAGGAGGTCTTCGCCGCCATCGAAGCCTATGCCACGCAGGTCGGGGCCGATGCGGTAATCGACTCGTCGAACAACCCTACGCTGCTCTACACCAATCCGGAGATCGAGCGCACGCAGCAGGTGATCGATGCGCTCAAGAAATGATGCAACATCAAAACATTAACTGATAGGATCTATGAAAAAAGTACTCAAACTGACTCTTGCAGTAGCGCTGACGATGGGTGCCACGTCGCTCTTCGCACAGAAATTCGGACGTATCAACACCCAGGAGATCATCGCCCTGATGCCCGAGACGAAGGCCATGCAGGAAAACCTCGACACCTTCGGCAAGGAGCTGCAGGACAACATCGAGACGATGAACGTCGAATTCAATAACAAACTGCAGGAGTTCCAGAAGAATTCCAGCACCTATAACGACGCCGTGCGTGAGATGAAGGCCAAGGAGCTGCAGGATCTGCAGAACCGCAGCCGCGAGTTTCAGGAGATGTCACAGCAGCAGTACCAGCAGAAATACAACGAGCTGCTGACGCCGATCATCGAAAAGGCCAAGAACGCCATCGACAAGGTTTCGGCAGCCGGCGGTTATACGGCCGTATTCGACACGGCAGCCGGCGCGATGGCCTACTTCAGCGAGACGCTGCTGACGGACATCGCTCCCGAGGTACGCACCGAGCTGGGTATCCCGGCCGATGCCAAACCGATCACGGACACCACGGAGGCCGCTCAATAGTCCGACCGGAGGAGTTTCGAAAGAAAGCGACGGACAGCCAATGCTGTCCGTCGCTTTTTCCTCTCCCATCCGCCAGGAAGACAGGGGAGAGGCTACAGGCAAGACCCGCTATCGGCGTACGGACAGGGTAACGGCCAGCGATGCAAGGGTCAGGAGTACACCGGCCCCAACAACTCCCGTCCACCCCCAGAGAGTCCACGCTGCCCCCGAAAGCAGGGTTCCGAGTGAGCCTCCTATGAAATAACAGCACATGAAGATCGTGTTGATGCGGTTCGAGGCCGACGGACAGAGGCCGAACAGCGTCGCCTGATTGCTCAGCTGAATACACTGCATGCCGATATCGATCAGCAGGATGCCGACGATGATCGGCAGGTAACGGTCTGCCCCCGTGAAAAAAAGGGCCCAGGCTGCCAGCTGAAGCAGCGCCCCGAGGCAGTTGAAGCGGAAAATACCGACCCGCTCGATATACTTCCCGGAAAAGGTGGCCGTCAGCGCTCCGGCCACTCCGCAGAGCCCGAGCAGGCCGACCACATCACTCCCGGCATGGAACGGAGGCTGCGCCATCTTGAAGGCGAGCGAGGCCCAGAAACACATGAACGATCCGAAAGCGAGCGCAGCCCGGACCGAATGAACCCTCAGGAGCGGATACTCGCCGAGCAGCGAGAAGAGCGAACGCATCAGTGCGCCGTAACTGCCCGTGAAATTGGGCTTCGCATCGGGAAGGATGCGGAAGACAGCCACGCCGGAGAGGAGCATCAACCCCGAGGCGATAAGATACATCTCGCGCCACCCGAGCCACTCCGACAGCCCCGCTGACCACCCGCGAAGCGAGGATTCCGGTCAGCAGTCCCGAAAGGACAATCCCCACGTTGCGGTTCTTCCGTTCGGGCCGCGAATACTGCGCCGCGAGGGGAATGAAGAACTGCGGCACCACGGAGCAGACTCCGATGACGAACGAACAGAGGTGGATGGTACGGATCTGCGAGGCCGCTGCCGTAACCAGCAGCGCAAGGATCAACAGCGAAAAGTCGATAAGCAGAATGCGCCGCCGGCTGTAGAGATCGGCAAGCGGGATGAGGAAAAGCAGTCCGAGCGCGTAACCGCACTGGGTATAAAGGGCGATGTGGCTGGCGGCAAGCGTCGTGATTCCGAGTTCCTGCCGGATCATGTCGAGAAGCGGCTGGTTGTAGTAAAGGTTGGCCACGGAGACTCCCGCGATGACGGCCAGCATGTAGAGCAGGCTGTCGGGAAAGCCCGCGCCCTCTTTCAATGGAGATTTCATTCCGGACGGTTTTTCGGGAGGGCAAAATTACGGAGAAATCGGAGAACATCCTACCGCAACCGAAAAAAAGTACACCCGAAGTCAGGCACACACACAAGAAACCGAACGGAAAAGCAAGACGGAGGTGCATGGCCCCGAAACATACGGCCACAAACGGCAAAAGCCCGCGAGGCGCAATGATCCGGCAGGTAAACAGAGCATGGCCCCGCGGCACGAGGCTGTGACCGGCAGGTCAAAACGGGCGTGGTGTTGTTCGATTATTCGCAATATCAAACTATTCACACCGAACAGACCTCCGAAATTGCTATATTTGTCGAAATTTTTGCGATATGCCGAACAATCCGAATTCCGAAGCCCCGATCACGAGTTTCACGCTGACCGAACTGGTCGCCCTCTCGGGCGAGCCACAATACCGCGAGGGTTTGCTCTGCGGATGCATTGCCGTCAATACCTCATCGCAAATGCAACTGTTCCGTTTCCCCTGCCGCATCGACGCCATCATCATCGGCATCGGCACGGAAGGTGAAGCCAAAGTGTCGCTCAACCTGCATGAATACTGCCTGCGCAAGGACTCGCTCTTCGTCTTCGGCCCGAAAAACATCATCGAGGCCCACAAGAGCGAATCGGACAACTTCAAGTGCCACGTGCTGATCATCGCACCGGAGTTCCTGCGCAACCTCAATATCGACACCAAACACATGATGCCGCTCTTTCTCAAGGTGGCCTCACACCCATACCTGAGTCTGACTCCCGAGGAGAGCCGCACCCTGCGCAACTTCATCGCACTGATCGACCAGGAGACCCACGGCAAAAAGACCGAATACGCCACCGACATCGTCAGCAGCCTGATTGCCGCAACTATCTACAAGGTCGGCGACATCCTCGGCAACTACCTCTCGGAACATCCCGAGATGGAAAGCCCCGTGCACAACCGGGCCGAATCCTATTTCAAGCAGTTTACCCAGCTGTTGGGCGAACACTACCGCCGGGAACGGAGCGTCGGATTCTACGCCCGCCAGCTGTGCATCACCCCCAAATACCTCACCACGCTCATCAAGCACATCAGCGGAAAATCCGTATCGGACTGGATCGACAGCTACGTGACCCTCGAGGCCAAGACGCTGCTCAAATACTCGAACATGAGCGTGCAGGAGATCGCCTATTACCTGAATTTTCCCAACCAGTCGTTCTTCGGCAGCTACTTCAAGCGCAACACGGGCATGTCGCCGTCACAGTACAAGGCCAAGCAATAAAGCCCGTCGGGCTGCCCGATACATCAGAAGGGATAGCCCACACCGAAATTGAGCGCCGTATTCTTCCACTTGAAGTTGTGGATCCACCGCTCTCCGGCCGGGTTGTTGGGGTTGTGGAGCTGAATACCCCAGTCGAGACGCAGCACGGCGAACTTGATGTCGAATCGCAGGCCGATGCCGGTATTGAACCCCAGCTGGTTGTAGAAGCGATCGAAACGAAAGACCGCTTCGTCGGCATACTCCGCCGGATTCTGACGGATGTACCAGATGTTGCCCAGATCGAAGAAAGTCGCCCCGTGGAGGATGTTCCAGATCGGGAAACGCAGTTCGAGGTTCGCCTCCAGCTTCACGTCGCCCGTCTGCACGGGAAACGAACTGTGCGGATCGGGCACCGAGCCCTGCCCGAGCGTTCGGGGAGCCCAGCCGCGCATGCCGTTGCTGCCGCCGCAATAGAACTGACGGTCGAACGGCACGGACGAGGAGTTGCCGTAGGCCATTGCCACACCGCCATAGATCCGGCCGACCAGGGCGGTCTGTTCGCCGAGCATGATCTTGCGGCTGACGCTCAGGTCCGTTCTGAAATACTGTGCATAGGGGATTCCGAAGATCATGCAGTGACCCTCGCTGTTCTTCGACGGCGAGAAGAAGAGGTGTTCGACCCCGCCGATCAGGTTGCCCGCCGTCTCGAGGTTGAACCGTATGTTCGTGGCATTCCCTCCGAGGTTTTTCCGCTGGTTGTTGTAACTGTAACTGAACGAGAGACCGCCGATGAACTGCGTGTTGAAACTCTCCAGCAAATAGCGGTTCGGCGTGAGCTCCTGACCGTTCTCCGCATCGGGATTGTCCACCATGAGAAACGACACATCGAGGTTCGACACGTCCACCACGTTGATGTCGATCGGCCGCAGCGAGAAGGAGGAGTAGCGGTCGTTGGACCACATGTAGGTGAGGCCGGCACTCGAGAGCATCCGCCGGTAGTAGGGACGGTCCTGGAAATTGACCGACACCTCGACCTTCGTCTTGGGCTGATTGACCGAACGGAAGCGCCGCGTGCGCCACGGGACGAGGAAGCGAGGGAAGGTAAGTCCCGTATTGATTCCGAACTCCGTGGCACGCTTCTTCCTGGCATCCGGAGCCTTCATGAACTCGTAACCGGCCGTAAAGGAGACATCGAACGACTCGGCTCCGCGGAAAATGTTGCGGTTCTGATAGCCGACCGTTGCCGTCAGCCCGTAGAAACTCGACGTGGTGCTCCCCTCGAGATCGACCTTGAAACTCTGCTTGAGCGTCGGCGTGCAGTGGATGTTGCACGTGAGGTACCCCTCACGCGTGTAACGGAACTGCGTCGTGTCGGCCGTCTCGCCGATGTAGGAGATCAGGTTGGCCGTGTCGGCCCCGCGGGGTTGTTCGTCGAAGGAGATCTTTGCGCTCTTGAAGTAACCGAGGGCCATCAGGTCGGAATAGGTGCGGCTGACCTGCGAGGCATTGTAAACCGAATTGGGATAGAGAGGCACGGACTGACGAAGAAGCGAGGGGCGGAGGTTGAGCCGCTTTTCGTAGATGACGTTCAGTCCCCGGTAGCTCACCGTATCGAGCCGCCCGAGGCGTGTCGAGTCGTTGCGCAGCGTCGTCGGGTCGAGATCCGGGAAGATATTGATCCGGTCGATGCGGTAGATCGTATTGTCCTCCATCATGGCGCGCCCGCGCTCGTCGTAGCCCGCCAGGTTCTGGCGGACAACCAGTCGCAGGTTCACCCGGTTGCCGCCGACAAGCGTATCGGCCCGGTAGAGGATGTTATTGACCGAGAAGTTGTAATAACCCCGGTCCTTGAGGTAGGCCGTGATACGCTCACGCTCGGCATCGAGCACCGAGACGTCGAAGACGTTGCCCGTGCGGAGCAGCGTATGGGCCGTATCGGGCAGGATGATCTGTTCGAGGAACTTGTCCTGGAATTCGTAGGAGATCGAATCGATGCGGTAGGGTTCACCCTGCACGGTTCGGAAAGTCAGGATGGCCCGCTTGCGTCGCGAGACGGTATCGACCTCGCACGAGGCGCGCGAGGTGAAGAATCCCTTCGAGTCCATGTAGACCTTCAGGTTCTGCACGCTCCGCTCCGTGAGGTTCATGTCCAGGAGCACCGGGGCCTGGCCGATGCGGCGTTTCCAGTCGTTCCAGCCGTTTGTCTTGTCGGGATCGGCCTGTTCGTAGAGCCAGACATAGAAGTTCGTTCCGAGAAAACGCTTGTTGGGGGTCTGGCGCACGTACTTCTCCAGCTCCGACGCCGGGATACGCTCCTGCCGCGGCGTCGCCTTGTCGTCCTCGATACGGATCTTCTGCAGGAAATACTGCCCTTCGGGGATGTGGCGCGTAACGCTGCACGCCGAGCCGGCAAGGCCCAGCACGGCGATCAGCAGTATGCGCCCGATGCCCCGCACGCGGATCAGTCGTTGTTAAAAAAGCCCTTCTCCCGGAGCAGCGCCAGATAGGACTGCGAGATGGCCAGATTGTCGCGGCGCACGTAGCGGCGTTCGGTAAAGATACGGGCCAGATTGGGCAGACCGTTCTCCTCGAGCAGGCGCTTCGTCTCGTCGGACTCCTCGCGCTCGGCCCACAGTTCGTCGATCTCGGCGGCCGTATAGTCGGTATACTTCTCGTAGTGTACGACGGCCTCGAGCGGCAGGCGGTCCGTCAGCCCGGGCGTCTCGGCGGGATAGCCCATGACGATGGTCGTCACGGGAATGACCCCCTTCGGCAGTTCGAGCACCTGTGCGATCTCACCGGCCGTATAGATCGTCGTCCCGAGGTAGCAGATGCCCAGTCCGTGCAGCTCGGCCTCGATGCAGAGGTTTTGCGCGGCGAGCAGGGCGTCGGTCGAGGCATTGAGGAACCAGGCAAAGTTGTCGTAGGCCGGTTCGGCCTCACGCTGCTCGCACCACTGCGAGAAGCGGTGCACGTCGGCACAGACTGTCACCACACAAGGGGCCTCGCGAACCATCGGCTGGTTGAAGTGGCACGGCGACAGACGCTCGCGCAAGGCGGCGTCACGCGTCACAATGAGCGAATAGAGCTGCATGTTGCCGCAGGTCGAGGCCCGTGTGGCGGCTTCGAGACACTCGCGCAACACCTCTGCGGGGATCGGCGCAGGGCGGAACTTACGGATCGAACGATGCTTGAAAAGCACACTTTTCATGGAACGGGATTTTAAACTTTCGCACTTCGTGCGCGGCCTGTCCGGCCGCGACGGATATTTTTTGCAAAATTAGCAAAACTTTTAGAAGTTTTACTATTTTGTCCTGACATAACCGCAGCAAGAACGTGCGAACGACATTTGCCAAATACGAAGGCGCAGGCAACGATTTCATCCTGATCGACAACCGCGAGGAGTGTTTCACTCCCGACGCGGCGGCGATCGCCCGCCTGTGCGACCGCCACTTCGGGATCGGAGCCGACGGCCTGATGACCCTCTCGCGAAGCGCCGAGATGGACTGCTCGATGCGTTACTACAACGCCGACGGCTCGGAGGGCGAGATGTGCGGCAACGGGGCGCGCTGCTTTTCGCTCTTCGCCGAACACCTCGGCATCGGGGGCGAAACGAAATACTTCGATGCGGCCGACGGGCTGCACACGGCCAGCATCCGACACACGAAGGGGCTCTCGGGGCAGATCGAGGTGGGCATGATCGCCGTGCGGGAGATCCGCAGCGGTGCGGGGTGGTGGTTCCTCAATACGGGCGTCCCGCACTACGTCGAATTCACCGAGGCGCTCGATGCGGTGGATGTCTGCGGCCGCGGCCGCGAAATCCGCTGCGACACGGCCCGCTTCCCGCAGGGCACGAACGTCAATTTCGTACAGGTGGAGGCCGACGGCCGCATCCGCGTGCGAACCTACGAGCGGGGCGTCGAGAACGAGACCCTCGCCTGCGGCACGGGGGCTACGGCTGCGGCCATCGTCACCAACTTCGTTTTCCAGCCCGCTACGGAGCACTTCGAGATTTCAGTTCCCGGAGGCCGTCTTTCGGTACGGTTTTCGCGTGAACCCGACACACCGCACTATACGGACATCCGCCTTGCAGGCCCCGCACGCCGGGTCTTCGCCGGGGAGTTCGAACCTGACAATTTCTAACCAACCAGTTTCACGATGAAAACACAAAAGGGAGTCCGCGGACACGACTCGGACGAACTTCGAAAGGCCAAACGGCTCGAACCGCTCCGGAAGAGCGGAAAACGGCATGCCCTCTACAGCAGCATCGCCCGCGACGAGGAGGACGAAGAGGACTACACCGCCTACCCGCGCCGCGAATCGGCCCTCGACTACCTCGACGACGAAGAGGAGGAGTAGCGGAGGTCCGGTGCACCGCCCAGCCGCCCAGCCGGCCGTTGCCGGCAAGGCGGAAGATACCACACAGAAGATTATGACCGAAAAATTCATCATGGCGGGGCCGACGGCCCTGCACGTCTGCGATTCGGAACAGGGGGACCGATGCGTCGTCCTGCTGCACGGCTACCTCGAATCGCTGCTTGTATGGGACGACTTCGTTCCCTTTCTCTACAAGAAACTGCGTGTCGTCACGCTCGACCTGCCCGGACACGGCATCTCGGTCGTCACGGGCGACACCCACACCATGGAGTTTCTGGCCGACACCGTGGCCGATGCGCTCCGCGCGCTGGGCATCTCCCGATGCACGCTGGTCGGACACTCGATGGGCGGCTATGTGGCACTGGCCTTCTGCGAGCGCCATCCCGAGATGCTCGACGGACTTGTCCTGCTGAGCTCCACCCCCAACCCGGACACCCCCGAGAAGGCAGAGAACCGCCGCCGCGAGATAGCCCTGGTTGAGGCCGGGAAGAAGGATGCCCTGGCCCGCGTAGCCCCGGCAGCCGGATTTGCCGAGGAGAACCGCACACGGATGAAGGATGCGATCGAGGACCTAACCGAGCAGGTTTCCGTCACCGAAGACGAGGGGATCGTCGCCCTGCTCAACGGCATAATCGCCCGCAAGGACCAGAACGGGATGCTGCGCACGACGAAGGTTCCGGTGCTCTTCATCCTCGGACGCAAGGACAACTATATCCCCGTCGAGACGGCCGAGAAGATGGTTGCCGAACACCCCGAGGCGCGAGTCGCCTGGCTCGAGCACTCGGGTCACATGGGATTCCTCGAGGAGCCCGAAGCAACGGCTGCAGCGCTGCTCGATTTCGTCGCTTCAACCGGGTCGGAGCAGGCATGACCCGCATGGGTCCGCCGACCGGACCGAACTATGGCAGTTTCATCCTGAGGATGGGAAACGGATTGCCTTGATCATCCGTTTCGGAGCGTCCGAAAGGCTCGAATCCGAGATACCGGTAGAATCCTTCTGCCGGCAGATTGTCCGCATTCACATCGACCAGGAAGCAACCATACTCCCGGATCGCCAGATCGGCAAGAGTGTGCCCGAAGCCGCAACCGAGGCAGGTCGGTGCGACAAACAACATTTCGATCTTACGCCCCTCAATGCCGACGAACCCGACGGGGCGCTTCGCGTGCCAGGCCACGGCCAGATGAGCGACCGACGCAAGGGCCTGCCTTACGACCGGAGCCAAACGAGCCACGTCATCACCGGTAAGGAAGTGATGGGTAGCGCGTACAGAGTCCTCCCACAACCGAAGCAGTTCATCCAGAAGCGCCTCGGTGCGCACGGCATCGCGGACGACGGTGCAGGAGGCAATCCTCCTGCGAAAATAGAGCATGTCCCGCAGGACCTTTCCTCCTTCAACAATCGGATGGTCGTAGTTGAGCGTGAAATCCGGCAGGGAATGCGAATAGGAGAATCCGCAATGCTCGTAAAACGATATGGTCTGCGGACTGTCTCCGGTTCCTACCGTCATGAAGAGAAAGTCTCCTCCATAGTGACAACAAAGGTATTCGATCATCTGACGGCCATACCCCTTTCTCCAGCATGACGGGACGACGGCAATATTCTTGAGCTCGCAAACGCCATTCCCTTCATCGGTCACCACGGCCACACAAGTCGGAACTCCGTCCGGACCACGGCAGACGAACAATTCACCCCGGTCGAGATAACGGTCGATCATCGACTCTTGCTCGTCGGCAAGCAGAAGCAAATCGATAAACCGTTTCTTATCGGCCCCAACCTTTTCAATCACCGGCATATTCATCACCTTTTATACAAAGATAAGCATTTAAAGCCCAAGAACAATACCCCTTTCCGTACTGCCATTGCGGCGGTCATCGGATCAAGGAACAATAGCATTCCCCCATCAGTTGTCGAGGTGATATCCGGATCTGGCGGGCGCACAAAAAAAGGTCAGACCTTACGATCTGACCTTGAAGAGGCGGCTACCTACTCTCCCACGGGAAAACCGCAGTACCATCGGCGTGAGTGAGCTTAACTTCTCTGTTCGGAATGGGAAGAGGTGGAACCTCACTGCTATAACCACCTAAAAGAACTCTTTTTACGTGCGCGTATCCATTGCTGATACTTCCCGGCGCACCCGGTATGGTTTGACATCTTGCGGAGATGAGATAAAGATTCGATGTAAGAAAGCCGTTCGGGTAATTAGTACTGCTCGGCTTTGACATTACTGTCTTTACACCTGCAGCCTATCAACGTAGTCGTCTCCTACGCCCCTCAAGGGAAGACTTATCTTGGGGATGACTTCGCGCTTAGATGCTTTCAGCGCTTATCCAAACCGAACGCGGCTACTCGGCGGTACACACTTGGCAGCATAACCGATACACCGGAGGTTCGTCCAACTCGGTCCTCTCGTACTAAAGTCAGGACCCCTCAATCTTCCTGCGCCCGCGACAGATAGAGACCGAACTGTCTCACGACGTTCTGAACCCAGCTCGCGTGCCACTTTAATCGGCGAACAGCCGAACCCTTGGGACCTTCTCCAGCCCCAGGATGTGACGAGCCGACATCGAGGTGCCAAACCGCCGCGTCGATATGAGCTCTTGGCGGCGATCAGCCTGTTATCCCCGGAGTACCTTTTATCCTTTGAGCGATGGCCAGTCCACACAGAACCACCGGATCACTATACCCTACTTTCGTACCTGATCGACTTGTCGGTCTCACAGTCAAGCGCCCTTATGCTATTGCACTCTCCGCACGGTTACCATTCGTGCTGAGGGCACCTTGGGAAGCCTCCGTTACGCTTTTTGGAGGCGACCACCCCAGTCAAACTACCCACCAAACGGTGTCCCCTATCAAGGGGGTTAGAATCCAAGTACACAAAGGGCCGTATTTCAACGTCGGCTCCACGAACACTGGCGTGCCCGTCTCAATGCCTCCGGCCTATCCTACACATTGTGTACCCAAATTCAGCGTTAAGCTATAGTAAAGGTTCACGGGGTCTTTTTCGTCCCGTCGCGGGTACCCGGCATCTTCACCGGGACTACAATTTCACCGAGCTCACGGTTGAGACAGTGTCCAGATCGTTACACCATTCGTGCAGGTCGGAACTTACCCGACAAGGAATTTCGCTACCTTAGGACCGTTATAGTTACGGCCGCCGTTTACTGGGGCTTCGATTCAATGCTTCTCTTGCGATGACATCCCCTCTTAACCTTCCAGCACCGGGCAGGTGTCAGGCCCTATACGTCTTCTTTCGAATTTGCAGAGCCCTGTGTTTTTGATAAACAGTCGCCTGGACCTTTTCGCTGCGCCCTACTTGCATAGGGACCCCTTTTTCCCGAAGTTACGGGGTTAATTTGCCTAGTTCCTTAACCGTGATTCACTCGAGCACCTTAGGATACTCTCCTCGACCACCTGTGTCGGTTTACGGTACGGGTAACATACACTATAACTTAGAAGATTTTCTCGGAAGTATACTTGGGTGCACTATCGGATTGGCCGTAGCCGCTCCGTACTGTCGGGTTTCAGCAGTTGCTAACTCTTAATCTGCTCCTTTACCTACGCCCTTTAACCACCTATTCCGTCAGGCGGCGACACTTACGTTCCTTCGTCTCTCCATCGAGGTGTATGTTAGTATCGGAATATTAACCGATTGTCCATCGAGATCACCGTTCGGCTTACCCTTAGGACCCGACTAACCCTGATCCGATTAGCGTTGATCAGGAAACCTTGGTCTTGCGGTGTGCGGGTTACTCTCCCGCATTATCGTTACTTATGCCTACATTTGCTTTTCCATAAACTCCACCAACCCTCACGAATCGGCTTCAACGTCGATGGAATGCTCCCCCCCACCACGCTTTCGCGTCCAGAACTTCGGTGATATGCTTGATGCCCGTTTATTATCCACGCTCTGTCGCTCGACTAGTGAGCTGTTACGCACTCTTTGAATGAATAGCTGCTTCCAAGCTAACATCCTAGCTGTCTCTGCAACAAAACATCGTTAGATCAACTTAGCATATTCTTGGGGACCTTAGTTGCTGGTCTGAGTTGTTCCTCTTTTGTGACCGGACATTAGCACCCGGCCGCTCACTGCTGTAAATCATACTACTGGCATTCGGAGTTTGTCAGGATTTGGTAGGCGGTGAAGCCCCCGCATCCAATCAGTAGCTCTACCTCCAGTAGACTCTTTATTACAACGCTGCCCCTAAAGGCATTTCGGGGGGAGTACGAGCTATTTCCCAGCTTGATTAGCCTTTCACCCCTACCCTCAAGTCATCGAGAAGCTTTTCAACGCTTATTCGTTCGGACCTCCAGTTGGCTTTACCCAACCTTCATCCTGCTCAAGGGTAGATCGCAAGGTTTCGCGTCTACAACCACTGACTAGCCGCCCTGTTCAGACTCGCTTTCGCTTCGGCTCCGTGCTTCCCAGCACTTAACCTCGCCAGTGATTAGTAACTCGTAGGCTCATTATTCAATAGGCACGCCGTCACGGCACGAAGCCGCTCCGACCGGTTGTAAGCGTATGGTTTCAGGTTCTATTTCACTCCCCTGTTCGGGGTACTTTTCACCTTTCCCTCACGGTACTGGTTCACTATCGGTCTCTTGGGAGTATTTAGCCTTACCGGGTGGTCCCGGCGAATTCTGACAGGATTCCTCGTGTCCCGCCATACTCAGGATACTGCTATCGCACAACTAACTTACCTGTACGGGGCTTTCACCCTCTTTGGCCGAACTTTCCAGTCCGTTCCAGTTCGTCGTCGCTTGAATGTTGCAGTCCTACAACCCCGCACCTGCCGTAACAGATACGGTTTGGGCTGCTTCCCGTTCGCTCGCCGCTACTTAGGAAATCGATTTTTCTCTTTCTTTTTTCCTCCTCCTACTAAGATGTTTCAGTTCAGACGGTTGGCTTCCGTTGCCGGATGACAGGTCTTCTACCTGCCGGGTTGTCCCATTCAGAGATCCTCGGATCAAATCTTGTTTGCAAATCCCCGAGGCTTTTCGCAGCTTACCACGTCTTTCTTCGCCTCCAAGAGCCTAGGCATCCCCCATACGCCCTTTTTTTTCTTTCTTACAACTTCTCACACAGCCTATTGCCCGTGTGAGAACTCTATCTCATCTCCTCAATAATGTCAAGGAACGTTGCAAACCTCAGGTTTGCTTCGAACAGCACGCGGTTTGAACCTACGCCTTGAGCGGTGCTGTTGTAACGTTTCTTTGAAGTGAGCAGCTATATACCTTTGGAACTTGGCTCCAGAAAGGAGGTGTTCCAGCCGCACCTTCCGGTACGGCTACCTTGTTACGACTTAGCCCCAGTCACCGGTTTTTGCCCTAGGTCGCTCCTTGCGGTCACGAACTTTCAGGCACCCCCAGCTCCCATGGCTTGACGGGCGGGCGGTGTACAAGGCCCGGGAACGTATTCACCGCGCCATGGCTGATGCGCGATTACTAGCGAATCCAACTTCATGGAGGCGGGTTTCAGCCTCCAATCCGAACTGAGATAGGCTTTCGAGATTGGCATCCCCTCACGGGGTAGCGACCCTCTGTACCTACCATTGTAACACGTGTGCCCCCGGACGTAAGGGCCGTGCTGATTTGACGTCATCCCCACCTTCCTCTCGGCTTACACCGGCAGTCCCGCCAGAGTGCCCAGCTTCACCTGATGGCAACTAACGGTAGGGGTTGCGCTCGTTATGGGACTTAACCCGACACCTCACGGCACGAGCTGACGACAACCATGCAGCACCTAGTTTCGCGCCCCGAAGGGAAGACCTGTTTCCAGATCCGTCGCTAACTTTCAAGCCCGGGTAAGGTTCCTCGCGTATCATCGAATTAAACCACATGTTCCTCCGCTTGTGCGGGCCCCCCCGTCAATTCCTTTGAGTTTCATTCTTGCGAACGTACTCCCCAGGTGGATAACTTATCGCTTTCGCTTAGCCACCGACTGTGTATCGCCGACAGCGAGTTATCATCGTTTACTGCGTGGACTACCAGGGTATCTAATCCTGTTTGCTCCCCACGCTTTCGTGCCTCAACGTCAGATATAGTTTGGTAAGCTGCCTTCGCAATCGGTGTTCTGTATGATCTCTAAGCATTTCACCGCTACACCATACATTCCGCCTACCGCAACTACTCTCTAGTCAAACAGTATTAGAGGCAATTTCGGAGTTAAGCCCCGGGATTTCACCTCTAACTTATCTAACCGCCTACGCACCCTTTAAACCCAATAAATCCGGATAACGCTTGAATCCTCCGTATTACCGCGGCTGCTGGCACGGAGTTAGCCGATCCTTATTCGTACGATACTTTCAGTCACCTACACGTAGGTGAGTTTACCCTCGTACAAAAGCAGTTTACAACTCATAGAGCCGTCATCCTGCACGCGGCATGGCTGGTTCAGACTTCCGTCCATTGACCAATATTCCTCACTGCTGCCTCCCGTAGGAGTTTGGTCCGTGTCTCAGTACCAATGTGGGGGGTTAACCTCTCAGTCCCCCTATGTATCGTCGCCTTGGTGAGCCGTTACCTCACCAACCAGCTAATACAACGCATGCCCATCCATAACCACCGCAGTTTTCAACCCAAAGAGATGCCTCTTCGAATGTTATGGGGAATTAGTACCAATTTCTCAGTGTTATGCCCCTGTTATGGGTAGGTTGCATACGCGTTACGCACCCGTGCGCCGGTCGCCGGCAGTGTATTGCTACACCCCGATGCCCCTCGACTTGCATGTGTTAAGCCTGCCGCTAGCGTTCATCCTGAGCCAGGATCAAACTCTCCATTGTATAAAATGTTTTGTTTTAAATCTTTAGCTCTAATCTCAAAGGTATTGTTTTTGAAATCACTCTCTTCCAAGAGTGGAAAAACTAATAGCTGCTCAAGTACTTCAAAGAACGCCGTTCGTTATATTGCTATAAGAACTGATTCCTGTCCTCGGAAGGTCGATCCTAAGATCGCCCCTCAGTCCTGCCCCCTGATTTTCAGCGGGAAAGTGGTGCAAAGGTAAGTCTTATTTTTTGAACCACCAAATCTTTTTCAAGATTTTTTTTCAGAAACTTTCAGAACCTTTATCTTCGCCCGCCTGAGATATTCTCTCAAGCAAAGCGGCTGCAAAGGTAAGAACTTTTTCCGAACTTCCAAAAGATTTTTCAGAACTTTTTCAATTTCCTTCAGAACCCAGCTCCGGGAATCCCTTATCTCCCAAAGCGGCTGCAAAGATAAACACTTTTAACCTTATCTTCCAACTTTTTTTACTCCTTTTTTACAACCATTACCCAAAACAAATATCCACCCGACTAATATACAATAGGTTAATTGTAAAACTATTTTAATATCTTTGTCCGGGATTCAATGTGACATCCTTGAAACTATCCATTATATATATGTATAGCTGTCGCTTGCATCGACTCCGACGACTGCCCTCCAAAATAAAGTTGGCAGGATCTGCCCGCAGCATAACTACACCTCGGCAGATACAGTCACCCTACTTGCCCGTATAACAAACCGCATCGAGGACCTTCGAATTACGCAAGTACAACTCCGGAACTCGTCGTCGCCAAGAACTCTCAATCTCGCCAAAGGTCCTCATCATGATTTCCCCAAGTCAATTTCCTTCAGAGCAAAACCCTCTTCGTGAAGCTACACGCTGCTGATACATGATTCACTGCAAAAGCAATCTGACTCCTGAGTGTCGGAAGTTCTCTACAAGCTCGTCCCGGGCAACGAATCCCCGAGACAGGGACAAAGAGACGCAAAGAACTCACGAAGGAAAGAGATTCTACAGAGGAGATACATCAAGCAGCCTGCATCAGACAAACGCCATCAAGGCAATAGCCCCCGCCAACGGACAGGATATCTAACGGCAAAAGATCGCCCGGTTCCCGTCTTCCGGCTGCAGTGGCATCTGACAAACCCGGAACGTGAGACGGCCGCAGCCGGCAGCCTGGCTCCGGAACGCATCGCCGGGACGATGCATCCTGCGACAGCCCCCCAGTTGCGGAGGAGCACCCCCTTCGGGCGCCGCCCCTCTCCTCTCTCCGCCACTCCAGCCGGGGCAATGGCGCACAAAAAAAGGTCAGACCTTACGATCTGACCTTGAAGAGGCGGCTACCTACTCTCCCACGGGAAAACCGCAGTACCATCGGCGTGAGTGAGCTTAACTTCTCTGTTCGGAATGGGAAGAGGTGGAACCTCACTGCTATAACCACCTAAAAGAACTCTTTTTACGTGCGCGTATCCATTGCTGATACTTCCCGGCGCACCCGGTATGGTTTGACATCTTGCGGAGATGAGATAAAGATTCGATGTAAGAAAGCCGTTCGGGTAATTAGTACTGCTCGGCTTTGACAGGCATTACTGTCTTTACACCTGCAGCCTATCAACGTAGTCGTCTCCTACGCCCCTCAAGGGAAGACTTATCTTGGGGATGGCTTCGCGCTTAGATGCTTTCAGCGCTTATCCAAACCGAACGCGGCTACTCGGCGGTACACTTGGCAGCATAACCGATACACCGGAGGTTCGTCCAACTCGGTCCTCTCGTACTAAAGTCAGGACCCCTCAATCTTCCTGCGCCCGCGACAGATAGAGACCGAACTGTCTCACGACGTTCTGAACCCAGCTCGCGTGCCACTTTAATCGGCGACCAGCCGAACCCTTGGGGACCTTCTCCAGCCCCAGGATGTGACGAGCCGACATCGAGGTGCCAAACCGCCGCGTCGATATGAGCTCTTGGCGGCGATCAGCCTGTTATCCCCGGAGTACCTTTTATCCTTTGAGCGATGGCCAGTCCACACAGAACCACCGGATCACTATACCCTACTTTCGTACCTGATCGACTTGTCGGTCTCACAGTCAAGCGCCCTTATGCTATTGCACTCTCCGCACGGTTACCATTCGTGCTGAGGGCACCTTGGGAAGCCTCCGTTACGCTTTTGGAGGCGACCACCCCAGTCAAACTACCCACCAAACGGTGTCCCCCTCGAGGGGTTAGAATCCAAGTACACAAAGGGCCGTATTTCAACGTCGGCTCCACGAACACTGGCGTGCCCGTCTCAATGCCTCCGGCCTATCCTACACATTGTGTACCCAAATTCAGCGTTAAGCTATAGTAAAGGTTCACGGGGTCTTTTCGTCCCGTCGCGGGTACCCGGCATCTTCACCGGGACTACAATTTCACCGAGCTCACGGTTGAGACAGTGTCCAGATCGTTACACCATTCGTGCAGGTCGGAACTTACCCGACAAGGAATTTCGCTACCTTAGGACCGTTATAGTTACGGCCGCCGTTTACTGGGGCTTCGATTCAATGCTTCTCTTGCGATGACATCCCCTCTTAACCTTCCAGCACCGGGCAGGTGTCAGGCCCTATACGTCTTCTTTCGAATTTGCAGAGCCCTGTGTTTTTGATAAACAGTCGCCTGGACCTTTTCGCTGCGCCCTACTTGCATAGGGACCCCTTTTCCCGAAGTTACGGGGTTAATTTGCCTAGTTCCTTAACCGTGATTCACTCGAGCACCTTAGGATACTCTCCTCGACCACCTGTGTCGGTTTACGGTACGGGTAACATACACTATAACTTAGAAGATTTTCTCGGAAGTATACTTGGGTGCACTATCGGATTGGCCGTAGCCGCTCCGTACTGTCGGGTTTCAGCAGTTGCTAACTCTTAATCTGCTCCTTTACCTACGCCCTTTAACCACCTATTCCGTCAGGCGGCGACACTTACGTTCCTTCGTCCCTCCATCGAGGTGTATGTTAGTATCGGAATATTAACCGATTGTCCATCGATATCGCCTTACGGCTTACCCTTAGGACCCGACTAACCCTGATCCGATTAGCGTTGATCAGGAAACCTTGGTCTTGCGGTGTGCGGGTTACTCTCCCGCATTATCGTTACTTATGCCTACATTTGCTTTTCCATAAACTCCACCAACCCTCACGAATCGGCTTCAACGTCGATGGAATGCTCCCCTACCACGCTTTCGCGTCCAGAACTTCGGTGATATGCTTGATGCCCGTTTATTATCCACGCTCTGTCGCTCGACTAGTGAGGTGTTACGCACTCTTTGAATGAATAGCTGCTTCCAAGCTAACATCCTAGCTGTCTCTGCAACAAAACATCGTTAGATCAACTTAGCATATTCTTGGGGACCTTAGTTGCTGGTCTGTGTTGTTCCTCTCTCGTAACCGGACATTAGCACCCGGCCGCTCACTGCTGTAAATCATACTACTGGCATTCGGAGTTTGTCAGGATTTGGTAGGCGGTGAAGCCCCCCGCATCCAATCAGTAGCTCTACCTCCAGTAGACTCTTTATTACAACGCTGCCCCTAAAGGCATTTCGGGGGAGTACGAGCTATTTCCCAGCTTGATTAGCCTTTCACCCCTACCCTCAAGTCATCGAGAAGCTTTTCAACGCTTATTCGTTCGGTCCTCCAGTTGGTTTTACCCAACCTTCATCCTGCTCAAGGGTAGATCGCAAGGTTTCGCGTCTACAACCACTGACTAGCCGCCCTGTTCAGACTCGCTTTCGCTTCGGCTCCGTGCTTCCCAGCACTTAACCTCGCCAGTGATTAGTAACTCTTAGGCTCATTATTCAATAGGCACGCCGTCACGGCACGAAGCCGCTCCGACAGGTTGTAAGCGTATGGTTTCAGGTTCTATTTCACTCCCCTGTTCGGGGTTCTTTTCACCTTTCCCTCACGGTACTGGTTCACTATCGGTCTCTTGGGAGTATTTAGCCTTACCGGGTGGTCCCGGCGAATTCTGACAGGATTCCTCGTGTCCCGCCATACTCAGGATACTGCTATCGCACAACTAACTTACCTGTACGGGGCTTTCACCCTCTTTGGCCGAACTTTCCAGTCCGTTCCAGTTCGTCGTCGCTTGAATGTTGCAGTCCTACAACCCCGCACCTGCCGTAACAGATACGGTTTGGGCTGCTTCCCGTTCGCTCGCCGCTACTTAGGAAATCGATGTTTCTTTCTTTTCCTCCTCCTACTAAGATGTTTCAGTTCAGAGGGTTGGCTTCCGTTGCCGGATGACAGGTCTTCTACCTGCCGGGTTGTCCCATTCAGAGATCCTCGGATCAAATCTTGTTTGCAAATCCCCGAGGCTTTTCGCAGCTTACCACGTCTTTCTTCGCCTCCAAGAGCCTAGGCATCCCCCATACGCCCTTTTTTTTACTTTCTTACAACTTCTCACACAGCCTATTGCCCGTGTGAGAACTCTATCTCATCTCCTCAATAATGTCAAGGAACGTTGATCGGTTATCCGATCCGAGTGGAGGATAAGGGAGTCGAACCCTTGACCCCCTGCTTGCAAAGCAGGTGCTCTAGCCAACTGAGCTAAAGCTCCCCCGAAGTTGGTGTAGTCCCCTTGAACCGCAGACCCCTGACATTATCAGTGTAGTGCTTAACCAACTGAGCTACGGGACTGTATCCGCGGGAAGACCCCACTCGTATAACAAAAATTACCGGTAATTCGAGAGAAAAACGAGTATCGATCTGTCGTCGAACAGTCATACCTCCAGAAAGGAGGTGTTCCAGCCGCACCTTCCGGTACGGCTACCTTGTTACGACTTAGCCCCAGTCACCGGTTTTGCCCTAGGTCGCTCCTTGCGGTCACGAACTTCAGGCACCCCCAGCTCCCATGGCTTGACGGGCGGTGTGTACAAGGCCCGGGAACGTATTCACCGCGCCATGGCTGATGCGCGATTACTAGCGAATCCAACTTCATGGAGGCGGGTTTCAGCCTCCAATCCGAACTGAGATAGGCTTTCGAGATTGGCATCCCCTCACGGGGTAGCGACCCTCTGTACCTACCATTGTAACACGTGTGTAGCCCCGGACGTAAGGGCCGTGCTGATTTGACGTCATCCCCACCTTCCTCTCGGCTTACACCGGCAGTCCCGCCAGAGTGCCCAGCTTCACCTGATGGCAACTAACGGTAGGGGTTGCGCTCGTTATGGGACTTAACCCGACACCTCACGGCACGAGCTGACGACAACCATGCAGCACCTAGTTTCGCGCCCCGAAGGGAAGACCTGTTTCCAGATCCGTCGCTAACTTTCAAGCCCGGGTAAGGTTCCTCGCGTATCATCGAATTAAACCACATGTTCCTCCGCTTGTGCGGGCCCCCGTCAATTCCTTTGAGTTTCATTCTTGCGAACGTACTCCCCAGGTGGATAACTTATCGCTTTCGCTTAGCCACCGACTGTGTATCGCCGACAGCGAGTTATCATCGTTTACTGCGTGGACTACCAGGGTATCTAATCCTGTTTGCTCCCCACGCTTTCGTGCCTCAACGTCAGATATAGTTTGGTAAGCTGCCTTCGCAATCGGTGTGTGTGTTCTGTATGATCTCTAAGCATTTCACCGCTACACCATACATTCCGCCTACCGCAACTACTCTCTAGTCAAACAGTATTAGAGGCAATTTCGGAGTTAAGCCCCGGGATTTCACCTCTAACTTATCTAACCGCCTACGCACCCTTTAAACCCAATAAATCCGGATAACGCTTGAATCCTCCGTATTACCGCGGCTGCTGGCACGGAGTTAGCCGATCCTTATTCGTACGATACTTTCAGTCACCTACACGTAGGTGAGTTTACCCTCGTACAAAAGCAGTTTACAACTCATAGAGCCGTCATCCTGCACGCGGCATGGCTGGTTCAGACTTCCGTCCATTGACCAATATTCCTCACTGCTGCCTCCCGTAGGAGTTTGGTCCGTGTCTCAGTACCAATGTGGGGGGTTAACCTCTCAGTCCCCCTATGTATCGTCGCCTTGGTGAGCCGTTACCTCACCAACCAGCTAATACAACGCATGCCCATCCATAACCACACCGCAGTTTTCAACCCAAAGAGATGCCTCTTCGAATGTTATGGGGAATTAGTACCAATTTCTCAGTGTTATGCCCCTGTTATGGGTAGGTTGCATACGCGTTACGCACCCGTGCGCCGGTCGCCGGCAGTGTATTGCTACACCCCGATGCCCCTCGACTTGCATGTGTTAAGCCTGCCGCTAGCGTTCATCCTGAGCCAGGATCAAACTCTCCATTGTATAAAATATCAATGTTTCGTTAGAGTCCTGACTATTCGTTTCCTTTAAAGGAAATTGACAGATAAATACTACATTCTTCTCTCAAATATAACCAGTAATTCAAAGAACCAGTTTAAAAAAGTTTCGCGTTTAGCAGCGAAAGGGATTACAAAGGTAAGTGATATTTCCGAATCCCGCAAATCTTTTTCAAGATTTTTTTCGCTACCCGCTTCCGGGCCAAATCACGAAAGGGACTGCAAAGATAATCGCTTATCCGTTAATCTCCAAAAACTTTTTCAAGAACTTCGCATTTCGCTGAAAATCAGCAACAAAACCATCTCAAGCTCCTTTATTGTAAACTCTCGACTTATTTGCAAGAACCGTTGTTTCTCAAATGCGGATGCAAAGGTAGTGACTTTTTCCGAATCTGCAAGCGATCGGCCATCTTTTTTACAAAAAAACTTCATTAATTCACAATGAAGATAATCATACCTATTTATTATATATTTGTCTGATGCTGCACCGCCCCTCTCCGAGAACGGCAGCCCCGCCCCTCCATCGCCAAGATACCGTTCACGCCACCATCCCAGCGCCACGCAACAAAGACAGTCGCCCGCTGCAGACAACATGCAGCCACACATATGCATGCCTCACGATGCCCCGCACACGTGCCGTGAGAAAAAAACAACGCAGCCCATCGTGTCCTCCCCCTCTTACGACGCGCCTGCATTCCGATGAGGGGCCGCGAAAACAACGAATTGGCGACACAATTTTGCCGCAGCGCCCTGAAAACACGGATTTTTTTTACTACTTTTGTGCGATATACCGAACCACACAAGATGAATATCAAAAAAATATCACTGCTCGTGTTGTTGCTGGTCGCAGCTGACCAGGCTCTGAAGATCTGGGTCAAGACCCACATGCATCTCGACGAATCGATCACGGTCTTTCCCGACTGGTTCCAGTTGCACTTCATCGAAAACAAGGGGGCTGCGTTCGGCATGCGGCTCTCGCTGGGCGACACCTATGACTGGGGCAAGCTGCTGCTCGGACTCTTCCGCATCGCCATGGTCGGCGTCATCGGCTGGTTCACGGTGCACCTGTACCGTAATCGCCCCGACACCCCCAAAGGAGTATTCGTCGGATTGGCGCTGATTCTTGCGGGCGCCCTGGGCAATATCCTCGACAGCGCATTCTACGGGCTGCTCTTCTCGGAATCCACACCATATACGGTAGCCGAATTCGGCGGACATTACGCCGGTTTCATGATGGGCAAGGTCGTGGACATGTTCTATTTCCCGCTCTTCCAATGGGAGAATGTGCCGCGCCTGCTGGAGTTCCTGGTAGACCGCAACAACTATTTCTTCGGAGCGGTCTTCAACCTGGCCGACGCCTACATTTCGGTAGCAGTGGTCTATCTGCTTGTATTTCAGTTCAGATTCTTCAGCAAATGAATTTTTCTTCAAAAAATGCTTGCTGATTCAAAAAAAAGCATTACTTTTGCACACCGCAATTCCGGAAAACACCGGTACAATGCCCAGGTGGCGGAATAGGTAGACGCGCACGTTTCAGGTGCGTGTGCCGCAAGGCGTGCAGGTTCGATTCCTGTCCTGGGCACTGAAACCCCCGCAGACGAAAGTCTTGCGGGGGTTTGCTTTTCAGCATCTTCTCCAGCAACATACGTCCGCAACGGAACAGACATTGACGGAGCGAGCCGGTAAGACATGTCCGGGCCGCTCCATCGGTATCTGCCCTCGCCGGCAAGGGAGCGCCGATCGGCCGGAAAACGCCCCAATCCGGACACATCGGACCGGAAGACGGACAGCTCCCGACGGCTTGGAATATTGCAAAAGAAAAAGGTTATTTTTACGAACCCAAATAACCAAAAAGCTTTGCTGATATGAAAAAAAACACTTATCCTGACAGCCGCCGCCCTGCTGACGACGCTCGGTGGCATGGCACAGTGGCAGCCGGCCGGAGACCGGATCCGGACCGCCTGGAGCGAGGAGATCGATCCGCAGAACGTACTCCCGGAGTATCCCCGCCCGCAGATGGTCCGCAGTGAATGGAAAAACCTCAACGGACTGTGGAACTACGCCATCCGTCCCCTGGGCGAGCAACCCGCCGCATTCGACGGTGAGATCCTCGTTCCCTTTTTTGTCGAGTCATCGCTCTCGGGTGTCGGCGAACGCCTCGGTTCGAAAAACGAACTGTGGTACGAACGCACGTTCGAGATCTCCCCGAAATGGAACGGCAAACGTATCCTGCTGCACTTCGGCGCCGTAGACTGGAAAGC
>VOFK01002055.1_pt1 | contig 37806 bp, 42 predicted proteins | sample 5384121 | NCBI WGS metagenome assembly VOFK01 (sample SAMN12384730, study PRJNA508395) | human gut metagenome | isolation source: healthy gut J | host: Homo sapiens | reverse complement strand
ACCCTTTTTCAGCTGCTGCTCAAAGAAATCCAGATAATCGGCCACGTTGATCTGGGACGTCTGGGGAAGCTGGCCCGCCTTCAGGGAAGCCGTAAAAACCGGGGCAGAGCCGCCGGATCAGCCCATATCGTCCACATACTCCTGGAAGCTACCCACCACATAGTGGTAAAACAGCACCGGACAAACCCGCTGGGCCATGTACGCATAGGGCAGGTTCAAAGGAGCAGCAGCTCAGCAAATTCCCGTTCCATCCTTTCTCCCTTTCGATTGAATAGAACTTGGTATGCATATTATACCGCCAAAATTGATGAAAAATAAACCTTTCCGCCCTATACATCCGGGATGCATTGTCCAGACGGAAAAACGGGGGCCGCGGCCCCGTTTTTTCTACGCTCAGTCGTCCCGCTCCGTCTCGTGGTCCAGCTTGCGGCTCCGGTGGCGGCGTCGATGACGTAGTCATACTCCATGCCGCCGGACTTGAACTCCACCTCGTACACGGCGCGGCCATGCTCACTGTCCCCATTCCGCACCTGCAGCTCCGGACCTGGCTCTCAGACAGGCCGCGTGCCTGGAGCGGCTTTGGCGGCAGATTGCCAATGTCGGAGGGCCCACTGCCGCCGCGAAGGTTCTCCGCTACCATAGTCCCGCACGCGGCCGGTGGCGGCGTCCACCGGTGACCTCAAAGCGGCGCTGTCGGTGTGGAACTCCAGCTCATGCTCCAGTCGCCCGTCGTCATAGTCCCGCTCCGCCTTGGTAAAGACGGCGGTGGACAGACCCGTGTGCTTCAAAGCAGCGCTCTTGGCGGCCTCCATGCCAATGTCACGGCACGGGAGTGCTGCATTGGCCTGGCCGGTGAGCACCTGGCCGGTATACGCCTCCACCTTTATACCCCAGCTGCCCTTGCCCCGGGCACCTGGAACTCCACCTCATAGTGGGCGGGTGTCTCGTCCAGCTCAGGGTCCACGTCCGCGTCGGTGATGTCCGTCGGTCAGGCCCGCATACTGAGCCGCCGCCTCCAGAGCCGCCTGCATGCCGATGGGCATCCCCGGGGCCCGGCCTCGATCAGGGTCCCCGCAGCTCCTCCACAGACAGCTGGGCCAGCCCCTCGAAGGTCAGGCTGCCGTTCAGGGCCATGGCCTGGCGGATCAGCCGCCTTGCCGGTGGAGATGTTGTTGGCCTTGGCCTGCTTTTCCAGCTCCCTTGTCCTGCTGCACCGTCTGGCTCAGCACGGCGGCCCGGGAATCACCGGCCGCCAGAGCGCCGTCCACGGCGCCGGTCAGCTCCTGCTGCAGCCGCTGGGCCCGGGCCTGGTCCTTATCCTCCACGGAGATGAGAATGGCGGAGGACAGACTGTCCAGATATCCGCACCGCACCAGGCTGCCCACAATGGCGTTCACCGCCACGTCCGCCTTGACGCCCTTCAGGTCCCTGCCGCCGTCCATATCCTCCAGCACGGCCTGGGCCTCCTGGTTCAGGGCCTGGCAGGACACCACCTTTTCCCGGCTGTTTACCCGCAGCTCGATGCTGGGATTCACGTCCAGGGACACCACCGAGGTCACGGCGTGGGCCTGCTGCACCAGCAGACCGCCGCCGCCCAGCAGCAGCACCGCCAGGCAGGCCGCCACCGCCTGCATCCATTTCTTCATTCGGTTATTCTTCTTTTTCATAGGGACTACCGTTCCTTTCCGCTTTCTGTACAGCGGGAGAGCACGCCGTCCACGTCGTCCGGCGCGGTCTTGTCCAGCGCGGCGGAAAGCCTGCGTTCCATCTGATCGTTGGTCATCGGGCGTCATCTCCTTCCATGTAAGCTCGCATCTTTTTCAATGCTCTGTGATATTTTGACAGGACGGTCGCCAGGGGCAGGCCCAGCGCCTGACCGATTTCCCGGTGCTTCAGGCCCGCCGTGTGCAGCAGGACGATCCGCCGCTCCTCCTCTCCCAGCACCGCCAAGGCGTCCTGCAGAAGCAGCCGCTCCTGGCTGTCCAGCCCCGGGCAGTTGTCGGGGATGGCGTGCCACTCCTGGTCCTCCATGGTCACCTGACGGCTCTCCCGCCGCAGGTGCATCAGGCACAGATTCCGGCACACTGCCAGGATCCACCCAACAGGCGAGCCTGTGGGCCGGTACTGTCCCGCCGTGTCCCAGATGTGAACGAACACATCCTGGGTCAGGTCCTGGGCGTCGTGGGCGTTGCGGAGATAGGACAGGGCCAGACCGTACACCGCCGTTCGGGTGCGGCGATATAGTTCGGCCAGATCATCTTGGCTTCCTGCGGCCACTCCCGAAAGCAGCCGCCGAAGCTCCTGGACCTCCTCCGCAGGGAGGGATGAAGTTGTGTTGTCAATCCTGTGCAGCATCTCTTTTGTCTCCTGTCATCTGGATAATGCACGGCAAGGCGGTTTTATTGCGTCCCCCGAAAAAATTTCCCCAAAATTTTTCTTTTATTTTATCATGCCGCCTCACGGATTTCCAGCTTATCAAAAAATTCTTTTTTGACAAGCCGCGTGCGTCCCTTTCTGCTCCTTGTACAAAAGAATAAAAAGAGGTATAATAAAACGGATCAAACGAATTAGGAGGTCCCTTCCATGAAGCTCATGGTCCTGGACGGCAACAGTATATTGAACCGCGCCTATTACGGCATCCGCCCCCTGTCCACCCGGGAGGGGCTGTATACCCACGCGGTATACGGCTTCATCACCACCCTCCAGCGCCTGCTGGACGAGGAAAACCCGGAGGCCCTATGCGTCACCTTTGACCGCCGGGAGCCCACCTTCCGCCACCGGGCGGACGCGGATTACAAGGCCCAGCGCAAGCCCATGCCCCGGAGCTGGCCATGCAGCTGCCGGTGATGAAGCAGGTGCTTTCGGCCATGTCTGTGCCCTGCTATGAGCTGGCGGGGTACGAGGCCGACGACCTCATCGGCACCATCAGCCGCAAATGCCAGGCGGCGGGGTGGGACTGCGTCATCGTCACCGGCGACAAGGACAGCCTCCAGCTGATCACCGACCGCACCAAGGTGAAGCTGGTGTCCACCCGTATGGGCCAGACCACCACCAAGGATATGACCCCGGAGACCTTCCGGGAGCAGTACGGCTTCGACCCCATCCACATGATCGACCTGAAGGCCCTGATGGGCGACACTTCGGACAACATTCCCGGCGTGCCGGGGGTAGGGGAAAAGACCGCCATGGCCTTGGTGCAGGAATACGGCACCATTGACGAGATCTATCGCCTGCTGCCGGACCTGCACGCCAAGCCCGCCGCCATCCGCAAGCTGACGGAGGGGGAGGAGTCCGCCCGCCACAGCTATTGGCTGGCCACCATCGTCACCGACGCCCCCCTGGACTTTGACCCGGCGGAAAATCTCCGCCGGCCCTTCCGCCCGGAGCTGTACGACCTGTTCCTGCGGCTGGAATTTCAGAAGCTCATCGACAAATACCACCTGCGCCCCCACCAGGAGACGGCGGAGAGGCCGGAGGTTACCGCCACGGTGGTCCCCGTCCGGACGGAGGACCAGGCCCGGGACCTGCTGGCCCAGTGGCGGCAGGCGGAGTCTGTCACCGTATATGCGATGCCGAACCTGTCCGCCCTTTCCGTCCAGTGGGACGCCGGGGAGAACGCCTCCTGGGCGGCGGAGCTGTGGACCGGAGACTATCAGGGGGACTGGCAGGCCCTGCTGGCGGCGCTGTTTGCCGCCGATATCCCCAAGGTGTCCCACAACGTCAAGGATCTGATGCGCACCCTGCTGGACGCGGGCCTTCCGGCGGAGGGCTTCGTGTTCGACACCGCCCCTGGCGGCCTACCTGCTGGACGCCACCGCCGGGAAATACGACCTGCCCCGGCTGTTTGTGGCCTATTTCAACCAGGAGCTGCCAAAGCCCGCCCATCTGGAGCCGGACGCCTTCTCTCCTCTGGGGGACCAGGCTGCCGCCTGGGCGTCGCTGCACAGCTATGGTGCAGCGATAGAGGCCCTGCATGGTGTGCTGCTGCCCCGGCTCCGGGAGCAGGGCATGGAAAAGCTGTACTTCGATGTGGAGCTTCCTCTGTGCCGGGTGCTGGCGGATATGGAGCGCAGCGGCTTTTTGGTGGACGGCGGGGCCCTGGCCCGGTTTGGCCGGGAGCTGTCCGACACCATCGACCGGCTGGAGCAGCGGATTTACGCCGCCGCCGGGCAGCAGTTCAACATCAATTCCCCCAAGCAGCTGGGAAAGGTCCTGTTTGAGGACCTGGGCCTGCCCCACGGGAAAAAGACCAAAACCGGCTGGTCCACCAACGCCGACGTGCTGGAGAAGCTGAAGGACCACCCCCTGGTGGCGGACGTGCTGACCTACCGGCAGTATGCCAAGCTGAAAAGCACCTATGCCGACGGCCTGCTGAAGGTCATCGACCCGGATGGCCGCATCCGCACCAGCTTCCAGATGACGGTAACGGCCACCGGCCGCCTGTCCTCCACGGAGCCGAATCTTCAGAATATCCCCACCCGCACGGAGCTGGGCAGCAAAATGCGGGAGATGTTTGTGGCGGCCCCGGGCCATGTGCTGGTGGACGCTGACTATTCCCAGATCGAGCTGCGGCTGCTGGCCCACATCTCCGGCGACACCGCTATGCAGCAGGCCTTCCTGTCCGGCGCGGACTTCCACACCGTCACCGCCGCCCGGGTGTTCCATGTGCCCCAGGACCAGGTGACCCACCAGATGCGCTCCCGGGCCAAGGCCGTGAACTTCGGCATTGTCTATGGCATTTCCGCCTTCTCCCTGTCCCAGGATATTGGCGTCACGGTGCAGGAGGCCAAGGAGTATATGGACCGGTATTTTGCCACCTATACCGGGGTGAAGCAGTATATGACGGACGTGGTGGACAAGGCCCGGGAGCAGGGCTATGTGGAGACCCTGTGGCACCGCCGCCGGGCTTTGCCGGAGCTGAAAAGCTCCAACTTCAATATGCGGTCTTTCGGCGAGCGGGTGGCCCTGAATATGCCCATCCAGGGCACGGCGGCGGACATCATCAAGCTGGCCATGGTCCGGGTCCACAGCCGCCTGGCCCGGGAGGGCCTGGCCGCCCGGCTGATCATGCAGGTCCACGATGAGCTGATCGTGGAGTGCCCGGAGGCGGAGGCGTCTCGGGTGGAGGCCCTTTTGCAGCAGGAGATGCAGGGCGTGGCGGAGCTGTCCGTCCCCCTGCTGGCGGAGGCCCACAGCGGCCGCAACTGGCTGGCCGCCAAGGGCTGATATTGCGTAACGAAACCATTAAGGAGCAAATACCATGACTGATTATTTTGCCGTGCAGCTGCCGCCGGAGCAGATCCGCAGCATCAGCTCCATCGGCCTGGCCCATATAGGCGACGCGGTGTATGAGCTGCTGGTGCGCACCTGGCTGTGCGCTGGGGGCAAGGCCACGGGAAAGGGCATGCACCGGGCCGCGGTGGCCCTGGTGTGCGCCCCCCGGCAGGCGGAGCTGGCGGAGAAAATTCTCCCCCTGCTGACCCAGGAGGAGCAGGATGTGTTCCGCCGGGGCCGCAACGCCAACGTCCATTCCATCCCGGCCCATGCCAGCCGGGCCCAGTATCAGCAGGCCACGGCCCTGGAGGCCCTGCTGGGCTATCTGTATCTCCAGGGGCGGCGGGACCGGGTCAACGAGCTGTTCTGCCGGATGATGGAGGGGGAGTAATATGCCGCTGGACGCCATTTGCCTGAGTGCCGTGGTCCGGGAGACCGCCGCCCAGGCGGAAAACACCCGCATTGAAAAGATCCAGCAGCCCGCCCGGGACCAGGTGGTGCTGCTGCTGCGGGGCGGGCGGCGGCTGCTGCTGTGCGCCGGAGCCACCCAGCCCCGGCTGCACCTGACGGAGCAGCTGCGGGACAATCCCTCCCAGCCGCCGATGTTCTGTATGCTCCTGCGCAAGCACCTGGCGGGAGGGCGCATTTTGTCCGTTGTCCAGGAGCCCCTGGAGCGGGTGGTGACCCTGACCATCCAGGCCGCCGACGAGCTGGGGGAGCAGCGCCAGTGGCGTCTGATCCTGGAGGCCATGCCCCGGCACGCCAATCTCATCCTGGTGGACCACCAGGGCCGGATCACCGACTGCCTGCGGCGGGTGGACTTCGAGATGTCCCAGCAGCGGCAGGTGCTGCCGGGCCTGTTTTATCATCTGCCGCCCCGGCAGGAAAAGCGCTCTCCGCTGGAGATCGGCCGGGAGGAATTTCTGGAACTGCTGTCCGCCCTGCCGGAGGATACGTCCCTGGACGGGTGGCTGCTGGACACCTTCACGGCCCTGCCGCCGCTGATGGCCCGGGAGCTGGTCTGCGCCGCATACGGTGAGACAGACGCCCGTTTGTCCCGGGACAGGGGCGAAAAATTGTGGGACAGCCTTGGGACATGGCGGGACAGAATTGCCGGCGGCGGCTTTGTGCCCACCCTGCTGCGCCGGGCTGGCCGGCCGGCGGATTTCACCTATTGCCCCATCACCCAGTACGGCGCTGCCGTGGAGCAGGAGAGCTTCGACAGCTTCGGCAGCCTGTTGGACGAATTTTATGAGGGCCGGGACCAGGCGGACCGGGTCCGGCAGAAGGGTCAGGACCTGATGAAGTCCGCCACGGCAGCCCGGGACCGGGTGCGCCGGAAGCTGGCGGCCCAGGAGAAGGAGCTGGCCGCCACCCGGGACCGGGAGCGGCTGCGCATCTGCGGCGAGCTGATCACCGCCAACCTCTACCGCATGGAGCGGGGCATGAACCGCCTGACGGCAGAAAATTACTATGAGGACGGTTGCCCACCAATGGACATCCCCCTGGATGTGCGGCTGGGGCCCCAGGAGAACGCCGCCCGGTATTTCAAGCAGTATGCCAAGGCCAAGACCGCCGAGAAAATTCTGACGGAGCAGCTGGGCAAGGGCCGGGAGGAGCTGACGTACCTGGAAAGCGTGGTGCAGGAGCTGTCCCAGGCGGAGGCGGAGCAGGATTTCAACGACATCCGGGCGGAGCTGGAAAGCGGGGGGTACCTGAAAAACCGGGGCAAAAAGCAGCCGGGCTTTCAGCGGGCCTCCAAACCCAGGCAGTTTGTGTCCTCCGCCGGGCTGCGGATCCTGGTGGGCCGTAGCAACCGGCAGAACGACCGGCTCACCGCCAAGGAGGCAGACCGGAGGGATATCTGGCTCCACACCCAGAAAATTCACGGCTCCCATGTGATCCTGTGCACCGGAGGCCAGGAGCCGGACGAGGCCAGCCTGTATGAGGCGGCGTGCCTGGCGGCGTACTATTCCCAGGGCCGGGAGGCCGGGAAGGTGCCGGTGGACTACACCCCGGTGCGGTATGTGAAAAAGCCCGCCGGGGCCAGGCCGGGCATGGTGGTGTACACCACCTATCAGACCATGCTGGCCGTTCCGGACGGCCAGCTGGTGAAGAAGCTGGCAGGAAAATAAAATGTGAGATAAAAGCTCAGCCCCCGCAGGCATTTGCCTGCGGGGGCTGGTTTTGCCTATGGGGTTAAGGGGGGAACCGTCCTTACCCGTTGGGCAGGGACTTCACGGTGACGGTGGTGTGGGCCACCAGCTTGTTCCCGGAATAGATGTGGATGAAGTAGGTGCCGGTGGTGTTGTGGCGGGTCAGGTCAGCCGCAGCCACCCAGGCGCCGCCGATGTTCTCACCCTTGTACCAGACCAGATCATCCTGGCCGCCGGCGCTGTCCACACGGCGAAGCGGATATTGCTGTAGCCGGTGGCGCTGTAGAGCCGCAGCTTCATCCAGGCGAAGTCGTCGGTGACGATGGCCTGGGCGCTCTGCTGAGGCGGCATACCGTAGACATTGGCGGTGGTGTGGGCCACCAGCTTGCCGTCGGCATAGACGTGGATGAAGTAGCCGCCCAGGGTCTTGTGGTTCAACAGCTTCACACCGGCGGACCAGGTGCTGCCGGTGAGGCCGCCGTCGTACCAGACCAGGTCGTCCTGACCGTTGGCATTGCTCCACACGGCGAAGCGGACCTTGCCATACTTGGCGGTGGTGGTCAGGGCCAGCTCCATGGCGGCGTTATCGGCGGAGACGGTGGCCGTCAGGCCGGGCTTGACGCCGGGGGCGGGAGCGGCAGGCTCTTGACCTGGGCAGTGGTGTGAGCCACCAGCTTGTTCCCGGCATACACATGGATGAAGTAGGTGCCGGTGGTGTTGTGGCGGGCCAGATCCACGTCATAGGCCCAGCTGCCGCTGCCGCCGTTCTTGGCGGTGTACCAAACCAGGTCGTCCTGGCCGCCGGCGCTGCTCCACACGGCGAAGCGGACGCCGCTGTAGCTGTGGGCGGTATCCAGCCGGATGGACATGGTGCGGCAGTTGTCGGACACCTGGGCCGTGACGGTGTCGGGAGCCGGGAGCTTCGCCACCTGGGCGGTGGTGTGGGCCACCAGCTTGCTGCTGCCGCTGTACACATGGATGAAGTAGGTGCCGGTGCTGTTGTGGTTCACCAGGGGCACGTTATAGGTCCAGCTGCCGCTGCCGCCGTTCTTGGCGGTGTACCAGACCAGGTCGTCCTGGCCGCCGGCGCTGCTCCACACGGCGAAGCGGATGCCGCTGTAGCTGCGGGCGGTATCCAGCCGGATGGACATGGTGCGGCAGTTGTCGGACACCTGGGCCGTGACGGTGTCGGGAGCCGGGAGCTTCGCCACCTGGGCGGTGGTGTTGCCGATGAGCCGGTTCTGGCCGGAGTCGGAGGAGTAGGCGTGAATGAAGTAGGTGCCGGTGCTGTTGTGGTTCACCAGGGGCACGGTGCAGATCCACTGGCCGGAGGAATTCTTCTTGGCGGTGTACCAGGTCAGGTCATCCTGGCCGTTTACGCTGCTCCACACGGCGAAGCGGACGTTGGAGTGGTTATGGCCGTTGCCGGCGTCCATGGTCACCGTCATGGTGCGGCATTCGCTGTCCACCACGGCGGAGACGGTGTGGCGCTTGGCGGGGGTGCTGGAGGTGTGGGACGCGCCGCAGTAGCGGCAGACGTACTTCACCTGACCGGCGCTGACGCAGGTGCTGGAATCACTGGCCACGGTGTCGGTGTGGCCCACCACGTGGGTGTTCTGGAAGGTCAGACCGCCCAGCAGCTGGCCGTGGATGCCGTGGTTATACACATGGACCAGATACCGGCCCACCACGTTGTATTTGCACATGGGGACCCGGATGGTGTAGGTGCCGTCGCCGTTGGCGGTGGCATTGTACCAGACCAGGTCGTCCTGGCCGTCCTGCTGGCTCCAGGCGGCGGCCATGATATTGCTGTAGTTCCTGCCCTGACCGGCGGGAGGCGTGATGGTGACCACGATCTCCTTTTTCGTCGGCGGACATGCGGCCCCGCAGCAGCTGATACAGGCGGCCATCGCTGCCGAACTCGTACCAGGTCTTGCCGATCAGGCGGCGGCCGGTGTACATGACGCCGAAGTCATCGCCCAGGTCGGAGGTCTCGAAGTAATAGGTGGCGTCGCCGATGTCCTTCCAGCCGGAGGCGATGCGGCCATTCTCGAAGTACAGGGTCTTGCCGTCGTCCCGCTTGACGAAGCCCGTGGGGCCGCTGACCACCACGCCGTCGTCAAAGACGAACTGCTTGCCGTACAGGGTGACCCGGCCATCGTAGGCGATGCCGTTGCTGTCGAAGCAATACACCTCGGGGTCGATGATGAACCAGCCGGTGTGCCAGGCGTTGTTATAGCTGTACATCCGCAGGCCGGTGGCCTCGTCCCGGGCCCAGCCGGTGTAGCCGGAGTCCTTCAGCTCCACGGTCTGGCCGCAGAAGGAGCAGACCAGCTTGCCGTCACGGACGTACACGGTGTCGCCGGAGAAGTCGTGGCCCCTTTGTCGCGGCACACGGAGGCGGCGCACCCGCATGGTGTAGGTATCCAGCAGGGACTGGGCGCCCTCGGCGCTGACGGAGTAGGTGCGGACGGTCATGGCGTCGGCGGTGGCCTCCACAGCCAGGTACAGGGAGTCATACTCCTGGGACACCTGGGCAAAGTGGAAGTCGGGGTTGTTGACGGCCTTGTACTCGGTGCTGCGGGACTTTTCGCCCAGGTCGCCGCAGATGTAGTACAGCACGCCCTTGCCGTAGGTGGCGGGCAGGCGGCCGTTCTGGGCGGCCTCGGACACGGGCTGGCCGTTCTTGAGGACCATGGTGCGGGCATAGCTGTGGTCATGGCCGGAGAACACCACATTGATGCCGGCGGCCTCAGCGGCGGCGGGGATATAGCGGTTGAAGGCCTCGCTGCTGCCGTTGGGATTGGTGTAATACGCGGGCTGGTGGACCGCCAGCACCTTCCAGGTGCAGTCGGACTTGGCGGCGTCCTGGATCAGCCACTGGCAGGCATCCTCCAGGTTGGCGGCGAAGTTGATGACCGCCACGTACACGTCGCCGTATTCCACGGAGTAGTACAGCCGGTCGGGCAGGGTCCACAGGCTGGCGGCGTTGCCGCCGGACAGGTCGCCGTAGTACTCATGGTTGCCCATGACCTGCACCACGGGGATGTCGGCGTAGTTCCGGGAGAACACGTCCAGGATCTCGCTCCACTGGCCCAGGTTGCCGCCGTTGTCCACAAAGTCGCCGGTCTGGATGCCGAAGTTCATGGACTGGCCGTTGATATTGGCGGCAATGGCGTTCATCAGCCGGATCTCATCCTGATCGCTTTCGACATTGCCGGAGAGCTGGGTATCGCCGATGACGAAGAAGCGGGTGGTGTCCGCGCCGGGCTGGCTGGTGGTGAAGGTCATGTTTTCAGACCACTTGCTGCCGTCGCCCACCCGATAGACGTAGGTGGTGCCGGGCTTCAGGCCGGTCAGGGACACGGAGCTGACATAGGCCGCGTCGCCGGAGGTGGTGAACTCCCGGAGGGTCACCTGGCCCTGGGCACTGGAGGGGAAGCTGCCCTTGAAGCTGCTCTGCTGGCAGTACTGCACGGTGGCCTTGGCCTGGGCCGTCAGGGGATTGGTGACCCAGGTGATGTTCTGGCAGCTCTGGGCATTGGGGGTGGCGTTGAGCTGCACGAAGCTGGGCATACCATCGGTGCTGCCGCCGGCCCGGCGGGTGACGATGACCGTCTCAAAGGAGCGGTGATTGTCCTTCCGGGCGGTGACGCCGGTACGGGAGCCGGCGGAGAGCTTGTTGAAGTAGTCGGTGCTGACCTGGCCGGAGGCGTTGGTGGTGCCGATGCGGGTGTCGCCCACATACAGGTCCACACCGGAGGCGGCCTTGCCGTTGATGTCTTTCACATACAGCCGGGCCGCTGCCGCGCCCTCCACCATGATGTCGGAGGTGACGGTGTAGTAGCCCTGCATGGGCAGACGCAGGCTGCCGGTGGAGGTGGTGTAGGTGACGCCGTCACAGGTGTAGGTCACGGTGACGGAGATGGGCAGGCTGTCCAGCGCCGTGGCCCCGGCGGGCATGGGCATGGTGAAGGTGAACAGGTCCTTCCGGCAGAGCCGGTGCGGGTCATATTCACGGTGACGGTCTTTTTCGGTGGTGGTGCGGCGGGCGGCAGAGCTGGAGCCCTGGAAGCCGGAGCCGTAGGCCAGGGAGGCGCAGGTGTTGAAGGCGCCCTTGCCGCCGTTTTCGTCGGTGTCGAACAGGTCCACGTTGCCGTACACGATCTGGGCGGTGACGGAGTCGATCTTACCGGCGTTGGGGGAGGTGACGGACACCACATAGTTCTCGCCCACCAGGGCATAGGACGGGGTGTCCAGGGTCACGGTGGGGATATTGGCGGTGCCCTTCACGATGAAGGAGCGGGTGACGCTGGCCCGGTTGCCGAAGCCGTCCATGATCTCCACCTTGATGCTGTGGCGGCCATTGGGCAGTGTCACGGTGCCGGTAACGGCCTGGTCGGTGTTGGCAAAGTTCTTGATGTCCTGGCCATCGATGGTGATGACGGTGTTCTCGGCGGACACGCCGGTGCGGTTCTCACCCTGGGGATCATAATACCCGGTAAAGAATTGCAGCTCATTGTCCGTCAGGACGGTGGAGCCGTCTCGGCCAGCTCCGTCAGGTCGGAATAGCCGGCGATGGAGGAGCTGCCGCCCCGGACGGAGGTGATGACGGGGTTCTCCAGGTCGTCGGCGGTGGTGCCGTATACCGCGTGGATGTTGTCCACATACAGGCTGCCGGCGGCCCGGGAGCCGCAGGTGATCTTGTTGCCGTCCACGTCGCCGGTGCCGCCCTCGATGATGATGGTCCACAGCAGCACCTGACCGGCGGTGATCTTCAGGGGGTGATTCTCCACATCCTGGGCCTTGTCATACACGCTGCTGAGGTCTGCCTCCACATACTTCCAGCCGGACCAGTTGATGCCGGTGTACTGGGTGGTGGTGTCCACGGTCTGGCCGGCGGCGTTGACGGTGGTGGTCTTCAGGTGCAGCAGGCTGGTGGTGACGTACTTTTCCCCGTTCCAGTAGGACACGCTGGTGCTGAGCCAGTAGTTGGGCGTGCCCTCGGGGGCGTAGACCCACATGCCCAGGGCGGTGGGCTTGCCCTCGATGACCACGTCCTCGCCGCTGTAGCGGAGATACTCGTTGGTGTTGTTGGTGCCGGAGATCTTGGTATAATCGTAATGATACTCCAGAGACTTCTGGCCGAAGCGCACGGGACCCTCGTCGGAAGCTACGCGGCGGGCATACATATCCCACGCGCCCTCCTGGGCGGTGGAGATGGCGCCCACATAGTACTCATAGCCCATGGAGCGGAACAGGGTAGCGGGGTCCTGGGCGCAGTCCCAGCTATAGGGTGCGCCGGCGGAGTTGCAGTCCCATTCCGCGTTGCTGCTGATAAAGTCGGGGCATGCCAGGCCGAAATCGGTAATGGGCCCGTAGGGGATGTCCAGACCGTTGGGATCCTTGCTGACCTGACCGGCCACGCCGAAGCCCGCGTCGCTGACGCCGGGCAGATTATGGGCGCTGTGACCGGAAAAGCTATTCAGGTTGCCCCACACGGCGTTGGCACCCACGTTCACGCCGGACTTGGAGCTCTCGTCCTCAAAGTCCAGAAGGACGGTGGGCATCTTGCCGATCTCCACGGTGACGGTATCGGTAAGCTCCTGGCCGTTTGCCTTGGTATAGGTAACAGTAATCTCCGCCTTGCGGGTCTGGCTGGCCTTGGCCGCCGTGTGGAGCCGGTTGTCCACGATGGTGCCGATGTCGGCGGCGGTGGTGCCCTCGGTCAGAGGCCGGATGCTCCAGGTGAAGTCGCCGTCGTGATAGTGGATATCCCGCAGGCTGCTCTTGACGGTGAGGCCCAGGTTGCTGGTCTTTTCATAGTCCAGGGACAGACTCTTGCCGGAGAAATACACCTGGTCGGGCTCGGCGATGGTGACGGAGGCGGAGCCAACGTCCTGCCCCTGATAGGTCAGGCGGAGCCGGACATCGCCCACATAGCCCTTGGCGGCGGTGAACACGCCGGTGGAGGCGTCGATCCGCCCGGCGGCGGGGGTGTCCAGCACCCAGGTCAGGCCGCTTTCCGGCAGGTCGGCCGCGCCGCCTGCGGAGTCAGCGCCCAGGGCCGTGAAGGCCACCTGGCTGCCGGGGGTATAAAGCTCATTCTGGGGGCTGACGGAGGCGTGGTCGAAGTCGCCGTCAAAGCGGGCGGTGGACACCACCAGCAGGGCATCGGACACGGTGCGCTCCAGGCCGTCACTGGGGCTGTTGCGCACCACCAGCTCGTCGGTGCCCTCATAACAGGCTGCCACGGTGGCGGAGCCGCCGCCGTCCAGATAGATGGCGGTGACGCAGCCGGCGTCCTTCAGGAAGCTGGCCACCTCATACATGCTCATGCCGATGGACATGGGCTCCTGGCGGCCGTCGGCCTCGAAGAACACCACGGAGCCGTCGGCACGGATGCCCACGCTATTGCGGGGCATGCGGTCGCCCTGGTCCAGGCCGGGGACGATCTGGCCGTTTTCCACCAGCATATAGGGGCCGGAAACGGCCTCCACCACGTCGGAGGTGTCGCTGCCGGCGGGGCGAATGACGGCGGAGCCGTCCTTCAGGATGGCGAAGAAGGGCTCGGCGCCGGTTTTCACCAGGTTGCCCTCCATAATGAGGTAGCCGGTGGGTGCGCCGGTCTGCATATTGTAGTAGTCGGCGTTGGTGGCCAGGACCACGCGGCCCTCGGTATCCGAGGCCCGTCCGTAGGCAGCGGCCTGGGCGGTGGTCTGGGACATCTCCCATTTCAGCTTGCCGCTGTCCACCATGGCCTTGCGCTGGGCGGCGGTGCTGCCGTCATAGTAATATCCGGTGTAGCTGGCCTTCAGGGTCACGTCCTTGGACAGGTCGATCTCCGAAAGATAGCCCACCACCTGGCTGCCGTTGACGTTGCGCATGACCACCTTTTCCAGGGTCACGCCGCTGGCCACGGCATTCTTGGTGCGGGTAATGGGGTGAGCCCGGCGGCGTTGCCGGACTGGACCTCCGCCTGGGGCTGCCGGGCGTCGGGTTCGGCGGTGTCGGGCTGCGTCTGCTGGACGACAGCGTCCGGCTCCGGCTCCTGGAGCCCGGTGGCCCAGGCCTGGGGCATGACCAGGCTGGCGGCCATCAGCAGCGCCAGAAGCAGTGATAGTGCTCTTTTCATCTTTTTCCTCCGTTACAGTTTGATTTCCAACACTTGATCGGGGTGCTCTCTCCGGGGTGCGGTCCCTCCTTTCAGTTCACGGTGGCGGTGGTGTGGGCCACCAGGTTCTGTCTGGTATTGCCGTAGACATGGATGAAGTAAGTGCCCTTGTCCTGGTGCTGGGACAGGTTCACGGTATAGGACCAGTCGCCGTTGGACTGCCTGACCGCCTGGTACCACTGCAGGTCGTCCTGCCCATTGGCAGCGCCCCAGGTGGGGAACCAGACCTTCGTCAGATCGCTGCGGCCCGTCAGGGTCACGGTCATATAGCGGCCGCCGTCGTGGAGCCGGGTCCATACCTGGGGGGACACCACCTGGGACACGGAGGCGGTGGTGTGGGCCACCAGGTTCTTCTTGTTGTTGCCGTAGGCGTGGAGGAAGAAGCCTCCCGCGCTCTTGTGGTTGGCCAGAGGCACCCGGCAGGTCCAGGAGCCGTCCGGCTGCTTGGTGGCCTCGTACCAGCGCAGATCGTCCTGGCCGTTCACGGCGCTCCAGGTGGGGAACCAGACCTTCGTCAGGTCGCTGCGGCCCGCCAGGGTCACATCCAGGTACCGCCCATCGGCGGACAGCACCGCCTGCATGCCGGAGCGGACCGGCTGGGGGGGCTGTTCGGGCTGGGAAGGCTGGGAAGCCTGAGGTACGGTAACGGTGGTGTGGGCCACCAGATTCTTCTTGTTGTTGCCGTAAGCGTGGATGAAGTAGACGCCGGTGCCGGAGTGGTCCGACACAGGGCAATGCGGCAGGTCCCAGGAGCCATCGGCCTGCCTGGAGGCCTCGTGCCAGCGCAGGTCGTCCTGGCCGTTGTCCTGGCTCCAGGTGGGGAACCAGACCTGGGTCAGGTCGCCGCGGCCCGTCAGGGTCACGTCCAGATACCGCCCATCGGCGGACAGGGCGGCCTTCATCTCCGGCCCGGGGATCTTCTCCACATAGGCGGTGGTGTGGGCCACCAGGTTCTTCTTGTTGTTGCCGTAGGCGTGGATGAAATAGGTGCCGGTGGTGTTGTGGCGGGACAGGGCCACGGAATAGGTCCCAGGAGCCGGGCCTGCTTCTTGGCCTCAAAACCACTGGAGGTCATCCCTGGCCGTTCTTCTCGCTCCAGGTGGGGAACCACACCTGGGACAGGTCGCTGCCGCCCGTCAGGTCACGTCCAGATAGCGCCCATCGGCGGACAGGGCGGCCTTCATCTCCGGCCCGGGGATCTTCTCCACATAGGCGGTGGTGTGGGCCACCAGGTTCTTCTTGTTGTTGCCGTAGGCGTGGATGAAATAGGTGCCGGTGGTGTTGTGGCGGGACAGGGCTACGGAATAGGTCCAGGAGCCGTCGGCCTGCTTCTTGGCCTCGTACCACTGGAGGTCATCCTGGCCGTTCTTCTCGCTCCAGGTGGGGAACCACAGCTGGGACAGGTCGCTGCCGCCGGTGAGGGTCAGGTTCAGATACCGTCCGTCAGCGGACAGGGCCGCCTTCAGGGGCGGGCTTTTTCCGGCTGCACCAGGTTGTCCACACCACCACGGTGCCGTGGTCCAGCAGACCCTGGGGCAGGCCGTTCTGATTGTAGACATGGACCATATAGGTGCCGGTTTCCTGGTGGTTGATCAGGGGCACCTCGGCCACCCAGCGGCCATTCTGCTGCTTGGCCTGATACCAGTGCAGGTCGTTCTGGCCGTCCTGCTGGCCCCAGACGGCGAAGCGCAGGGAGGTCTGGCTGGGAGCGGAGTAGGTCAGGTACATCACCGTGCGGCTGGCGTTGAAGTAGTACCCCCAGCTGCTGGGGACGCACGGTGGGGGTAAAGGCATTGGCCCGGCCGGTGAGCCAGGTGCGCACCCGGCTGATGGCCTCGTCATAGGTGGGGGGCGAAGGGGTGCCGCCGGGCTTGGGATTGGCGGCGCCCAAGGTGCTCCAGCGCAGGTAATTCAGGTCGGCGGAGACGCCGATCTCGTCCCGCAGGCCGTCCACCTGACCGGCCATGCCGGTGAGCACCGGCTTATACCGGGCGTACAGCTCCTGCACCCGCTGATAAAACGCCGGGATGTTCAGCATCTTCTTCATCAGCACAGAGGTGCTGCTGGCGTTGTAGTCGGTGACCTTTTCATTCTTATTGCCCATGCAGGTGTCAAAGTCCCACAGGGGGCCCACATGGAGCACGTCGGACGCGCCGTCCTGATACCAGAAGAAGCTGGTGAAGAAGGACTCGCCGTTGAGAACGTACTCGTTCATCAGATAGTAGCGGGCCAGGGAGTCCACGTCGATCATTTCATTGAGCTGGCTCAGGGACAGATTCCTCCCAGCCCTGGGAGGTCAGCGCCGTGGTCAGGCGGGTCATGGCCGTCTGGAAATTGGTCATGGCCTGCTGAATGTGTCCGTCGTCCTCCTCCACGATCTCCTTCAGGGCGAAGTAGCTGTTCAGCCGCCCCTCGAAGAAATAGTGGTCCTCGTCCGTGGCGAAGCCGTTGTCCAGCTCGAACATGGCCCCGGCGGGGTCCTGCAGGTTCAGGCGGCCCTTGCCGATCTCGGCCTTTTCGCCCAGCAGGTACACGCCCAGGTACTGGCCGTCTATCCACAGGTCCACATATTGATATTCCGTCACGAAGGGGAAGTCCATCTGCTCCGCCGCATCATACACCAGCCGGGTGCGGATCATGCTGTCGTCGGAGGCGTTGGCCAGCAGAATCCACTTCTTGGCGGCGGGCATGCCCAGCACGGAGGTCTTTTTGCTGAACTTGATCTGGTAGGGCTTTTTGGCGTATTCCCGCCAGGTGGAGTTGCCCCGGCCCTTGATCTCCACGGTGCCGGTGAGGACGTCGTCCCCGTCCGTCAGCACCAGGTCGTTGCCGGGATACTTCACGTCCTTGTCCTGGTGGATCTGGTCCAGGGTGGTACCGTTGAGGGTCAGCCGCAGGCTGGGCAGACTGCTCTGCCGCAGGCACACCGTCTCGGTCCTGCCGCCCTCCAGGGTCAGGGTCACCCGGTCACGGTCGGCGAAGGCCCCGGTCAGGGTGCCACTATCCCGGTCCAGGGCGCCGGCGGAGGCCGCCGTTACCCTGCCGCTGAAGGACAGGACCGTGTCCGCCGGGCTTTCGTCCTGGGGCAGGAACAGGTACCACACCCCGTCCTTTTCGGATTGGTACCCCTGGTTGGTCCACTGCCGGGCATCCACGGTCCAGCAGCGGAAATCGTTGTCTCCGGCGAAGGCCGTGGCCGTCAGCAGCACCGTCAGCAGGAGGGCCGCCAGCAGCGCCCACAGCCAGGCGCCGGATTTTTGGATCACTTTCATGCATCTTTCTCCCATCTGAAAGGATAGAGCGGCTGCGGGCAATTTTACACGATAAAGCGCCGCTGTTCCGCTAATTACACTCTATTATAACAGGCATACTGCGAAATATCAACCGCTTTTTGCTGCGTGCCCGCCAAAAATCAGGTAAATTTTTGGATGAAACGTATAAAATAAGAGCTCCCGGCGCGGCCGGAAGCTCTCATTTTATGCAATTATGGGGATCCACTCAGTCCTCGCGGCTAGCCAGCACGTTCATGGAAACGGGCTCGTCGTTGGCAACGGGGGCAGACAGATTGACGCTGGAATAGCCGCCCCGCAGGTCGGAGCCATCCTCAAACGTCTTGGTGCAGCGGTCATACTCCACCTGTATCACGGAGGCGATGGTGTGGCGGCCATAGTCGTCCAGCTTGGCGTACTGGTCCAGGATCCGCTGGGTGTCCTCCGTCAGGTGGATGTTCTCCTCGCCCAGGGCGCAGATGCCCAGTGTGCGGCAAATCTGGACCACCGTGTCAAACGAAGAACCGCCGATGCCGTTGTGCAGTGCGCTGTTGATGGTGGACAGAGGAATGCCAACTGCAAAAGCAAACTGCCGGACGCTCTTGTACTGGCGGGAAATTTCGTCCCGTACGATGTTGGTAAGTTTGTCCATAATTCGACCCTCTTTACTGTAGATTCCAGAAGCAGCTTTGCTTCCGGATGAACTGATTATAACAAGCCGTACGAGAAATCGCAATAGGGAAACGTGAAAAATAATAATTTTTTTACAATCTGCCGCTATAAATAAATCCGTATGGGGGCAATTTCCTCTTTTCATTTGGGTGCCTGTGTGATACACTGTACAGGATAGGGGGGAGGGCTCCTGTGAAGAAAAAGTGGTCGCCCCGGACGGCTGCGGGGCAAATCACGGTGCAGCTGGTGCGCCGGTATTATCTGCATGACGTGGGCCGGGACAGCGCGGCCCTGACCTATTACCTGCTGTTTGCGCTGTTTCCGCTGCTGGTGTTCATCAGCACCCTGCTGGGCATCCTGAAGCTGGACGTGGACAGCGTGACCCAGGTGCTGTCCCAGATCGTTCCGGCGGACGTGATGTCGGTGCTGGAGTCGTATCTTGAATATGTGTCCGCCAACGCCAGCCGCCAGCTCCTGTGGTTCAGCCTGATTTTCTCCGTCTGGTTCCCCATGCGGGCCACCAGCTGTCTGCTGCACTCCCTGCGCAAGGCCTTCGGCCTGGGTCCGCCCCGAAAAATGCTGGTCAATCAGCTGGGGATCCTGCTGTTCACCGTGTGGCTGATCCTGACCATCGGACTGACGCTGCTGCTGGTCACGGTGGGCCGCCGGGCGCTGGAGTTTCTCTCCGGCCTCATCGAGCTGCCGGCGGGGTTCATCGACCTGTGGAGCTATCTGCGGTTTATCGTTCTGGGCGTGGTGATGTTCCTGATGCTGACGGTGCTGTATATGCTGGCACGGGGACAGCGGCGGCCTTTGAAGGAAGTGGCCCCCGGGGTGGGCATCTCCCTGGCGGCGTGGATGGTCCTGTCCCTGGCCTTTTCGTATTATGTGGAGAATTTTGCCAATTATTCCGTGCTGTACGGCTCCATTGCCACGGTTGTGGTGGTGCTGCTGTGGCTCTATATGAGCGGCACGGTGCTGATTATGGGCGCGGAGTACAGCGCCGTGATACTGCGCCGCAGGCGCAGTCGGCTGCCGGAGAGCAGCGGAGAGGAGCAAGCATGAAGATCATCATTGTGGGCAACGGCAAGGTGGGCTATGCCATTGCCCGGCAGCTGGCGGTGGAGGATCACGACATCACCATCGTGGACGACGACGCCGCGGCCCTGCACCGGGCCGACAGCACCCTGGACGTGATGTGCGTGGAGGGCAACGGCGCCAGCATCAGCGTGCTGGACGCGGCGGGGGTCCGCGGCGCGGACCTGGTCATCGCCGTCAGCAATCTGGACGAGACAAATCTGGTGTGTTGCCTCATTGCCAAAACCATGGGGGCAAGCATACCATCGCACGGGTGCGGAATCCGGACTACCGCCGGGACGCCGGCATGCTGAAGCGGGAGATCGGCCTGGATATGCTGATCAATCCCGACCTGGGGGCGGCCCGGGAGATCGCCCGGATCCTGAGCTTCCCGGCGGCCTTCTCGGTGGACCCTCGCCGGAGGGCGCATCGACATGATCGGCTTCCGGGTGACGGAGGAGGACTCCCCTGGCGGGGGTGTCCCTGAACGATTTCCATCGCAACCGCCTGGCGGAGGTGCTGATCTGCGCCGCTCACCGGGGGGACGACATCATCATCCCAGACGGCTCCTTTGTGCCCCGCAGCGGGGACAAGCTGTACATGGTGGGCACCAAGGCGGAGCTGCAGAAGATGCTGCGGGGCATCGGACGCACCCTGCAGAAGGTGAAGAACGTGTCCATCCTGGGCGGCAGCCGCATCACCATGTACCTGACCTGGGAGCTGGCCCGCAGCAATACCAAGGTCCGGATCGTGGAGATGAAGCACGACAAGTGCCTGCGTCTGTCCGCCGAGCTGCCCGGGGCCATGATCATCGAGGGCGACGGCACCGATGCCGACCTGATCGAAAGCGAGAACATTTTCGAGACTGACGCCTTTGTGGCGCTGACGGACCGGGACGAGGAGAACCTGCTGATGGCGCTGACGGCCCAGCGGGCCGGGGTGCCCAAGGTGCTGACCAAGATGACCCGTCCCAACTACATGGACCTGGTGCAGGAGACGAAGCTGGGCAGCATCATCAGTCCCAAGGACCTGACCTCCAACCAGATCACCCGCTATGTCCGGGCCCGGGCCAGCTCCCAGGGCAGCACCGTGGAGAGCCTTTACAAAAATGCTGGACGGCTCCGTGGAGGCGTTGGAATTTACCGCCACGGCCTCCAGCCGGTCGGTGCTGGACAAGCCCCTGAAGGATCTGACCCTGAAAAAGGGCGTGCTGCTGGCGGCCATTGCCCGGGAAAACAAGATCATCATCCCCGGCGGTCTCACCACCATCCAGGAGGGGGGACCATGTGGTGGTGGTCACCAAGTCCCAGGTGTTCGACGACCTGACAGACATCCTGCTGTAAGGAAATAAAACGAGCAAACAAAAACCTCCGGCCTGGCCGGAGGTTTTTGCTTGCCGGATAGCCGAAGCATGGTCAGGGCCGCGTCTGTCTGGCGCGCCGGAGTGCCGCCAAACGGTCCCATGCCCCCATGCCCGGGCGGTAGACCAGCTCGCCGATGGCCACGCCGAGAACCGCCGCCGTTATCAGGGGAATCGCCAGCATGGCGATGTTGGACCGGGCCAATCGTTTTTGGATGGTCATGAGAACCACTCCTCCCTTATAGTCAGGCTGATTATACCACAGAAAGCAGCGGCTGTGGTTAAATAATCCTTAAACAAGGTTGCTTTTCCGGACAAAAATGGTATGATAGACATGACGCGAAAGACAACGGATCGAAGTGGAGCGTAAACTATGACGGCATTTCTGCAACAATATATTTCCCCGGCGCTGCCGGTGATCCTGTGGCTGTTCCGGGGCGTGACCGCCGGGCTGGCGGTGTGGCTGCTGGTGCGGTGCTGCAAGTCCCTGTTCCGGGGCCGGGACCGGGAGAACTGGGGCTTTGTGACCCTGTCTAACGGCGCGCGGTACGAGCTGTATCACTGGGAGAACGTCATCGGCCGGGCCCGGCGGGCGGATATCCGGGTGAATTTTCCCTCCGTGTCCCGGACACACGCCATTTTGCAGCGGGACGACGGCGGGACATGGCGGGTCGACCCCATCAACCGCAGCAGCGGGGTGCTGCTGAACGGAAAGCGGACGCTGGTGCCTGCCAATCTGAACCCCGGGGACTCCATCGCCCTGGGCGGGGTGGAGCTGTTCTTCTTCCCATCGGAGCAGCCCCAGCACACGGGCAGCCTAAAAAGCGGCCCAGCCCCGTGGGCAGTCTGTGGCTGCTGACGTTTATCCAGCTGCTGCTGTGGGGGCAGTTTGCCCCGGGCTTCGGGGCGGAGAACATCTATCCCGTCAGCGCGGGCTTTTTCGGCCTGTGCTGCCTGGGATGGGCGCTGTACGGCGTCAGCCGGAGGCTGCACCGGCGGCAGTTTGACCTGGAGACCCTGGCGCTGCTGCTGGCCACGGTGGGCTTTGCCATCACCGCCGCCTGGGACCTGGGCGCTCTGTACAAGCAGCTGGCGGCGGTGGCCCTGGGCATGGGCATCTACTGCGTGCTGGTGTGGCTGCTGGGGCGGCTGCAGCTGGCGGTGAAGCTGCGGTGGCCGGCGGCGGGACTGGCGGCGGCGCTGCTGGCCTTCAACGTGGTGATGGGGGAGCGGATCTTCGGAGCCAAGAACTGGATCTCCGTGGGGCCCATCTCCTTCCAGCCGTCGGAGCTGGTGAAGCTGGCCTTTGTGCTGGCGGGGGCCGCCACCCTGGACCGGCTCTTTGCCAAGCGGAACCTGATCTTCACGGTGCTGTTCTCCGCCTATTGCGTGGGGTGCCTGGCGCTGATGAGCGATTTCGGCACGGCGCTGGTATTCTTTGTGGCATTCCTGTGCATCGCCTTTCTGCGGACCGGCGACCTGGCGTCCATCGTGATGATGACGGCGGCTGCGGGCTTCGCCGGGGGACTGGTGCTGCACTTCAAGCCGTATGTGGCCCAGCGGTTCACCGTGTGGCGGCATGCCTGGGAATTTACCCAGACCACCGGCTATCAGCAGAGCCGCACCATGTCCGCCGCCGCCTCCGGGGGCCTGTTCGGCACGGGGCCGGAGGATGCGTGGCTGAAATACGTGGGGGCGGCCAACACGGACCTGGTGTTCGGCGTGGTGAGCGAGGAGTTCGGGCTGCTGCTGGCCCTGGTGTGCGTGGGGGCGGTGATGGCCCTGGCGGTGTTTGCCCTGCGGTCCGGCGACAGTGCCCGGTCCGGCTTCTATGCCATCGCCGCCTGCGCCGCAGCGTCCATGCTGATCTTCCAGACCACCCTGAACGTGCTGGGCGCGGTGGACATTCTGCCCCTGACCGGCGTGACATTTCCCTTTGTGTCCATGGGAGGGTCCAGCATGCTGTCCTGCTGGGGGCTGCTGGCCTATCTGAAGGCCGTCGATGTGCGCCGTCCGCCGGAAAAAGAAATCTCTCCACCGCCCAAGAGTGAAAAAACGCCGGAGCGGCAGGAGGGATTCTTCGACGGGATCCCCGGGGTCCCTGTGGATGAGATATTCGGAAAGGAGGAGCGGTCTTGAAACAGGTAAAGCTGCGGTCCATGCTGGTGCTGGCGCTGGTGGCGGTGCTGGCGGCGGGAGTGGTGCTGTTCTGCGTGCGCTATGTGGTGCGGGGCGGGCAGTGGGCCGCCTTCTCCGCCAATGACCATGCCTATCGGGATGGGCGGCTGGCCCTGGGTCAGGTGCTGGACCGCAACGGGGTGCTTTTGTATGACGGGGCCTCCGGCACCTGGGCGGAGGACGGCTCCATCCGCCGGGCGACGCTCCACGCGGTGGGGACCGGGATGACAACATCTCCACCTCCGCCAAGGCGGCCCTGCGGCAGCGGCTGGTGGGCTTCGACCCCCTGACCGGCACCTCCGCCGGAGGACACAAGGTCTATCTGACCATTGACGCGGAGCTGAACGCCGCCGCCCTGGAGGCCCTGAACGGCCGGAAGGGGGCCGTGGCGGTGTATAACTACCGCACCGGCGACGTGCTGTGCATGGTGTCCAGCCCCACCTTTGATCCGGCGGACCCGCCGGAGATCCGGGACGGGGACAGCCGGTATGACGGCGTGTATCTGAACCGGGTGCTGTCGTCCACGTTTGCCCCGGGCTCCATCTTCAAGCTGGTGACCACCGCCGCGGCCCTGGAGCAGCTGGACGGGACCCTGGACCGGCACTTCACCTGCACCGGGCGTCTGGAGCTGGACGGCGGCGTTATCACCTGTCCCTATGCCCACGGGGAGATGGACCTGTATGACGCCCTGGCCCGGTCCTGCAACTGCGCCTATGCCCAGATGGCGGTGGAGCTGGGGGGCGATACCCTGGCCCAATACGCGGAAAAGGCCGGGCTGACCCAGGGCTTTTCCGTCAGCGGCATCAGCACGGCGGCGGGGCAGTTCACCGTGGGGCAGGGGGCGGACCTGGGCTGGTCCGGCGTGGGCCAGTATGACGACCTGGTGAACCCCTGCGCGTTCCTGAGGCTTTTGGGCTCCCTGGCCGGGGGTAAAACGGCGGGGCCCCGGCTGGTGTATCAGGAGACCACCATGCACGGCATTCCCCTGCCGGGGGAGGGCGCGCCGTCGCTGAAGGCCCCCTTTGACGCGGACACCTGCCGGGTGCTGCGGGATATGATGCGCAACAACGTGCAGCAGACCTATGGCCAGAGCATGTTCGGCTCCCTGGCGGTGTGCGCCAAGTCCGGCACTGCCGAGGCCGCGCCGGGGCAGTCCCCCCATGCGTGGTTCGCCGGGTTCGTGGCGGATGAGGATCTGCCCCTGGCCTTTGTGGTGCTGGTGGAAAACGGCGGCGGCGGCGCGGATGCCGCCGGTCCCATTGCCGCCCGGCTGCTGGCACAGGCGGCGGAAACAGCGGAATAAGAAAAACGAGGAGAGCGCCGCTTCCTCGTTTCTTTTGCTTATTGCTCTGCGGGGGGGTACAGGGCCGACAGCAGGCGGGTATAGACGCCCTCCGGGTCCTGCCGGAACCGGTCCGCCAGGTCCCGGGCCATGGCCTCGGTGGCGGCGGTAAGCTCCAGGTGCAGGATGCTGTCCACATCGTCCCGCAGCCGCAGCTCCACCACATAGGAGCCGTTTTCCCGGGGGATGACCTGGCTTTGCACCTGGTTTCGCCGCAGCAGGCGGCGGTTGTATTCCGCCACGTTCTTATCCGTCCGCAGGCGCACGGAGTAGGGGAGGCTGGACTCGCAGATCTCGCTGTTTTTCAGCCCCTTGGGGGTGATGGCGTAGCAGCCCTCCTCCGTCAGGCGCAGGTGCTCCGTCTGCACCAGATCGTTCAGGCACTCGGCATAGGCAAAGTAGTCGATGCCGTCGTCGCACATGGTCAGCTCCTGCATCCCCTCCGGCGGCAGCGGCTCCGACACACGGGCGGCGATATACAGGATCAGAAACTTGATCTCCAGCTTGTCGTGAATGAATCCGGCGGCCATATGCACCCCATCCTCTCGTCTTGTTTCCTTTATTATACCGGAAATCCCCGGATTTGTACAGGCTTTTTTCCGCACCACCGCCGCCCGGCGGCCATACACTGGAGTGAAGGGCGCAGCCAGCCCCTTCATTACTTAATGGGAGGTTTATTTCATGCCTGAAAACGGAATGCCGGGCCCGGTCTGCGATCTGAGCAGCGTTCGCGAGTCCGTTTGTATCCATACACGGAAGATCTTCGACTCCTGCCGGGACAAGGACTGCGTGGAGGACCTGCGCTTTTACCCCACGGCATCGGCTCAGGAGCTGCTGTCGGCTGCCAGATGGTCCGGGGCGGCACGGCGGAGCTGCTGTATGTGTATACCGACGTGGAGCCGGTGACCTTCAACCGGGGCTTCTACTCCATCGATATGCGGTTTTTCTATCGGGTGACGTTGCAGGTGGGCACCGGCACTCCCCGCTGTACCGGGGCCGAGGGCCTGTGCGTCTTCGACAAGCGGGTCATTCTCTTCGGCAGCGAGGGCAGCGCCAAGATCTTCTCCTCGGACACCGTCATCGACGAGCTGGATATCCCCGGCCGGATGCGCACCAATCTGCCCACCGCCGTGGTGGAGGCTGTGGACCCATCGTGCTGGACACCCGGGTGGACGACGGCTGCAAGCCCCGGTGCTGCGAGTGCGGCCTGACGGAGATCCCGGCCTTCATCGCCCGCAGCTTCGGCGAGGAGCTGGTGTTTGACGATGGCGGCCGCCGCCGGTTCTATGTGACCCTGGGGCAGTTCACCCTGGTGCGGCTGGAGCGGGACACCCAGCTGCTGATCCCGGTGTATGACTACTGCATCCCCCAGGCGGAGTGCAGCTGCGGCGATCAGGAGGACCCCTGCGGCCTGTTCCGCAACGTGGCCTTCCCCATCGGGGAGTTCTTCCCGCCCAACACCGTGGAGATGCCCAAGGACTACGCCGCCACCCGCGCCTGCCACTGACTTCGCCTTTCCGCTGCCCCTTTTCCGGGCAATAACGACAAACCCATCCGCCCCCGCCATCCGGCGGGGGTTTGCTTTTTCCTTGACCACGACGTTTTCATTGCCCAGCCATTCCCGGCACTCCTGCAGCAGGGGCCGGATGATTCAGGCAGTGGGTGCCCAGGAGCTTCCCGGTGTCCGCCAGCCGGATCTTCAGCGGCGTGTCCCCCTCGAACATGGTCATCACCAGCTTGATATGCTGGAACGCGGGGCTGTCGGCGCTGGGGAAGCGGAGATAGATGGTGCTCTCCCGCTGAGTCGGTCGGCGGGAGGGCTGCTCCGGGGCAGGCCGCTTTCCAGGGGATACAGGGAGTCGCACATGATCTGGGGGGGCTTCTCGTCCCGGACGGACAGACGGCCCTTTACCAGCACCGGGGTGTTCACCTGCATATAGCTGCCGCACTGGTCAATGACCCGGCTGAAGCACAGCAGCTCCATGGAGGCCAGCTCATCCTCGATGGTCACATAGGCCATGAGGGTGTTGTTTTTGGTGGTGCGGGTGCGGCTGGCGGTGATGACCCCGGCCACGGTGACGTTCTGGCCATCGGCAAAGCGCTTGGCAGGCCGTCCTCGGCCCTCGAAAAAAGTCGGACATGAATGGCGTGGATGGGTACGGCCCCGCCCGCTTGGCCAGGGGGCGGTAGTCCTCCATAGGGTGACCGGACAGGTACAGCCCCGTGGTGTCCTTCTCCATGCTCATCCGCTCCACGGCGGTGAACTCCGGGATATCCGGCAGGGGGACGCTGGACACAGAGGACCCGGAGGAGGCGGACATACCGAACAGGTCCATCTGCCCCTCCACGTTTTTCCGGCGGGAGGAGGCGATGCCGTCCAGCACCCGCTTTCATATACGGCCATCACCAGCTGGGAGCGCTTGGCCCCCAGGCTGTCGAAGGCCCCGCAGCGGATGAGGTTCTCCACCGCCCGCTTGTTCATGTCCGTGCAGTCGAACATCCGCTGGCAGAAATCCTGGAAGGAGGTGAAATCGCCGTCCTGCTGCCGCTGGCGCACCACCGCCTGGATGAAGCCCCGGCCGATGTTCTTCACCGCCACCAGCCCGAAGCGGATGCCTCCCTCCTCCACGGTGAAGCGGTCGCTGGAGCGGTTCACATCCGGCGGCAGCAGGGCGATGCCGCAGTCCTTGCACTCGGCGATATACTCGGCCACCTTGTCGGAGTTGTCCAGCACCGAGGTCAGCAGGGCGGCCATGTACTCCCGGGTGAAGTGGCACTTGAAATAAGCCGTCTGATAGGCCACCACCGCATAGCTGACGGCGTGGGCCTTGTTGAAGGCGTAGTTGGCGAAGTCGTAAATTTCGTCGTAGATGGCCTGAGCCGTGGCCTCCGGGATGCCGCTGGCCACACAGCCCCGGATGTTCCGGGCGGGGTCGCCGTGGAGGAAGGCCTCCCGCTCCCGCTCCACGTCCTTGGCCTTTTTTTTGGACATGGCCCGGCGGACCATATCCGCCTGGCCCAGGGAGTAACCGGCCAGCTCCTGGAAGATCTTGATGACCTGCTCCTGATACACGATGCACCCATAGGTACCGGACAGGATCGGCTCCAGACGGGTGCTTATAGGTCACCAGCTTGGGGTCGTGCTTACAGGCCACGAACCGGGGGATGGACTCCATGGGGCCCGGGCGGTAAAGGGCGATGATGGCGGTGATGTCCTCGATGCTCTGGGGCTTCAGGCCCAGGCACACGCCGGTCATGCCGGCGGACTCCATCTGAAATACGCCGCCGGTCTTGCCCTGGGTCAGCATATCGAAGGTGGCCTTGTCGTCCATGGGAATGTCCGCCAGGCGGAAATCCGGGTGGTCCTTCTGGACCATCTTCACGCATCGTCCAAAACCGTCAGGTTCCGCAGACCCAGGAAATCCATTTTCAGCAGGCCCAGCTCCTCCAGCGTCGTCATGGGGTACTGGCACACGATGGCCTCGTCGTTCCTGGGCCAGGGGAACGTATTCATACACCGGCCGCTTGGTGATGACCACACCGGCTGCGTGGGTGGAGGCATGGCGGGGCATACCCTCCAGGGCCCGGGCGGTGTCGATGAGCTTTTGGACCCGGGGGTCCTGCTGGTACAGGTCCGACAGCTGCTTGGACAGCTTCAGCGCGTCGTTCAGGGTGATGTGAGGCCCGGTGGGCACCAGCTTGGCCACGGTATCCGTTTCGGCGTAGGTCATGTTCAGCACCCGGCCCACGTCCCGGATGGCGGCCCGTGCCGCCATGGTGCCGAAGGTGACGATCTGGGCCACATGGTCGTCGCCATACTTGCGGCGAACGTAGTCCACCACCTCGCCCCGGCGGGTGTCGCCGAAGTCCATATCGATATCCGGCATGGATACCCGCTCCGGATTCAGGAAGCGCTCAAAATACAAATGGTACTGCATGGGGTCGATGTCCGTGATGCGCAGACAGTAGGAGACCATGCTGCCGGCGGCGGAGCCGCGGCCCGGGCCCACAGGGATCCCCGCGCCCTTGGCATAGTTGACGAAGTCCTGGACGATGAGGAAATAGTCCGTGAAGCCCATTTTCCCGATCATGTCCAGCTCATAGTCCAGCTGCCTGTGATAGGCGGGGTTCTCACCATAGCGTTCCCGGAAGCCATGCTCGCACAGCTCACGCAGATAGGCGGGGGAGTCGTACCCCGGCGGCAGCCGGAACTCCGGCAGGTGATACTTGCCGAAGGTGAAGTCAAACCGGCAGCGGTCGGCAATACGCTGGGTGTTCTCCACGGCATCGGGATACCCGGCAAACAACAGCGCTTCCATCTCCTCCGTGGAGCGGAGGTAGAAATTCTGCGGCTCATAACGCATCCGGTTCTCGTCGTCTACGGTCTTGCCCGTCTGGATGCACAGCAGTACATCGTGGCTCTCGGCGTCCTCCGGCCGCAGGTAGTGGGCGTCGTTGGTGCAGACCAGGGGAATACCCGTGTCCTGGTGCAGGCGCAGCAGGCCCCGGTTCACCGTGGTCTGGTCGGGGATGCCGTGATCCTGAAGCTCCAGATAGAAATTGCCCTCGCCCAGGATATCCTGCATGGTCAGGGCATATTCCTTGGCCCCGTCATAGTCGCCGTTTACCAGGCGGCGGGGAATTTCTCCGGCCAGGCAGGCGGACAGGCCGATAAGGCCCTCCGAATGCCGGCGTAGCAGGTCCAAATCAATGCGGGGCTTGATATAGAACCCGTCCACAAAGGCCTGGCTCACCAGGTACGACAGATTCCGATATCCCGTTTCGTTTTCGCACAGCAGCACCAGATGACGGGATTCGGCGTCCAGCTCATAGGTCTTATCCAGCCGGGTGCGCCGGGCCACATATACCTCGCAGCCGATGACCGGATGGATGCCCTGGGCCTTGCAGGCCCGATAGAAGTCGATGGCGCCGTACATAACGCCGTGGTCCGTGATGGCCACAGCCGTCTGCCCCAGCTCCTTCACCAGCTTCGGCAGGTCCCGGATGCGGCACGCACCGTCCAGCAGACTGTATTCCGTGTGGACATGCAGATGGGCAAAGGCCATATCACGCCTCCTCCAGCATGTCGGTGAGGATTTCCGCCGCCGTAACGATCAGGCGGCCGCAGTGGTCGCTGCCGGCCAGCTCCAGCGCCAGCTCCGACGGCTCCAGCTCCTGGGACCGCAGCAGCTCCCGGCAGTCCAGCCGGTGGAACCGCTCCGTAAAGCGCCGCTGGTACTCCTTCACCCGGGCGGTAACGGCGGCCCGGTCTGTGGGATCGGGGCAGGCGGTTCCCAGCAGCATCACCGGTGCGGACACTGCGCCGCAGATACTGCCGCAGCGGACGCCTCCGCCCATGCCGGCCCCCAGGGCCATGGCCTGGTCCACCGTCAGGCCCGCCCGGTCCCGGAAGGCGGCCAGCAGGCACTGGCTGCAATTGAGCCCCTGCCGCCGGTAGTCCATGGCGGCGTGGCAACGTTCGGCTTTATTCATGGGATTCCCTCGCTTCCTCCATCAGTCTGCGCATACGATGATTCATGCAGGATTTGCTCACCGGCGGGTCGCTGCGCTCCGCTAATTGCTGCAATGACATTTCGGGGTTGTCCAGCCGCAGCTGCGCCGCCTGGCGCAGCTTTTCCGGCAGCAGAGCCAGCCGTCCGCTTTCCGCCAGGCGGCTGATGGCGGCGGTCTGCTCCAGGGCGGCGTCCACGGTTTTGTTGACGTTGGCCATGTCGCAGTTCATGGCCCGGTTGGCGCCGTTGCGGATTTCCTTATCCACCTTGGCGGTCATGATGTCCATGGCCGCCGCCGGGGCCCCGATGGTGGTCAGCAGATCCTCAATGTGCTCGGACTGCTTGAAATAGATGACGCTGCTGCCGCTGCGGCGGACGCTGTGGGGCACGAAGCCCATCTCCGTCAGCAGGGCCGACACCTCACGGCTGGCCTGCATGTGGGAGGTGGCCAGCTCCAGGTGATATCGCTTCTCCGGGTCCGTGACGCTGCCCCCGGCCAGAAAGGCCCCCCGCATAAAGGCGGTGCGGCAGCACTCATCCTCCAGCAGGCCGAAGTTCACATGCAGCACCAGACTGGGGTCATAGCCCAGCAGATCAACGATGCGGCGGAGCTTCTCCTGCCGGGTAATGCGGAAGATGAGCTTGTCCCGGGTGCCATCGGGCAGACTGTCGAATTTCAGGGAAAATGCCCGCTGGAACAGTCGGGGCAGCCGGCCGGCAAACTCCGGGTTCTCCGTAATAATGCGCACCTCCGCAGAGGAGAAGGTGTTGCAGAACAGCAGCACCCCATAGGCCTCCGCCCGGGCGCAGCACTGCCGCGACACCGGCTGGCGGCACAGTTCGCTTTTGACTTTATAGGCAAAGGACTGCATGGCTGAGTCTCCTTTTATTTTTCCACTTGGTTGTGGGTGGCACGGTGGGGACCGGCGGTGACCACGCGGATATTCCGCTGGTTGTGCAGCTGTACCAGCTCCCAGGCCAGGTGGCCGGGGTTATGGCGCACCAGGCCGTTTTCCACCGTGGACACCGGGCGGCTGACGATCTCCACCTCCAGGGCCTCCACGGACTCCCGGTCGCAGAAAATGGGCTCTGCTCCCTCTTGGGCATAGCGCTGCACCACCGCCGGGGGAATGGGGGAGGAATTGGTCAGGCACAGGTCAAACAGCCCCGGGCAGGAGTGCTTGAACAGGGCGCGGATGTGGTCGGACACCGTGTAGCCCTCGGTTTCGCCGTCCTGGGTCATGACGTTGCACACATAGACCTTCAGTGCCCGGGAGCGGCGGATGGCGTCCACAATGCCGTCCACCAGCAGGTTGGGGATGATGCTGGTATACAGGCTTCCGGGAGCCAGAACGATGACCTCCGCCTCCTCCAGGGCCTCCACAGCCGCCGGCAGGGCCCGGGGATGCTCCGGGATCAGCCGCACCCGGCGGATGCGGCAGTCCTGCTCCTTCTTGCAGCGGAAGATCCGGCTCTCGCCCACTACGCTGGCTCCGTTTTCAAAGGTGGCCTCCAGCTGCACGTCCGCCGTTGTCACCGGCAGCACCCGGCCGGTAATGGCCAGCACCTGACTCATGCTCTCCACCGCCCGGTCAAAGCTGGGCATGATGCCGTTGAGGGCCGCCAGAAACAGATTGCCGAAGCTCTGTCCTGCCAGCGTCCCCTCGCAAAAGCGATAGTGCATCAGCTGGGCCATCAGAGGCTCGGCATTGGCCAGAGCCTCCAGACAGCTGCGGATGTCTCCCGGCGGCAGCATTCCCAGGTCCTGCCGCAGCCGGCCGGAGCCGCCGCCGTCGTCCGCCATGGTGACAATGGCGGTGAGGTTCTTTGTATACAGCTTCAGCCCCCGCAGCAGCGTGGACAGACCCGTTCCGCCGCCAATGGCGGCAATGCGGGGCCCGTGCTCCGGGGCCACAGAATAGCAGCCGCCCATAAGCGCACCTCCTTACCGGGAGATATCCCGGTGATTTTCCGTGACCTGATAGCCCTCGCGGGTGATGTAGTCCGCCAGCTCGTGGGCCACGGCCACGGAGCGGTGGTGGCCGCCGGTGCAGCCGATGGCGATGACCAGGGCGGTCTTGCCCTCCTCGCTGTACAGCGGCAGCAGGAAGCCGATCATTTTCTCCAGCTGCTCCATGAACTCATGGGTCTGCCGGAAGGAGAACACGAAGTCCCGCACCGCCTGATCCAGACCCGTCTTGTTCTTCAGCTCCGGCACATAGTAGGGGTTGGGCATAAAGCGTACGTCGAACACCAGATCCGCCTCGATGGGGATGCCGTGCTTGAAGCCGAAGGAGAGTACGCTGACGTTGAGCCCGCCCCGGTCCGACGGGGTGCCGAACAGGTTCAGCAGCTCACTGCGGAGCTTGGCCGTGGATAGGGAGGAGGTGTCCAGCACAAAGTCCGCGTGGTCCCGCACCGGCTGCATCAGCACCCGCTCCCGCCGCACGGCCTCCTCCACGCTGAGGCCCTTGGCCTGCAGGGGGTGCATCCGCCGGGTCTCCTTATAGCGGTTGATGATGGTGGGGGTGTCCGCCTCCAGAAACAGCATCCGGCAGTTGACGCCGCTGGCCTTCAGCTGCTCCAGGGTGTCGATGAGCATATCCGTGGGCTCGCCGGAGCGCACGTCATACACCAGGGCCACTCGGTCATACCGCCCGCTGGAGGCGGCGCAGAACCCGGCGAACTTCATCATCATCTCCGCCGGAAGATTGTCCACGGTATAGTAGCCGATGTCCTCCAGAAACGAGGCGGCCTTGCTTTTGCCGCCGCCGGACAGACCGGATATGATCAGAATTTCCATTGTATTTCCTCTTTTCCCGGGGTTATTCGCCGACGAAACGGACCTCCGGCTCCAGCCGGACGCCGTGGGCCTTGTAAACGGCCTCCTGCACCCGGCGGATCAGCTCCCGCACGTCGGCGCAGGTGGCGCTGCCGGTGTTGATGACGAAGCCCGCGTGCTTTTCCGACACCTGGGCTCCGCCCACCGTCAGGCCCTTGAGACCGGTCTGGTCGATGAGGGTCCCGGCATAATAGCCCTCCGGCCGCTTGAAGGTGCTGCCGGCGCTGGGCCATTCCAGGGGCTGGGAGGCCCCTGCGCCGGGCCATCAGGTCATCCATCCGCTGCCGGATGGCGGCGGGATCGTCCGGGGTCAGGCGCACCACGGCCCCCAGCACCACGGCTCCGTCCTCCAGAAACCGGCTGTGCCGGTAGGCAAATTCTGCCTGGTCCCCGGTGAAGCGGCGGATGCCGTCGGGGTACAGGGCGGTGACCTCCGTCACCACCTGGCGCATCTCGCCGCCGTAGGCCCCGGCGTTCATGCACACCGCGCCGCCCAGGCTTCCGGGGATGCCGTGGGCAAATTCCAGCCCGGCCAGGCCCGCCTGCTGGGCGTATACCGCCAGGCGGCTGAGCAGGACTCCGACGTCGGCCTCCAAGGTCACGTCGTCCAGGCGGCGGATGCTCGTCATGCGCTCCGCCGTTTTGATGACCAGGGTGTCAAGCCCCCCGGTCCGACACCAGCAGATTGGTGCCCCGGCCCAGCAGAAACGGCCGGATGCCACACTCCTCCGCCAGGCCCAGCAGGATCACCAGCTGCTCCCGGCTTTCCGGAAAGGCCATGCGCCGGGCGGGGCCGCCGATGCGGAAGGAGGTGTGGCGGCTCATGGGCACGTCCCGCTCCACCGTCATGTCCGGCAGGTAATCCCGGATCTTTTCGTCCAAACGTTCATACCACTGCATAGTGATCTCCCTTATATCCGTTTTTTCTTCCCCAGCAGGGCCGCGCCGATGATCCCCGCCTGATTGCCCAGCTGGGCCTTGACGATGCGGGTCTTTTTCCCGGCGCTGCAGGGGATGGTCTCCCGCTCCACCAGCTGCTGCAGGGGGTGAAGCAGCTGCTCATCGGACTCGTTGCTGACGCCGCCGCCGATGGCCAGGGTATCCGGCTGGAAAATATTCACCACGTTGGCGATGCCCGCCGCCAGATAGCCCACATACATGTCGCAGACCTGCTGGCCCACCGGGTCCCCCAGCCGGGCGGCCATAAACGCCGACTGGCCGGACACATGGCCGTCATGCTCCCGGATGACCCGGGCCAGGATGCTGTCGGGGTTGCCCAGCTGGGCCTGGGCGGTGAAGCGCTTCAGGGCGCTGGCGGAGGCGTATTGCTCCCCCAGCAGCCCCGGCGGCCGCAGGGGCAGGGGAGACCCTGATAGTCGATGCAGGTGTGGCCCACCTCACCGGCCATGCCGTTGCCGCCGTGGAAAATTTTTCCGTTGTGGATAATCCCGGCGCCGATGCCGGTGCCCAGGGTGATGGTGACAAAGCGCTTGCTGCCCTGGCCCGCTCCGGCGTGATATTCCGCCAGGGCGGCGCAGTTGGCGTCGTTTTCCACATACAGGTGCAGCCCCAGCCGCCGCTTGAACAGCTTGCGCAGGGGAATGTTCCGCAGGGGCAGGTTGCAGGTGTATACGATGGACCCGGTGCGGATGTCCACCACTCCCGGACGCCCGCCCCACGGAGGCGATCTCCTCCATGGGCACGCCGCCCTCCTGGGCCAGTTCCCGGGTCAGGGCCACCAGGGTGTCCGTCAGGGCGTCGGGGTCCGATACCTCGCGGATCTTCATGGTTTTCACGGCCAGCAGAAGGCCGTCCTCGTCCACAAGACCGGCCTTTAGGTTGGTGCCGCCGATGTCGATGCCGATATAGTTCATTGCTTCTCCTTGGCCTGTTGGGCCAGCTCATCCATCTTCTTGTCAAACTGGGTCATGAAGTCCCGGGCGGAGTTGTAGCCGTACCGCATCTGGCGGTTCTTCATGGCGGCGATCTCCACGATACCGGCCAGGTTACGGCCGGGTCGCACGGGATGGTCACATAGGGGCAGCTGCACCCCCCAGAATGGTGTAGGTGTCGCCCTCCAGGCCCAGTCGGTCATAGAACTTACCGTCCTGCCAGGGCTCCAGATGGATCACGATCTCAATGTCGGAGTCAAACTGCACCGCGCCCATACCGAACAGCTGCTGCACGTCGATGATGCCGATACCCCGGATCTCAATGTAGTGGCGGATCAGCTCCGGGGCCGTGCCGTACAGGGAGTCGGAAATGCGGCGAATCTCCACGGCGTCGTCCGCCACCAGCCGGTGGCCGCGCTTGAGCAGCTCGATGGCGGTTTCGCTTTTGCCGATGCCGGAGTCGCCAATCATCAGCACGCCTTGGCCATAGATGTTCATCAGCACGCCGTGGCGGGTGATCTGGGGGCCAGGGCCCGGTTCAGATAGTCGATGATCTGGCTGGTCAGCTCCACGGTGGTCTTTTCTGTCCGCAGCAGGGTCCGCCCGTGCTTGCGGGCAATCTCCATCAGCTCGGGAAAAATCTCCATGTTCCGGGCCACGATCAGCGCCGGAATCTCGCAGCGCAGCAGATCCTCGAATACCTTTCTCCGCTGCTCCAGGGGCATGGCCTTCAGGAATGTAAACTCCGCCTTGCCCAGAATCTGCAGGCGTTTTGGCTCGAAGTAGTCATAAAAGCCCACCAGCTGCAGGGCCGGGCGGTTCACGTCGGGGATGGTGATCATCCGGGTGTCATAGTCCAGGCCCTTGTAGACCACCTCCAGATCAAAATCCTTCACCAGTTGGCTGAGGCTGGCTGGGTCGCGTCTTACTTTTTCCATATATGGGTCCTCCGTCCGGTGCGTTGTCCCGCACCTGCACATACCTATAATTATATGCCATTATACCGTATATGCTCCTTTTTCGCAAGTCCTATGGGGAGGGTCGAATTTTTTCTGTAGGTGTACCCGCACTGCAAAATGCATCTTGACATTCGGACCGAAAAAACGTATAATGGACAGGCTGACGGGGTGTAGCGCAGTTGGTAGCGCGCTTGGTTCGGGACCAAGAGGCCCGGGGTTCAAATCCCCGCACTCCGACCATGCAGAGTGTCCTTATAGGATCTGAGTATCCTGTAATGGACACTCTGCTTTTTTATGTAGAAAATGGTGAAAAGCCGGAGCTGTCGGTGCTCACCCGTTCCCGCAGGCACAGCAGCTTGACCTTATGCTCGGTCAGCAGGTCGATGTACTGCTTTGTCATGCCCCAATCCCGCCCTATACGGTCAAGGCTGCTTATCAGCACCACATCCACCTTTCCGGCAAGAACGGCCTCCATCACCTCTTGCAAAGCCGGACGGTCAAGGGTCAATCCAGAGCCATGCTCGGCGGCAGCACCAACGATGGTGTACCCCGGCTTGCTTCGCATAGCGGCGAAGCTCCTCGGCCTGCCGTTCCAAAGAAAAGCTATCGCATCGTGAGCGACGCGGCAATAGAAATAGGCTTTCATCGTGTCGTACCTCCTATACTGCAACCTGTTCCGGGGCGTAGCTAAGTGCTACGCCTTTTCTTGTTTCCATGATAATGTCGGCCTCCGGGATCTTCCGGCGATCCGGCACATCAAAAGCGCCGATGCAGTTATAGTGAATAACGACGCGCTGGTTGGTAACGCCGTCCTGCTTTTCAGCGTGGTACACCTCAATATGGTCGATCAGCTCTGCGACCATGCGCTTTGTAATGGTGGTCGCGTCCGTGTACCGCCGTACCGTTTCAAGAAAATCGTCAATGTCCATGCGCTTGCTCTCGTCCTTTTTCAGTTCCAGCCGCAGCGCCTTGATCTTCTTGGCGTTCTCGCCCTGCTCCTGTTCATAGCGTTTGGACATTTTGGCAAACCGGGCATCGTCGATTTTGCCCGCCACATTGTCCTCATAGAGTCGTTCAAAGAGCATATCCAGTTCCCGGTCACGGGCGGTCAGAGCGTCCAGCTCCCGCTGCTTGCGGAGCGCGGTATTTTCCGCTACCTTTGCCGAGCGTCCGATCATGGCCTTGATAAAGTCATTTTCGTATTCGCTGGCAAAGCAGGCCAGCCGCTTGACCTCATACAAAACGACTTGCTCTAAGAAGTCCAGCCGGATATAGTGCGTCTTGCTGCACTTGCGATAGCCGGAGTTATGATTTTGACAACTGAAAAACTTGATGTCGTGGCTGTTCTGGTTGAAGTGGAAATTGAGGTTGCCGCCGCACTCCGGGCATTTCAGCAGGCCGGAGAATACGCTGGGTCCTGCGTGACCGTGTTTTTTTTGCGGCGCGTCCCTTTTTGGAGCGCCTGCACCTTTTCCCAAGTCTGGCGGTCAATGATAGCCTCATGGACATTGAGGAAGATCGCCCGGTTTTCCTCCGGGTTTTCGATCCGCTTTTTCATCTTGTAGGACTTGGAGTAGCTTTTGAAGTTGATGACATCGCCGCAGTATTCCTGCAAGGTGAGGATCTTCTTGACGGTGGTGTGCCCCCATTTGGTAGGCTCCACGGTGCTTTTCGACCCACCCCGACTCGTCCCACGGCTGCGCCAGTAGTAGGTGGGATTGACCACACCATCGGCGGCAAGGCGGGCGGCGGTTTCCGCCAGCCCGTACCCCTCCAGCGCCATGCGGTAGATCCGGCGCACCACCTCGGCGGCCTCCGGCTCTACCACCCAAAAGCGGGGATCGTCTGGGTTTTTGATATAACCGTAGGGCGGCGGAGAGAGCGGAACGCCTGCATTTCCTTTCATCTTGTTCACGATCCGGCGCTTCTTGGAAATGTCCTTGGCGTAATACTCGTTCATAATATTTTTGAACGGGGTGAAATCGTCCTCGCCTTCATCGCTGTCCACGCCGTCGGAAACGGCCACCAGCCGTATATCGTGAAGCGGGAAAAATTCTTCGGTCAGTTTGCCGACCTCAATGTAGTTGCGCCCCAGCCG